>Ga0307512_10004442_pt1 | contig 15358 bp, 15 predicted proteins | sample 14_EM_MG_FD_200267 | JGI IMG/M metagenome (GOLD analysis project Ga0307512, IMG submission 200267) | Populus trichocarpa ectomycorrhiza microbial communities from riparian zone in the Pacific Northwest, United States - 14_EM | ecosystem: Host-associated > Plants > Roots > Unclassified | place... | reverse complement strand
CCTTCCCGCAGGGCCGCGGCCCCGGCACGGTGATGTCGCCGTACGTGGCCGGCGCCCTGCTCACCCTGGCCCTCGGCGCGATCCTGGCCCGCCCCGAGGCCGGCCCGCTGCGCACCGCCGCGGTCGCCGGCCCCGGCACCACCATCCGCCGGGTGCTGCCCGCGCTGATCGGCGTGCCCGTGCTCGCCGCCCTGGTCAGCGCGCTCGCCGTGCGGACCGGGATCAGCCGTCCCGCCGCGGCGATCAGCACCGGGGCGGTGCTGGCCGCGTTCGCCGTGCTGGTCCTGGTCGGTTATCTGGTGCGCTCGCTCGAGGGCGCCGATCGCCGGCAGCGCGAGTTGCTCGCCGAGCTGGACGAGCGGCGCAAGTTCGCCGACACGCTGCTGCAGTCGATGAACGAGGCCGTCATGGTGCTCGACGCCAACCACCGGGTGATCGACGTGAACCGGAGCTGGCGCGAGCTGACCGGCCACGGCGACGATCCGGCGCTGGGCGTCCGGCCGCCCTCGATCCCGCCGTCGGGCACCAGCGACTTCTCGATCCGGCGGGTCGACGGCACCGACGTCCCGGTCCTGGCCACCATGGCGACCATCGCGCACGAGGACGGCAGCCCGCGGGCGTACGTGGCGACCTACATCGACATCGCGGATCGCAAGGCCGCCGAGGAGGCGCTCAGCGACCATGCGGCCGAGTTGGAGCGCGGCAACGCCCAGCTGCGCGAGTCGAACACCCGGCTGGCCGCGGCGCTGGCGTTCAAGAACGACCTGACCTCGATGCTGACCCACGACATGGCCCAGCCGATCAGCTCAATCGCCAGCCTGGCCGAGTTGCTCGCGGCGGACTGGGCCGAGCTGAACGACGACATCCGGCTCGAGCTGGCGACGAAGATCGACAAGAACACCCGACGGCTGATCAAGATGATGAACGACCTGCAGCTGCTGTTCCGCCTGGACACCGGCTCGGTGACCGCGCGACGCACGCCGGTCCCGCTGCTCGAGGTCGTGGAGTCGGTGGCCGCCGCCGCGACCGACGACGACATCGAGGTCGAGATCGACGACGAGATCTCGGCGCTGGCCGACCGCGGCCACCTCATCGCCGTGGTGCAAAACCTGGTGAGCAACGCGCTGGCGTACGGCGAGGCGCCGGTGGAGATCCGGGCCGACCGCAGCGCGGACGCGGTCCGGCTGATCGTGCGCGACCACGGCCCCGGCATCCCGGAGGAGCTGGTCCCGAGGCTGTTCGACCGCTTCATGCGCGGCGCGGGCCTGGGCCTGTTCATCGTCCGGCACCTGGTCGAGGCGAACGGCGGGTCGGTGCGCTACGAGCGCGCCGACACCGGCGGCGCCCGCCTGATCGTCACCCTCGAATCGGCCGCGATCTCCGGCTGAGCCAACCCGCGGCGGAAAACCCATGCAAGTTCGCCGCACAAGCCTCAGAAGTCGTAGGCGCTGCCGCGGTCCTCTTCGTTGATCATGCCGTCGCCCCAGACGTCGCGTGCCGACATCGCCTGACCGCCCATCGGCGCGGTGGCGCCGGCGCCGCGGTTCGCGCCCGGGCCGATGCCGGACCGGCCGGCGCCGGTCGCCCAGCCGGCGGCCGGGTGCGCGTTGGGGCGGGCGGCCCGGGCCCGGGCGGCGACCGAGGCCGGCGAGGCCGGGTCGAGTTGCTGGCCGCCGGAGAAGATGGTGGAGCGGCCGGAGAGTTGCTTGCTGCTGGCGCCGGCGTCGCGGTGCGGGTCGAGCTTGCCGGTCTCGCAGAGGCTCTTGAACGTGTCGAGGTCCGACTTGAGGCGGCGGTTCAGCGTCTGCGCGCCGTGCCGGTCGCTGGGCAGCAGGACGGCCACGTCCGCCTCGAGCTGGGCGACCACCTGGGTGCGGGTTTCGCCGATCGGGCGCAGCGTGAGGGTCTCGGCGATCAGCGGGCCGGTCATCGTCGACCAGGCCACCCGCTCGTCGAGGGAGCGCTCGGTGATCGTCGCGTCGAACTCCCGGCGGTGCCCGGCCAGATCCATGATCCAGTGGGTCCGGTCCTGGCCGATCTCGGTGACCTGCTCGACCCCGTGCATGAACCGCGGATAGTTCTCGAAGGTCGCGAGCTGCTCATAGACCGTGTGCAGCGGCGCGGAGACCTCGATGGCCTGCTGAACCATACTCATCGCATCTCTCCCATGCAGAAGTAGCGGCATGACAGAGCGTATGCGCGAGCGCACTATTCGTGCTCAGATTCGGCGGAGGTATTGCCACTGGCCGACTTCGGCGGCGTACCGGGCGTCACTCGCCGCTAGCAGCGACACACCCGCCTCGCGCAGCCGCTGCACCATCCGCGCCGACGGGCTGCGCCAGGCCTCGCTGATCTCGACCGCCGTGCCGGTGGACCGGCACGTCGCGGCCAGCGCCCCGAACGAGCCCGGGGTGACCGCGTCGTCGTCGATACCCACCTGGGCCAGCAGGCTGAGCGGGCGGGCGAGCTGGGTGGGTGCGTACCGGGCGGCGCGCTCGACGCCCTTGATCGTGGCGTGCACGACGGTCTCGACGACCTGCTCGGTGGTCAGCTCGCCGGTGGCCAGCAGCGACCGGACCTCACGCGGGCCGACCGGGCCGGTGGCCAGCGGCAGCCGGGAGACGGCCACGGAGACGGCCTCGAGCTGGCCGATGTCGGCGGGCCAGGCCAGCCAGCCGTCCGGCTGGACGACCTCGACCTCGGCCGCGATGCGCAGGGACAGCTCGGTGCGCCCACGGGCCCGGCGGACCGCATCCGCGTACGCGGGAAGCCAGGTGGTGTCGGGCCCGACCTGGTCGGCGAAGGTGAGCGAGCGCAGCCCGGCCCGGTCGGCGGCCGAGACCACGACGCCGACGCTGTCCCGGCCGGCGGCGAAGCCGGTATGCACATGGGCGTCCGCCGACAGGTCGAGGACACCGCTCTCGATGACGATTTCCTGCTCTGCGCCCACGACCGCTCCCCGGACAGTTCCCGCGACGAGGTTCTTCCCGTCTGGGAAAAAGAGTCGGTTCGGGGTGTTGTGGCCCGGGGTCTGCGGCAGGTGCAGTCCGGGTGCGTGTCATCAGACCAGCGTGAAGCCGGCCACCAGGGCACGCAGTTCCTCGGCCGTGCGGGCCACCTCGGCGCTCGCTTCGCGGGTCTGGTTGACGCCCTGCGCCGAGGACTGCCCGGCCGCCGAGACGTCGGCGATGTTCGCGGCGATCCGGCTGCTGCCCGAGGCCACCTCGGCGATGCTGCGGCTCATCTCGCCGGTGGTGGCGGTCTGCTCCTCGACCGCGCTGGCGATCGTGGTCTGGAAGTCGTTGATCTTCGCGATCACCTCGCTGATCCGGCTGATCACCTCGACGGCGCCGCCGGTGTCCTGCTGGATCGCGGTGACCCGGGCGCCGATGTCCTCGGTCGCCCGCGCGGTCTCCTGGGCCAGGTCCTTGACCTCGGACGCGACCACGGCGAAGCCCTTGCCCGCGTCACCGGCCCGGGCCGCCTCGATCGTCGCGTTCAGGGCCAGCAGGTTGGTCTGCTCGGCGATCGAGGTGATCAGCTTGATCACGTTGCCGATCTCGGCCGAGGACTCGCCGAGCTGGCGTACGGTCTCGGTCGCCCGGGCCGCCTCGTTGACGGCGACTGCGGCGATCTGCGCGGCCTCGCTGGTGTTCTGCGAGATCTCGCGGATCGACAGGCCCATCTCCTCCGACCCGGCCGCGACGGTCTGCACGTTGCGGGAGATCTCCTCGGCCTCGGCCGAGGCCGACGCGGTCTGCGCGCTGGTGCTCTGCGCCGCATCGGCGATCTCGCTGGATACGGCCGAAAGCTCGGTGGCCGCTCCGGCCAGCGAATCGGAGTTCGCGCCGATCGTGTGCAGCGAGTCGCGCAGCGACTCGAGCGCCTGGTCCAGGCTGGCCGCCATCTTGCCGAGCTCGTCGCGGCTGGTGATGCCGGTGCGCTTGGCCAGATCGCCCCGGGCCAGCGCTGCGATGACCTCGCCGAGCCGCTGCACCGGCCGCAGGATCGAACGCGCCAGCGGGATGGAGATGCCGATCAGCACGAGCAGGCCGGCCAGCGCGGTCAGCAGCGCCAGCCAGCGGGTCCGCCGGGTGGTGCTGGCCATCGCCGCCTGCTCCTTCGCGACGGCCTCGGTGACCTGGTCGCCGAGCGCGCCGAGCTCGTCGTCGGTGACGTGGTTGCGATCGGCGATCTCGCCCAGCCGGCTCGTCACGGCGTCCGGGTCGGCGGCCGCGTCCTTGGCGAACTGGGTGATGAACTCGCTGAAGGTGGTGAAGTCGGCCCGGTTCGCCGCGAACGTCGCGGTCATCGCGCCGGGCAGCCCGGACGTGGCCACCGCGTCGGCGGCCTCCGTCGCGGACTGGACGTCGTCGGCCACGTCGCCGGCCACGTCCTGACCCAGCGCGGCCCGGTACGCGTCCACCTTCAACTCGCTCTGCCGGGTGTCCAGATGGTTGATGGCCGCGAGCCCCGCCTCGAGGCTGCGCAACACTTCCGCCTGACGGGTCAGGCTGCGCTGGCCGACGAGCGCGATGGTCGCCACGGCGCCGAGCGCCAATGCGCCGGTGAGCACCATAAACGTCAGGCGCTTGGCGATGCCGAGTTCTGCCAATCGGGCCACGTGAGTCTCCTCGAAGGCGAGCATTTGCGATGCATTGTCAATCTTTCAACGTCGTCGAGCTTTCGGCCCCATTTTCGCGGGAATCGGCCGCAACTGTTCTGCACTTGCCGAACACCCGGCCCGGCATCCGAACCTCGGCAGCCTGTCGGTTGCGCCCGCAGCAGCGGCGGCACCGCCTTGCCGGAAGGGAAGTACTTCATGAAGCGCCGACATCAGCGCCGCACCGCCCTGGCCGCGCTCGCCGCGTCGAGCCTGCTGGGCAGCTTGTTCCTGAGCGCGACCCCGGCCGTCGCGATGCCCAAGATCGCCGGCGTCGGACTGGTCAGCACCGGCGGGACCGCGCTGAACGCGCGCAGCGGCCCATCGTCCACAAACACCAAGACCGGCGAGATCAAGAACGGTACGTACATCTCGATCGTCTGCCAGGTCGTCGGCCAGCAGGTCAGCGGCACCGTGCGGAGCAGCGCGGTGTGGGACATGCTGCCGAACTACAGCTTCGTCGCGGATGCGTACATCGCCCGCAAGCCTTTCAAGATCCCCGTGTGCGACCCGACCACCGACGGCCCGACCACCGGCAGCGGCGCCTGGATGCTGCCCGTGAACGCGAGCCTGGTCAGCGGATTCCGCACCGCCACCCGCCCCGGCCACGACGGCATCGACCTCGGCGCCGCGCGCAACACCCCGATCCGGGCGGCAGCCGCCGGCACGGTCATCCGGGTCACCTGCAACACCCCGTCGAACAACTGCGACGTGGACGGCGGCATCGGCGTCGGCGGTTGCGGCTGGTACGTCGAGGTCCAGCACGCCGGCAACATCGTGACCCGGTACTGCCACCTGGTGCGCCGGCCGTCCGTTGTGGTCGGTCAGGTGCTGCCCCGCGGCGCGGTCCTCGGCTACGTCGGCATGTCGGGCAACGCCTCCGGCCCGCACCTGCACTTCGAGGTGCACGCGTACGCCCCGCCGGTGACCCACGCCAACGCGATCAGCCCGATCACGTTCCTGCGCGGCAAGGGCGTCGTGGTGCGCTGAGCATTAGACGTCAGTACTTGAAGGCGCCGACAAGATCGGTCAGGTCGGCGCTCGACCGGTTGAGCCCGACGGCGACCTGGCTTGCTTCCTGGCTGTGCGTGCAGGTCTGCTCGGTGGCCTCGGCGACCGACGTGATGTTGTTCGCGATGGTCGTGGTGCTGCCGGCGGCCTCGCCGGCGGAGCGGCCCATCTCGTTGGTGGTGGCGGCCTGCTCCTCCACCGCGCCGGCGATGGTGGTCTGGTAGTCGTTGATCCTGGCGATGACCTCGCCGATCTGGTCGATGGCGGCCATCGCCGCTTCGGTGTCGGACTGGATGGTCGCGACCTGCCGGGAGATGTTGCCGGTGGCCCGGGCGGTCTCCTGCGCCAGATCCTTGACCTCACCCGCGACGACGGCGAAGCCCTTGCCCGCGTCGCCGGCCCGGGCGGCCTCGATGGTCGCGTTCAGCGCCAGCAGGTTGGTCTGCTCCGCGATCGAGGTGATCAGCTTGATCACGCTGCCGATCTCCGTGGACGACGTGGTCAGCTTCAGCACGGTGGCCCGGGCGGCCTCGGCGGTGGCCACCGCGGTGGAGGCCACCCCGGCCGCGCTGGTGGCGGAGCTGGAGATCTCCCGGATGGTGGCGGCCATCTCCTCGCCCGCCGCGGCGACCGTCTGCACGCTGGCGGAGGCGTCCCCGGCGGCGGACGACACGGTCGCGGCCCGCTCCGCGGCAGTTTCCGCCGAGGCGGTGAGCTTGCCGCTCAACTCGGCGATCTGTTCCGCGCTGGCGGACAACGTCTGGGCCGTGCTGGCGATGGTGGCGACCGCCTGCCCGGTCGAGGTCAGCATGGTGTTCGTCGCCGTCGCCATCCGTTGGAACTCCAGCGCACCGCTGCCTTGCACCCGGCCAGTGAGGTCGCCGGCCGCGGCGGACTCCATGACGAGCACGCTGCGGGCCAGCGGGCGGGTGATCAGGCGGCTGAGCGAAACCGCGACGGCCACGCCGCACAGCAGCACCACGCCGAGGAGGAACAGCAGAATCGTCCGCGCCCGGGACGCTTCCCGGTTGCTGGCGGTACTGGCCGCTGCCACGTTCGCCTTCGCCAAGGTGACCGCGTCGGTGAATGCCTGTTCGTAGGCTTTGCGCAGGTCACGGTTCGCGCCGTTGGACAGCGCGACGGCCGCCTTCGGGTCGGTGCGGTAAAGCTGGAACTCCTGGTCGAGGGCCTGGTTGAAGACTCCGAGCCGGGTATCGATCGCGTCGATCGCGGCCCGCTCGGCCGTGCTCGACGCGTGGTCGCGCGCGGCATCCAAGGAGGCGGATTCCACCGTACGGCGGCCCTGGGCCTCCTGGGCGAACTTCTCCGCGCCGCTGAGCAGGTATCCCCGCTCATCGTTGGCGGCGGACTTCGCCGCCAACGCCGCATCGGACAGATCGGTCAGGTATGGCATCGCCCGGCCGGACGTCCGCTCCCCGGCGTCACGGAGATGGCCGACGGCCACCACCGCGTAACCCGTGACCGCCGCGGCGATCAGCACCAGGACGCCGAACGCCAGACCGAGATGGGTTCGCACCGACGAACGCGCGATCAGCGAACGTCCAACTATCAGCTCAGAGTTCACAATCCTCGGTTCGGCAACGCATCCGAGGTTCTGAGCGAAACGGTGATCATTCTTCCTTGTTGAGCATCCGGGTCAGTGCGCGCACGGCGTCGTCGGTCGGGGAGGCGGCCTCCCGGTTGGCCGCCTGGAGTTCCTTGTAGACCTCCTCGCGGTGCACCTGCACGTCGCGCGGCGCCTGGATGCCGAGCCGGATGACGTCCCCCCGAGCCTCGAGAACGGTGATGACGACGTCGTCGCCGATCATCACGCTCTCGCCGGCCCGCCTGGTCAGCACGAGCATGGGTGCCCCCCTCCATCCGTGGACAGGACAGCATGACGAAGGCGCGGCCGCAAGGAACGCGACCGCGCCTGCTTTGCGCTCAAGCGAGCCTGCGGTCAGTATGACCGGTTCATGACGGCGCGGACGGGCATGCCGCTGCCGGTCAGGACGACCTGGATGGCCCGTTGGCTGTCCCGGTCCACGATGATCGGGGCGAGCAGGTTCGCCGTGGTCTCGTTCACGCCGGCGGTGATGACGACCATGACCAGCAGCCGGTCGGGGTCCTTGGTGTTCAACGCGGCCAGCACGTCGTTCTCGATCTCGGGCGCGTAGTCCGGGAAGAACGGCTCGGGCGGCGCGACGAGGAAGCGCAGGCTCCGGTCCTCGATGGACGTGAACGCGTACAGCAGACCATCATCGTTCAGACGAACCAGGACAAATTGCCGATGCGCCGGGAAGCCGGGCATGGGCACGGCCAGGTCAAGGACCGGGAGATCCAGCGCGGAGTCGGTCATGGTGTCCTCAATCGGTCGGTACGCGGTGCGAGTACTCATGGTCACCTCAGGAAGTCGATGAGCGAGGGCTGAATCACCTTGGCCGCGGCGGCCAGGGCAGCTTGGTACGCGGACTGCTGCAACTGCATGTCCATGATCGTCTTCGGCAAATCGACATCCTCCACATCGGAGAGCTGCGACGTGACGGAGAGAAGCCGGTCCTGAGCTGACTGCTTCATCTGATCAATCCGATTATATCGGGCACCTACATCCGAAAGGCTGTTTTTCATAACATCGCCTGCGGTATCCAGTTTTCCCAGACTCGTGTTCAGCGCCGCGCTGTCGCCCGAGCGGATCCCGTCGGCGATTTCCTGCAGCACGGAGAAGAGCTGGGTGTCGCCGGTGCCGAACGCCTCGGTCCCGTTGGTGTCCACCCGGACCTTCGAGTTCTGCCCCACCGTGCGCGTGGTCTGGCCGGCGTCGCCGACGAAGGTGCCGTTGCCGTCGTAGGCCACCTCGCCCGTGGTGGTGCCGCCGAAGACGGGCCGGCCCAGGTACTGGGTGTTGGCGTAGCCGATCAGCGAGGTCTTGATCTGGTCGATCTCGGCGGCCAGCGCCGAGTTGGACTGGGCGTCGTTCGAGCCGCTGCTCAGGCCCTGCAGGGTCAGGTCGCGGGCCCGATTGACCAGGGTCGACGCGCTGGTCAGCGTGCTGTCGATGGTGTTGAGCCAGCCCATCGCGTCGCCGGCGTTGCGGGAATACTGCTGCGCGATCCGTACGTCGCCGCGCAGCTGCATCGCCGTGACCGTCCCGGTCGGCGAGTCGGACGGGCGGTTGATCTGCTTGCCGCTGGACAGCTGCTCCTGGATCTTCTGTCCCTTTTGGATGCTGCGCTGCAGATTGTTGAGCACCGCGTTGTGGATAGTGCTCTCGGTAACCCTGCCTGAGGCCATCCCCTACCTACCTTCCCACCAGGCCGGTGCGGTTGATCAACTGGTCGAGCATCGAGTCCACGGTGGTCAGCACGCGGGAGGCGGCCTCATAGCCGCGTTGGTACGTCAACAGGTTGGTCATCTCCTCGTCGAGGTTGACCCCGGAGGTGGACTCGCGATCGGCGTCCGCCTGCTGGGTCACGTTGGTCTGGATCTCGTTGCGCCGGTTCGAGGCGCTCGCGGCGACGCCGAGCTGGCCGATCATCACCTGGTAGTCCGAGTCCGGCCCGGTGGCCGAGGCGCCCACGTCCGAGAGGAAGTCCGCCACGGAGTGGTCGAGCGAGGCCGTGCTCGACGCGTACGCCACCTTGTCCGGGTCGGTGATCGCCAGCTTGATCGTGCCGGCGGTGTCGCCGGTGAAGAAGGTCAGCCCGGTGCTGCCGTCGGCGCTGAAGCCGGCCGAGTGCGCGGCATTGACGGTGTCGGCGAGGTTCTTGGCCACGGTGTCCAGCTGGGCCGAGACCCCCGGGATGACCGATGTCATGGCGTCCGCCATCGCACCCATCGTGCCGCCGGTCGGCACCGCCTGCTGGGTGGTGGCCCACCGCACGGTCAGCGGATCGCTCGCCTGGTCGTCCAGCCGGGTCGCGCCGCTCACCTCGAGCTTGCTGGTGGTGAACTCGCTGACCAGCGCCGAGTTGCCGACGAACACGTCCACGGCGCCGCTCTTGCGGGCCGAGGCGGTCGCGCCGGTGAGCTCGGAGAGGTGCATGACCGCGACGTCGCGCCGGTCCTCCAACTCGTTGACGGCGAGCCCGGTCGCCTTCGCCTGGACGATGCTGTCGTTGAGCTGCGCGACAGTCGAAGCGGTCGTGTTGACCTCATTCGTGTACGCGGAAAGCTGGTTCCGGTAGTTGCCCCACTGCCCGGCCAACGCGCCGTGCAGGTCGTTGAGCTGGTCGGCCACCGTGGAGCTCTGCTCGATCAGGGCCGAACGCGCCGCCGCGTCCTTCGGATTGTTCGCGACGTCGGCCCAGGAGTCCCACATCTGACCCAGCTGTGCCTGCAATGCCGTGCTGTTCGGCTCCGAGAACGAGTCCTCGATCGCGGCGTAGGTAGCCGACTGCGAGGTCAGATACGCGCTGTTGGCGTGCTCGGAGCGGCCGCGGTTCTCCAGATACTCGTCGCGCATCCGGGAGACGTCGGTGACGCCGACGCCGGTGCCGAGCCCTTCGGAGCGGGCGTACATGGCCGCCGAGGTCGAGCCGACCTGCGCCTGCATGTTGACCCGTTGCCGGGTGTAGCCCTCGGTGTTCGCGTTCGCGATGTTCTGCCCGGTCACGTCCATCGCGCGACGTTGCGCGTACAACGAGGTCAATGCGGTGTTGATGCTTCCGAAGCTGCTTGCCATCAGATTGCCTCATCCACCAGGCTCGGCCGGCGTACGCCGCCGGAGACGGTTTTGCCCTGCGGGCTATAGGTTTCCACGGTTCCGGCGAACGCGAGCATCGTTTCGCGAGCTGCGCGCTGGCCGGCGGTGAGCAGGTCCCGGTTGGCGTCCGCCATGCCGCTGATCTCGGACGTCAGGGTCAGGAACGCCTTGCGGTGCTGGTGCAGCAGGTCCGACCAGGGCGCCGGCGCCGCATCGGCCAACTGCCCCAGCGAGGCCTCCGCCGGCAGGCCCAGCTCACCGGCCGCCGCCTGCGCATAGGCCGCCCGGGCCACCTCGGTCTGCCGGATCTGTTCCAGCACCACCTCCACCTCACGGGTGGCGTGCGCCAGCCAGCGGGACCGGCCAGCGGCCAGCAGCAGTTGCTCCTCCTCGAGCTTGAACAAAAGCAGTTCCAAGAGCTCCCGGGAGCGCCACAGGACGCTGGACAGATCGGTCAGACTCACGCGCCGCCTCCGGATGCCTTGGTTCGTTCCGTTCAACCGGACAAGTCGGCAGCACAGGTGGATCTCTGAGGAATTTGTGCGCTGGCCCAGCGCTCCCCCGGGCCGGCGACCCGGCAAAAAAGATCGGGAAGATTTCCCGAACTCCCCTCATAGCCGGTGGGGGCCCGCCGAACATCTGGAGGTAAGTCCAATCGGCTCACGGATGAGCCGGCACGACCCGCTCTCAAGGAGGAAATTCCCATGGGTCTTCGCATCAACCAGAACATCGCCGCCCAGAACGCCTACCGGAACCTGTCGATCACCGACGGGCAGATGTCGAAGTCGCTGGAGAAGCTGTCCAGCGGTTACCGCATCAACCGGGCGGCCGACGACGCGGCCGGCCTCTCGATCTCCGAGGGCCTGCGCTCCCAGGTCGGTGGCCTCAAGGTCGCCGTCCGCAACGCCCAGGACGGCATCAGCGTCGCGCAAACCGCTGAAGGTGCGCTGAACGAGGTCACCTCGATCCTCCAGCGCATGCGTGACCTGTCCGTGCAGGCCGCGAACGGCGGCTCCAGCGACACCGAGGCCAAGGACGCGGCACAGAAGGAGTTCGGCCAGCTCAACGAGGAGCTGGACCGGATCGGACGGAACACCTCGTTCGGCAAGTCGAAGCTGCTCGACGGCACCTTCGGCAAGTCCGAGCAGATCACCGGCACCAAGACCTCGACCCCGTCGAGCGGTGGCACGTTCACCATCGACAACGTCAACGGTCAGGCGCTCGCCACCCCGCTCACCATCACCGTGGCGGCCGCGGGCCCCACCGACAGCGCCAAGGACGTCGCTGACGCCATCAACGACTCGATCTCCACGGCGCTCAAGGGCGTCGCGGGCGGCGGCTACAAGGGCGACGAGATCCACGTCAGCGCCCAGGTCGCCGACGACGGTTCGGGTTACACGATGAAGGTGGACGGCGCGAAGGGGTTCACCCTGACCGACGGCGGCGGCCTCGCCGGCATTGGTATCGCCACCGCCGGTGCGAGCAGCACGGTCTCCGGCGCCAACAGCGGCCAGTTCCAGGTGGGCGCCAACAGCGGCGAGACGATGAACATCTCGATCGATGCCATCAGCGCCAACGACCTCGGCACCGACGTGCTCGACCTGAGCGCGGTCGGCGGCGCGGACACGGCGATCACCGCCCTCGACACGGCCATCACGACCGTGTCGAACCAGCGGGCGACGCTCGGTGCGTACCAGAACCGGTTTGAGCACACCATCAACAACCTCAACGTCTCCGTTGAGAACCTGTCGGCGTCGGAGTCGCGGATCCGCGACACCGACATGGCGCAGGAAATGGTCGCCTTCACCCGCAACCAGATCCTGACCCAGGCCGGTACGTCGATGCTGTCGCAGGCCAACCAGGCCTCGCAGAACGTGCTCTCGCTGCTGCGTTAATCCGGCGCGGTTCCGCTAACCGAACGGCAACCGGATAGCACTAACTCAATACACACCCACAACCGAATAGGTGGGGGCGGACGGCAGACGGCGCCGACCGCCCCCGCTTCACTTTTGAGGAGGTGCAAATGGGTAGCTCAGTTGACGGCCTCGTCTCCGGCATGGACACCACGTCGATGATCGCGTCCATGATTCAGGTCGAATCGCAGCCGAAGCTCATGCTGCAGAGCAAGGTGGCCACCGCCAAGTCGGCGGTCAGCTCGTACCAGTCGGTCAACTCGAAGCTCAGCGCCCTCAAGAACGCCGGCGACGACCTCGGCCAGCTCAGCACGTGGCGCTCCATCAAGCCCACCGTCTCCTCGACCTCGGTGACCGCCACCGCGAACGGCGGCACCAGCACGGCGACCGGCACGGTCACCTTCGACGTGGTGAGCCTCGCCAAGGCGCAGGCCAACACCGCGCGGGTGCCCACCACCGGCGACATCACCGCCGCCGACTCGATCCAGGTCGCGATCGGCGAGGCCGACCCGGTGACCATCGACATCAGCCAGGACAAGTCCGCGGCCGGCGTCGCCGCGGCGATCAACAACGCCGGGCTGTCCGTCAAGGCCTCGGTCGTCGCCACCAGCCAGGGCGACAGCATCCTGCAGCTGAACGGCACCAAGACCGGCGCCGCCAACTCGTTCACGGTCGCCGGCCTGGACGAGCTCACGATCCGCACGACCACCGCCGCGTCGGACGCCAATCTGCAGGTCGGCGGCGCGGACGAGGACGGCGGCTACAGCCTCACCAGCGACACCAACACGTTCACCGGCCTGATGGCCGGCGTGACGATGACCGTCTCCAAGATCGAGACCGGCATCTCGCTCAGCTCGGCCAGCGACGTCGCCGGCATCGCGGCCAAGTTCAAGGCCCTGGTCGACGCGGCCAACGGGGCGCTGAGCGAGGTCAGCGACCAGACCGCGTACGACTCGAGCACCAACTCCAGTTCCCCGCTGACCGGTGACTTCATGGTCCGGCAGATGAGCCAGGCGATCCTGAGCAACGTCAGCAAGGGCCTGAGCTTCAAGGACCCGAACGACGCGACCCAGACCATCAACTTCGGCAGCCTCAGCAAGCTCGGCGTCCAGCTCGACAAGACCGGCCGCCTGACCTTCGACGCCGAGAAGTTCACGGCTGCCTACAACGCGGACCCGTCCTCGATCAAGGCCGCCGGCATCGCCCTGGGCGACTCGTTCGAGCTGCTCGCCAGCAAGCAGAGCGACAACGTCATCTCGGCCATCACCAGCCGCAACAACCAGGTCGACTCGATGAACCTGCAGATCGGCGACTGGGACGTGCGGCTGGCGGCCAAGAAGACCGCCCTGCAGCGGCAGTACGCCGGCCTCGAGACCGCCCTGGGAAAGCTGAAGGACCAGTCCAACTGGCTCTCCGGCCAGATCGCCAGCCTCGGCTGACCAGCCCCAGCCGTACCGAAATAGCACGCCACCATCCTTCGACCAAGGGATCCGATGACCTCTCCGCAGCTGCGCAACCGATACCTGGCCGACTCGATCAACACCGCCTCGCCCGGCCGGTTGCTGATCATGCTCTACGACCGGCTCGTCCTGGACCTGGCCCAGGGCGAAGAGGCCATCCGCACCAACAACCGCGACCAGGCCTCCGAGCGCCTCAACCACGCGCAGGAGATCATCCTGGAGCTGCGCACCACGCTCGACGTCGACGCCTGGTCCGGCGCGGCCGGCCTGGCCAGCCTGTACGGCTGGCTGCTGACCGAGCTGATCCAGGCGAACATCAAGCTCGACGCGGACAAGGTCGTGGCCTGCCGGGGAATCGTCGAGCCGTTGCGCGACGCCTGGCGCGAAGCGGTGGCCCTGGCCGCCGCCAATCCCGCGCCAGTCGGCTGACCTGTCCAGAAAAACAACGGAGGTGCGGGCATGAGCGAAGACTGGCGCGATGCCTGGACCGCCGCACTCGACGAGCTCGAGATGGACGTGGCGGCGACCGAGGCCATGCTGGCCGACAGTCGCCGGCTCAACGAGACGCCCGAGGCGGACCCGTGGCGCCCGCCGCAGGACCTGGGCGCCTTGCCGCTCGAGCTGAAGCCGCGGGCCGACGAGATCCTCACCCGCCAGTTGTCGGCGGCCCAGGAGATCGCCCGGCGGCTCACCTCGACCCGGCAGCAGCAAGTGGTCACGGCACGGATCGAGACCGGGGAGCGGGTCAAGCGCCCCTTGTATCTCGACTGCGCCATGTGAACGCAACAGGCAACACGAGTCCCGGCAGACCCGCCACCGGTCTGCCGGGACTTTGCGTGCAACCAGGCGGCAACCGTTTGGACCTCAGCGGAATCCTCAAGAGGCCGAATCGGAGGGTACGAGCACGGATTGCTCAACCGAACGCCACGGACCGGCGGCACTGGCAAGACGAAGGGAACCTGCCGTGTTCGACGACGTTACGTCATCTTCGCTCCGGGTCGCGGTCGCCGGCCTGTCGGCCCGCCAGACCGCCATCGCGGACAACATCGCGAACATCGAGACCCCCGGCTACCAGGCCCGTAAGGTCAAGTTCGAGGAGGCGCTCAGCAGCGCCGTCGCCCACGGCCAGGCACCGTCGTCGGTGACGCCGAGCGTGCAGAACTCGCTGGAGCCCTCGCGGCTCAACGGCTCCAACGTCAACCTCGACGAGGAGACGCTGTCGCACATCGACACCACGATGCGCTACCAGCTGACGCTGCGCGCCCTGGACAGCAAGTACGGCATGCTGCGCGACGCGATCAAGGGGGCCTGAGCATGAGTACGTTCAACGCGATCGGCGTCGCCGGCTCCGGCGTCACCGTCTACCGCAAGTGGCTCGACGCGGTCTCCGACAACATCGCCAACATGGACAACGTCAGCCGGACCTCGGAAAAGGCCTTCCAGGCGCGGTACGTCGTCGCGCAGGAGGCCCAGGACGGCAACGGCGCCCAGGTCGGCGGCATCGCGCTGGGCAGCGCCGAGGGTCAGCTCAGCTACGAGCCGGACAGCCCGCTGGCCGACAGCGAGGGCTACGTCCGCCGGCCGGACATCGACCTCGGCAGCCAGATGG
>Ga0307512_10004441_pt1 | contig 15360 bp, 8 predicted proteins | sample 14_EM_MG_FD_200267 | JGI IMG/M metagenome (GOLD analysis project Ga0307512, IMG submission 200267) | Populus trichocarpa ectomycorrhiza microbial communities from riparian zone in the Pacific Northwest, United States - 14_EM | ecosystem: Host-associated > Plants > Roots > Unclassified | place... | reverse complement strand
TTTATTTGTTTATTCACTGAAGCCAGAGTCGGGAATAAAAATATTGATCCAAATTTATTTTATAGCTACGTAATATTTACCAACGCCAGAGTTGGAATTATTCGTAGTTGAATATTCACTGGCGCCAGAGTCAGGAATATTGCAAGTAAACTATCAGAGCATAAACCAATAAATATTTAGCAATTTAAGACAAAATCAGCAATGCAGTCTGCTTCAGGCAGAACGTTTAAGGGGTGATAATATCTTCCCTTTTACGTAACCAATCCCGTACCATAGAATCTCTGTTGACCAGTTAGGGTTCCTAGTGACCATAATACTAGGTGGCGACTCCTTGAACGAGACCTTTTTTCCTAAAAGAACCAGATGCCAGATATCTATTCTTTTTCCATAATCAAGAGAATTATTTTTTAGGGCCGCCGCGATGTCGGGTGCGACAAGCTTATTGGTCTCCTTGCGTCTCTGCCACTGCTAATCTGTGGCATCGTCGATTGGGTCATTCTACTTCCTGTATTTTCAATTTGTTAGTTTCCAAAAATAAAATAATGTGTACTTCTAGACGCTCTCTTGTTCAATGTCAAGCTTGTCCGCTTGGCAAGTCTTCGCGTCTGTCATTGTGGCCTACGAGTCACAAAACTACTGCTCCACTTGATTTAATATTTAGTGATGTTTGGGCCCTGCTCCTATGTTTTCTTCTGATGATTTTCGTTACTTTGTTATTTTTATCGATGCGCATATGAAACACATATGGTATTTTCCGCTTGTTGCAAAATCTAATGTGTTTTCTATATTCCAACGTTTTCAAGTGCTTGTTGAGCGTCAGTTTTCCTACAAAATTAAATCTGTTCAAACTAAGTTAAACAGTTTCTTTCAAACTATTGGTATTCATCACAAGTTAATTTGTCCTCATACGCATGAGCAAAATGGCAATTTTGAGCGTCGTCATCGTCATATTGTCGAAACTGGTTTTACACTCTTAGGCCAATGTAGTGCTCCATTACGATTTTGGAATTAAGCGTTTGAATCTTCCGTATACCTCATCAATCGCATGGCTACTCTTGTCCTCCAAAATCAGTCTCGCTTTGAATGTCTGTTTAATCGTACTCATGATTATGATTTTCTACATACTTTTGGGTGTCTTTGTTTTTCATTTCTACGTCCGTATCATGCATATGTTTTTACTAAGTTGTTTCCTACTGCTCCGTTTACTGCTTTTCGGTTCAAGCTTCAAGTTGATCCTCCACCCTCAGCTTGAGGGGGCATATTAATGTATCTATATAGGAAATATTGTAGGCATACTATATAGGAAATATTGTAGTCATACTCTTGTGTTGTAACCTCCACCATTACTATTGTACATTGCCTTACACATATATATAGTAAAGATAGGTTAACCAATAGGTGAAGCCTTCCAATTATTCTCAACTAACAAAAGTAAAAAATTTACATGTGTATCTATCTTTTATTTCTAATAACAAAAGAAAGATGAGCTTATCATTTTAAAATGTAACTATGTTGACAAATCATTTTTGATTTCTCAATTCAAATATTTCTCAATTCATTTTAAAAATTAAATTTTTGTTTTCCAAATAAAAAAATTATAATACTAGAAAACACATTTATAACACCAACACTTTCTTCTATTGTACTAGAAATTAACTTGAAATTCTACTTCTAATATAGAGTTTTTGCATTGACTAATGTGTATCTAAATTATTTTATGATTCAACCAAAAGAAAGTCATTAGAATCCATGCTTGTTTCAAATTTTTAACTTTATTTTTATTTACTTTTCTTCTTTTTATGTCTTTTTTTTTTTATATATATAAAGAGGCCTATTAAGCCTTGGACTATACAATGAGGATAATCCTTTTTATTATTAAAAATACTAAAAAGTTAGATATTTTACCATAGCAAATTTACTAGAGCACTAGATTCATTGACGGTTTGGATTGAAACAATAAAATTATAATTTTACTCTTATCAACAAACACAAATGGCCTTGGTAGTAGGGTTTAGTGGTCTTTTTGTTGTTTTTCACACAGTAAAATAACTATTATACTTTCTGATACAAAAAATAATACACTGGCAGACATTGACATTTTTTACTTTTTTATTTTAAAAGCACAGTAAAATGACCACAATGTTTTTTACTTCAAAATATCTTCAATTTGGGTCAAGGAGGTTTTGTGTTTTTTTCTTATGGTTTTTTTGTTGTTAATGTCTAGTCTGATTAGGAGCAATTTAATTTTTTAGTATTTATAGAATATTACTTAAAGTTAAAAGGAGGGTTTTGCGTGCATATCACACGGACACGAGTGGGAATGTTCGTGATCTTTGAACAACGTGTATGGTGTCATTTGGTGATCAAATATCAGCTTTCACGATGGTGTTTTAATCCTCACAGTGTCACCTCCATTACTGGGCGGCACGTGTGGCCAAAAGATATTAGGTTTTGTGCTAGTGATCAATTTTTTCTTCCTTTCTTTCTCTTTCCTTTATTTCAACACCTACCTTTGCATATTTTCAAAGCAGTCATGTGATTTCTTTTTCTTTTAAATTTGGTCATTGTTCTTTTATTGCTAATTTTTTATTTTAAATAATCTATAGAATTGGAATTTTATCTCAATTTAATCCTTCTTTGATTTTTTTTTCCAGAATTGGTCCTTACTTTTTTTATTGTGATTTTTTTAATTAAATTATATTTTCAATTTCATCCCTCAATATTTTATATCATTCTCTTAATTTAATTATTTTTTTCAATTGCATCCCTTACCTTAATAAGTTTTTTTTATTTTATATCAAATTTATTTCTTATTCTTTTAATTGCTATTTGTTTTTTAATCTTTTTTTATTGAAACTTTCTTTTTTGATTTAACCCCTTAACACCTTATTAATCAAGTTTTTGTTAATATAGAATTTGACTTCTTGATTTTTTTTCAAGTTTTCCTTCTAAGGAAAGATTCCAGACTCATGACTCAAGTTACAGATTTGAAAGATTTTCTTGAGTCGACTTAAGATTTTTTTAGGTCTTTTTTTACAATATTGATTTTTTTTAATTTCATCCTTTTATGGGGTTAACCTGATCTAATGTGCCAAGTCACAGGTTTCGCAGGTTAACACGAGGTGACCCGATCAAATTTTTTTAAAATAAATTCTCTAGGAATCTTGCTTTCCTAATTTGCCCTAGTTATGAGCAAGGGTTCCTTTTATTCCGTAATTTGTTAGAGAATACTGAGTTTTTTCATCAATAAAATTATTGGAGTTCAATTGCAGCTTAATTTAATTTGTTTATCCATTATGCTTGTGACGTGATCAAACTCTCGAGTAACTACTAACTGCTGCCTTAATTGAACATAACTAATTAATTTCAAGGAAAGAAGATCTAAATGACCCTCCCAGTTCCATCCATAGATAAAACAACAAGGAAAAAAAGAAAAGTTCAGCGATAATTTAAGATGTTCAAGCGCATTTTCCATAAATTAAATTCAGAACCAGGGTGGTTTCTACAATGCCTTTGAAGTTTTTATTCCTTTTCTTGTGACTCTATGGACATAAAGATATTACTTGACATCAAAACAAAATCCCACACCAAAAATTGTACGTTACGGAATTTTATTTGGATGTTTTAAGAGTTTTCGTCCAAGGCATTAATGTATTTTAAAATGCCTGAAAAGACATCGTAGAAGGTACCAAATTTAAAGAAATGGGTGGTTTTATCCATCTTGTGCTGGGCTATTTGTGCTTCTTCCTCTAAGGCATTTCTGACATTGGTTGGGACAGGTGATGTTCAGAATCTGGCCCTCCAGGTGAAAGTCTTGAAGGTGATGCATCGGTCACATTCCTTTTTGACATATCATAGCCTACTAGCAATCCTTTTAGGCATAGAATCGAGCCCACGATAACTTGTTGCTTCCAAATTAATCATATTTGCGGATAAAATGACCAGGATCAGCATTGAAATTCGCAAGACAGTTGAATTAGCCATGTATTATTCCCTAAGAAAATGTTTGAGAGTGACCACTGAAGCATGCAAACTTAAAGAGTGATTGATTGGTAGCTTAAGGTACTAGGATTAGTGAAGTAGTGTAGAAATCAATAGGAGCATGCATGGATTTATAATGCAAATGCGTAAGAAATACCCAAGATTTTGTAGATTAAACAATAACAAATATGACTTCTATCCCCTGTGTATTGCTGCCTTTTTTCTTCAATGGAGGTCTGCACATGTAACCCGCCGTCACCTTAAATTACTCGAATCCTTTGTCTATAGTCCCCACTAAAAATCACCCATGAATAATAATCAGGTGCTGCTAATATCTTAGATTGGCCAACTAGAACTTGTTGGTCTACTCATCATCTGTTCTTTTATATCTGAAAATTTGGACAGTTCTTGAAGAAACTATCAAGAAATGCTAGGAGTACGGAAGCCTTTGAACAATAAAACAAAGGAGTGCACATTTTTTTAATTTATTCAATAACATTTCAATCGCCACATACAAAAGCGTTCCAACTTTTGATGTTGGCTAATGTCTTTCCACCTGGTCATTGCAAATATAAAATTGCCTCCTTTGATGCCTCATTTGGTTAGCAGTTAATGCTGTTTGCTTTAACTAATTATTTTGGCTCATGCACAGTCCTATTAGAAATCTTTTAAGTTTCTAAAGCAATACAGGACACGACAAGAAAAGACAACCTGAGAGAGGGAGAATGTTTTTCTGTTTTGTTTTTTGGATAAAGATCGCAAACTTTTGAAGCTGAAGATAGTCAAGGATTGAATACTTTCAACTTGGCATTGCCCAATATTGAAAAAAACGAATGATTATGTCATTATCCATTCAAAAAGTTATAGCTAGTAGATATACAGATCCCACTTAAATCATATATTGATCATGAACATGGGTCGCTCATGATATGCACTCAAATGCAACTTTTGCTACAGAGGCAGAGAAGGTTTTCCACCTACTGATAGTCTCTTGGTGTGTGAATTAGAAACTCGGGAAAGCAGAGCACATCAAGTAAATGCACGGAGGTGCTCAAAACATAGTAGACTTTCAGGACTTGGAAAATGTTATTTGATCAGCAAGAAGGATTGCAATTTTAGGTTTCTCATTGAAACTCATGACTTGACTACGTAGATGACAAAGAAATTTGGCACTAAAATTAACATATTACTTTAACATTTATCCAATATTTTTGTTGTTGTTGCTGCTTCTAATTAGTTAGCTAGGGATCAGCTATAATTGAGCTACATGGATAACTTTGAAGAGATGTTTTGTGTAGGGTAATTTGCCTATAACAAAACTTTTCTAGAAAATTCTAAAATTTCAGTTATATAAAAACAAAATTTGACTGATTGAGGTTCAAAAGACCTTTGAATTAGGCATAAAAAGTGTTGTTCATGTTAATTTTGTTATTTTCATTTTTATTTTTAGATTTTATAGTTTGTTTAGGATTTTAATTACTTTTTTCTTTATTTTTAGATTTTATAGTTTGTTTAAGATAAAATATTTAGTAATAAAATGTTGAATTATAATTTTTGTATGGTAATTTTATTTGGCAAAATTCTATATTACTTGTTTTTATTATCGATTTTAGCAACTTGACCAAAGAAAAACAAACATTATATTATGAGATTCTCGTATAAGCAAAGTTAGTAAAAATGAACAAGTTAGATCATGTGTACTTTTTACTAGGAGCTAAGATAAATTAACAGTACATGATGGAGATATGTAATGACAAATCAAATGGATTAATCACATAGAGTAAAGAAAACTAATTAACCGAATCGTAGAACTGCATCCAAAAGTCCAATTTAAATGGCTAAGCTTCAAAGAAATGCTGATGGACACGGATAATTTATTACAAGGATGATGAAGATCACAATTTTAGTTACACTAAAAATGAAGTGTTGCATATCTTAATTAGGTATGAAATTGGAATCCATGTTATTGTCTAGTCTTCAGCAGCTTGTGAGGGCAAGAAGTTTGCTTTAATTGCAAGTAGGGATTTCATTTGGTCGTTGCCATTCTCCAGTCCTGTATAAATTCAGGATTCCTCGTCTTATCTGATCTGAAGTCTATTAAAAAATACAGCAAAGACTAATGAATATATGATATCTTACCACTGAGGTTAAATAATGTGCTAGCTAGTGCAACGCTGCAATTTAATCTCAAACCCAAGTTTTACAGTTCCTTTCATGTTATTCCTAGTTAATCTTAATACAGTAGGATGTAAGGTTGTCTCTACGTCTGATCAAGACATAACAGGCAATTTGATTATTTTCTCTTTTCTGTCACCTACATCATCTCAAGAAACTCTTTTATAAGTCGGTTTTGAATCAGTTATGGATTGTGATAATTCTATCAATCTATTATCTAGGAATTTCTATTGAAAATAAACTAGATTTCTAGTTTTTTTGAAAAACAGAGAAACCGGTCTACCAGTTGACCGGTTAAGTTGACATTATTACTTTAGATTCTTCTTTGTTTAGTTTAATTTCTTATTTATCTAGGACTTGAGGCCTATAAATAAGTTTGTAATCAGAAGCATAATGTAAGTGTGAAAAAGTGTATAGAAAAGAAAACTTAGAGAAAAAAACTTTTTAAAAAATATACATTCCTTCATCTCGTACATAATGTAAGTGCTTATTTTCATGCTCGTACAAAATATGTTGAAGTTGATTATTACTTTGTTCGTGATCGAGTGGCTAAAAAAAATCATGTTTTTTCTTGTATAGATTTATCTTGTGTAGTAGGTTACACCATAACACATGTATAATGCTCTAATCGTATAAATAGCGGAGAAACCTGCCTAATTTGGTTGCTCACTGAATTATCACAAACTCTGATTTAACTTGAGATTACATTACAAACAAAGAAGTAGAAGTCAAGTATGTAAAGATTCAAGATCAAGTTGCAGATATTTTCACTAAGCAACATGATGTATTTGTCAATATATGAGATATGTTAGGAGTTATCATAAATCAAGTTTAAGGAGAGATGTTGAAAATAAACTAGAATTCTGGTTTTTCTAAAATAATAAAGAATCGGTCTATCAATTAAGAAGCAGTCAATTGGTTGAAATAGAGGAATTAGTCTATCGGATGAAAACTGATCGACCAGTTAAGTTGATAGAATTACTTTTTCTAATTAGATTAGATTCTTTTTTATTTAGTTTAATTCTTTATTTATCTAGAAATGTAGGCATATATATATAGATACGCTTGTAATTAGAAGGTGTGTATAGAAAAGAAAACTCAGAGAAAAACAATTAAAAAATATATCTTCCTCTTAAGTTTTATCTTGTTTTTTAGCTCTGCGATTAACCATTACTATCCATAATAAGCCACTACACTAATTTTCTTCCAACAAATCCCCGTTATCCAAAGAGAAAACGAACAAGAACCAAGATCCACACATTGATAAATAACAGTAACATGATATAATCATTCTCATAAAAACAAATACTACAACGATTGAGATTACATGAATATATAACTCTCATGAATGCAGTATCCTTTCTTGATTGATTTTAAACAAGTTAGTGAGTTAGTGATTGACGGGGCAGTGGGGTGAAAATTTGGGGAGGTAAACAAGGTGGGCAAGTGTGTAGGCTAGAAGGAGGTGGCTGACTGGTGTGCTATCTGTTCAGATTTTGCAAAAGGAAACACATCTTCATGAAAAAAAACGTAACGGGAGACATAAATACGTTGAGATGCTAAATCAAGACAACGATAATCAAAATGAGAGGAACTATATCCTAAGCAAAAACATGGAGATGAATGGAAATCCAACTTATAAGCATGGTATGGATGCAAAAAAGAAAAATAAAGACACCCGAAAGTACGTAGAAAATCATAATCAGGAGTACGATTAAACAAACACTCAAATGGAGATTGATTTTGGAGGACAAGAGTAGGCATGCAATTAATGAGATATACTGATGATTCAAACGCATAATTCCAAAATCATAACGGAGCACTACATTGGCCTAGAGGGTAAGGCCAGTTTCGACAATATGTTCATAGCGATGCTCAACGATGCTATTTTGCTCATGTGTACGAGGAAAAGTTAACCAGTGATGAATACCATTAGTTTGGAAGAAATTGTGTAACTTACAATATTCACCACCCCAATCAGTTTGAATAAATTTAATTCTGTGTGAAAACTGACGCTCAACAAGCATTTAAAAACGATGGAATGTAGAAAACACATCTCATTTTACAACAAGAGGATAATATTATATATGTTTTGTATGCGCATCGATAAAGATAACAAAGTAATGAAAACTATCACAGAAAAACATAGGAGCAGGGCCCCAAACATCACTAAATATTAAATCAAATGGGGTAGTAGGTTTGTGACCTGTAGGTCTCAACGACAGACACAACGACTTGCCTAGAGAACAAGTTTGAGATTGAACAAGAGAGCATCTAGAAGTACAAGCTATTTTATTTTTAGAAACTAACAAATTAAAAATATAGGAAGTAGGATGACTCAATCGACGATGTCACAGATTAGTAGTCGCAGAGATGCAAGGAGACCAATAAGCTTAAGGGATAGACGTGGAAGAAGACTCAGATAGAACATAGAGACCATAATATATGTAAGATTAGCAAGGAGATGGCATGGGCAGTAGAGGTTGATTTGCAGCCACGGATTAAAGGGAGATCTTATGTAGAAACTCATAGGTAAGAAGATGGCTATGAATGCCAGCATATGACAGTGATTCTGCCTTGGTTACGAGACTAGTTACCAAGTCTTTAAACTCACCATGAAGGCCAAGAAATACATAGAGGTTAAAGTCTTCAAGAGAGATAGGCCGACCAGCAGCAGCCAATTCATCAAATAATGACTTTGCTTGCTGCATGTACATAGCAACTGAAGCATCTCCTTGTTAAAGATCTTGAAAGACTCATGGAGTTGTAAAATGTGAGAATTTGATAGAGAGGTGAGCGCTTTCTCAAGAGTGCGCCAAACACAATAAGAGGTCTGACAATCTACCACAAGATACAATACATCCTTGGAAAGAGAGGAGAGTAACGCGTTTAAAATAAGTTGATCTTATTGCTTCTAATGGAGAAAAGAGGGGTTGATTGCCGAAGAAGAACCATCAGAACTATCAGAAATATAAGAGGGGGGACATGACACTAAGCCATCAACAAAGTGGAAGACACCTTGACCAAGAAGATATGGCTTCATCTACATTCGTCAATAGAGATAATTGGTGTTTGTAAGCTTTAATGAAACAACTTGGTTGAGTGTTGGACAAAGCAACTATAGTTAGAGTTGATGTCCCCATGATGTAAAGAAGGACGGTAGAAACATGGGACGAAGAACCATGGTTTTGCTCTGCAGGTGAGGGATGCTGCTAGTGTGGGAAAGCACCACCGGGAGCAACTTGTGAGTCGTCGGCAACAACGACAGAGTCCATTAGAGAGAGGGAGAGAAGAGTTCTGATTGCAGAAGGCTCTGATATCAAATTGAGAATAATTAGGAGGCTTAACCTATTAGTTAACCAACATTTTCTATTTATATGTGTAGGGCAATATATAATAGTAAAGGTAGAGATTACAACACTATAGTAGGCCTATAATATTTTCTAAATAGGTACATTCTATAATAAGCAAAAAAAAAGGAGAATACGGTATATGAAGAGAATTTATAACTTAAGTGTGTTATAATTGAAGAGATGATGGATTATTTAATGGGTAATAATTATATTTTGTCAATTTTATTGTCAAATTTGAAATTTGAGGAAATTTAGGGAAATTGATTTTTTATGGAATTGATAATAATTAAAAAGTATTAATTTAAGTTGCATAAGTTTAAATTGAACAAACGATGAATAATTAGTTGGGCATAGATTATTTGTTGTTAATTTTATTTTTTAGTTCATATTTTGATGCAAAATTAAATTTGTATAGAAATAATAATTAGTTATTGGATTGTGAATTTATTTAGAATAAAAGGTTGAATTTTTAATTAATAGTTAAATTATTAACAAATGTTGTCATCAATATTCTATATTAACAGAAATCATAAGTACTAGATGGTCATTCTTGGATGTATTGAGATTTTTTTGAAGGGTTTATAAGCAAGATTATCATAAAGAGGTTAAGGGTTTTATTAATTTTATGCTTTCTAATCCGAAGAATATTAGCGGAGTTGAAATTACATGTCCATGTGCAAAGTGTAAGAATAAGAGCTTCTACCATAAAGATGTTGTGATGATGCATCTATTTAAAAAAATATTCATCGAGAAATATTTATGTTGATTTGAACACAGAAAACCCTATGTTTTTTTATGAAACCATGTTATGAATGATGGTTAGCATAACTTTTAGTTCCAACAACATACATGATGAACCATTATGGGATGGATTGTAACAACTAACCAATAAATCTAATATCAGTTTTTTTTTAACAGTGTAAAATGTAACACTAGCAACAACAAAGTCAACATCATATCTACAAGTGGTTAAAAGTTTGTCATTAAAATGCAGAACCACCCTTGAGTCAAATTTCAGTTAGATATAAGGAAAAGATGTATTATATATTCATGGAAAGTTTAAAGTAGATAAACATCATGCATTTATTAAGAATTTTAACAACGCAAATAGTAAGGCAAAAGTGTTGTTCGCATCAACTTGAGATTTTTCTAAAGGGATAGATATTTATCAATGTTCCACCTATTGACATAGCATTGTGGAAGAATTATAGATTGAACACATCACGGAGGATAATTGGGATAAGTTTTAATAATTTTTGGTATTAGATGGATTTATAAGGCGCTCATGATCCGGTTCTCGAAACAAAAATAAAAAAAACTTATGGTTTAGTAAGCAAGCACACTAAGACAGTGCTTCCCTTTGTGAACCATGTAAAGTGCCCGGTAAGAGCTTGTTGTTACATATTTATTTATTTTTCAATTTTTAATTTAACCTTTATTTATGAGACTTTTTTTCATGCTATTTATTTTGCAGGAAAAACAACTTTGACACAAACCAAATCCAATGGAGTTATATGACAAAACTTATATGAGAAAGGTGATAGAGAGAAAGGGGTGAAAAACTTTGTTGATTGAAGAGCAGAAGCATTCGTTGCAAGTCTTTTTGTAATTATTTTAAATAAAATTCATATTTATTCTCAACTTTAATATAAATTTAGGATTTTGACTTTTTTTTCTTGTTGGAGACATATAACTCTGGCATGGTTGCTAAACATGACTAAGATGCTTCCACTTATCCTCCTTGTGATCTTCAATTGTGGTTGAATGTTAGAGCAATTGATGGACTTGATAGGAATTTAGTTTATGGCATTGACTTGAGATATAAGGGCATATCATTATATTTCAGCACACAACATTCTGACCTAAGCCTAACATCATTGGTCATTGATGAGATGGTCCGAGATAGGGTTCGGGAATAAATGACTGAAATGAAAGCACAACTAAAAAAGAAATAAGAGTAGAAGTCAAACAAGAAAGTAATAGAAAATAGAAGAAAATACATGCATATTTGGCTTTATATTTTTCTCCCACTCCAAAGGCTTTTAGATATTTTAATTTGTTTGGATTTTTTTGTATTGAATTCATTTTAATATAATTTTTTTTATAGAATATAATTTTTGTTCATAGAATTCATTTTAATATAATTATTGTCACATAAGATTTTTATTGTTTTTGTTATTGATATGAGTTTCTAGAATTATAATCCCAAATGCATCATGGGATTATAACAACCAAACAACACAAAAAAAGGTGTGACACTCCAATAAAAATATCGACAGAATTAACTATTTCATCGGCAATGTTGTTAGAGAATAATATAAATCATATCCTGGGACCTCATCTAACAGCTTAAGGCTCTGATACCATGTCAAAAAATCATCTCAACCCAATAGCTTAAGCTGTTAGGTGAGGTCCCAGGATATGATTTATATTATTCTCTAACACACCCCCTCAAGTGAAAGCCCTTTGGACTTGAAATTTGCACAGACCCACATTACCTTGTGCTTAATTTTTATCAAATAAATGGAGATAGTGAGATTCGAACTCGTGACCGCTTGGTCATCAAGGCTCTGATACCATGTCAAGGAACCATCTCAACCCAATAGCTTAAGCTGTTATGTAAGGTTCCAGGATATGATTTATATTATTCTCTAACAAATGTTACGTCACATTATGTCGAAATGTTACATAAGGTTTTGAAATTTCTGACAGAAGATTCCATTAGAAATGGTCGCTCACATTCTGATAGAATAGGTGATAGAATATTTTTGATGGAATAGGAAATGAAATATTTTATCGGCAATTAATGTGCATTTCTGACAGATTATATGATGGAATATTTTTTTGATTAATAAGGTTGCCGATAGAGTTATTGATGGAAAATAAGAGGCAAAATCTAATTTTTTGGGTGAATAATTCAGTAGTGACTCCGTCAAAAAATAAAGTTGTCGACAAAATCAATAATGCAAATCCTCGACAAGCATATTATGGACGACATGCTTGCATTAGCAATTCCATCAATATAGTAATTGCCTAAATAAGTTTTTCCTTAACATCGACGGAATATTCCATCAACTTTTTCTAATTTTCAGGTGGTGTATTAACCCAAAATATGAATATACCTCGTATTATTTTGGACTCAAATATACTCATTAACCATAATTTTTTAAATTCAAATTCTAACACATAATTCTTGAAATAATTTTAGTAGAAGTAAACAACAATCTATGTTTTAACTTTTTCTACTTTTCCTGCTTGTCATATTATAGTTGTGGTTATAGTAACATTTTTTAAAACTTTTGTTTTCTTCTGGTATGATGCATTAACAAAACGACTGACGAATCTATGATCAAGTATGAGGAGTCCATTACGCCTATTAATTATAGCACCAAGTTAAAAATCGGAGAGATCATTTCCAATTCCTCGTATAATCCAATCTGGAGTTGAACTTTTTAGCCATAGATGCGTCTGAAGGGTGATAATCTAGTCAGGTCGAACACCTGTGTTAAAGGGCTATGAGCAGATATCGCAATTTGGCAGTTAAAAAGCTCACTCCTTAAAAGGCATTCCTCCTTTTGCGTAGGGCATGAAAGCGACATGCGCATTTAAGCTTCCTTGGCAAATCTCCCTAGCCACTTGCCTTTGTCCCAAGCTGATGCTCAAAACAAAATTTTAGATTCGTAAGCTTAGATTTGTCATAATAGATTCCAAACAAATTCGATCTTTTTTGTTTGTCTTGCGTTCTAATTGATATGAATCCATGCAATCTCCATTGACTAGACTTTCAGGCATGAATCATGAATGTTCAGATGCTTTAGCCAAACCAATGACAATTCTCAAACCATGTCAGAATTCACTTGTTAACTCCCCGTGCTCTTGCAGCGTTAATGACAATTCTCAAACCATGTCAGAATTCACTTGTTAACTTCCCATGCTCTTGCAGCGTCACTTTTTCTCAATAGCGAATATGATATATTGAGAACTGCTATGATCCTTATTTGTGGAATTCTTTGTTGACTCCACGTAGTGATAACAATTCATTTCATACTTTTGAGGCCTGGGGCTAGTGATTAAAACTTTCTCTAGCTTTTCTTGATGAAATTAAGTTAATTTAAAAAATAAGCGCGTTGAGATAAAGAATTGAGGCTAATATACAAGGCTCACTTCTAATTTTCACGAAGTGTCGAGGTTCTTGATGTGGGAGGCTTTGGAGAATATGGACAGTCAAAAACAAATCAATTATATTAAACCGTGTAAAAAGCCTAGTAAATATATTTATAGATAAAATGGACAGTTCCAAGCGCAAAAAGAGGTATGGTCATGCAAATGACATATCTACAAAAACATAAATAAATTTTTATCTAATTATTGGATCGTATTTAAATTTTATCAAAAGGTTCTATAGACCATCCAAAGTTGAGAAGACTTTTAAATTAAGCCTAGAAAATGCTTTTTTTCCAATTTTAGTTTTTTTCCTTTTTAATTTTGCTTGTATGATTAGGATTTCATCTTCCTTTTTATTTAAGGTTAGTTATAAAACTATTTAAATTATTGTAAGCCTTTTTTAAGGCAGAGATTGGCATAATAATTTTATTAACAAATAACAATGCAGCTAATGTTTTTATTTTGATCTTTTTTGTAAATTGTCTTCTAGTCTAGTTAGTTCAAGTTGTGTTAGTTAGTATAAGAACTCAACATTCTTGGTGGGTTTTTCTATTAAGCTATTGAATAACCATGGCTAGAGGTTGCATAGCAGGATGTGATCATATTGTAAAGGAACATTTCCAACTAAAGAGGTTTTACCCAGAAAAATGAAAGGTTAACAAACTAGTGATTGGGGATTTGTGAAAACATGTTATAGAGTTGGCCTGTCATTTGATGGATCGGGATCTAGAGGATTATGAGAGTGGTGATCACGACTAATGACGGTAAAGAAAAATCTTGATCAAAATGGTCACCAAAGAGACTTAAGTTTTTTTAATGAAACTCTTCGAGTTTACATAAACCCTACAAGCTAAGGGATTCATTAATTGGTTGAATGAAGGATCTTTGAGAACTAAAAGGTCTCCAAATATATGAAGGTGAAACTAATCACCATCGAGTTAAAGGGGTGATTTTTTATGTGATGGAAGCAGTTGAAACAAATATGTGAGAGGCAAGACAAACCTAAAAGATTATATAAGAAGGTGAAATGTCACTTCCTCCTTTTCGGTTACACACAAACCTTGTAACTCGTTAGGGTTTTCATCTTTTATCGCCCATTTTTTGTCAACAATTCTATCAAAATTGGAAATTTCCAACGGAAATAAAAAATTTAAAAAGGTTGAATTTCCCATAAAAATGTTGATGGAATTTCCTTTTCATCACAGTTTTATTTTTATTTTTTTTTGTTTAGGGTTATTATGATCTCCTTAATCCAACAAATTCTCACAAAAATCACAACCACAACAAAAAATCACAGCAATTACCATTAGATTATCATTAGATTTTGTAGAACTATGAGTTTTCATAGTTGGAAGATTAATTTAAGTAGCATATTCATATAAATGGTGTAAAAAATAAGATAGACAAAATTTCATACATAAACATTAAAAAAAAGTTGAAATGAACAATAAAAGGTACCTAGTCGGAAACCATTAAAATTCCAATTGAAATACAATCAAATCAACAAAGTAAAGTTTGCTCGGTACAGTACATCATAGGTGATGATGGTGGAGGTGGAGGGGAGGAAAAGATGCTAAAGTGGAAGTGTTGCGATGTCGCGGTCGCACAAATTAATTACCCTAGCTTCAAACACAACACACAAGATAGTATAGAGCAAGCAAGGGGTCGATCCCACGAGGAAGGTTTA
>Ga0307512_10004439_pt1 | contig 15361 bp, 25 predicted proteins | sample 14_EM_MG_FD_200267 | JGI IMG/M metagenome (GOLD analysis project Ga0307512, IMG submission 200267) | Populus trichocarpa ectomycorrhiza microbial communities from riparian zone in the Pacific Northwest, United States - 14_EM | ecosystem: Host-associated > Plants > Roots > Unclassified | place... | reverse complement strand
CCCACCCCCCCCCCCCCACCCCCCCCCCCCCCCCCCCCCCCCCCCCCCCCCCCCCCCCCCCCCCCCCCCCCCCCCCCCCCCCCCCCCCCCCCCCCCCCCCCCCCCCCCCCCCGGCTGATCATACTTGTTATAGGACAAAATGATAACTTATACCTGTGTCGCTATGAAGTGAGACCTTCACCTACCGCCCACATGACGTATCCATTGGAAACCCATCAGTGCTGTGAAGCTATAACAGCACTCAAGCAGGTTTGCAACTACCTAAATGGCATCAGATTCCATGCAAAAGCAAATGCTAGTACATTAATGGATCAACTACACTTGCCCAGAAATGACCTTCCAGGAGCACTAGTTACCGAATGGATTGCATGCATATGACTGTTCAATTTCAATGTGAAGTGCACTGCAGGGAGAAAGCATGGAGATCCTGAATGTCTCTCATGGTAGCTGCAAGAGGATGGGGAGCCCAAGCCAGAACAGCATGATGTTCTATAGGATACAATTCATGCAACCTTGTGGGAAATGCAACTGGAACAAGAATTGGAAAGATAGAGGAAGAAGAGACCATACCAACCATTTGCTGGGTCAAGATTGGCACAGGAATACAATAGTTGATGGATGGAGACCGGTGAATTTCTGAGCAAGTTGCAGTGGCTGGAAGGATAACCTCCAAAGGAGGTGCTGTGAGTTTGGAAGGATGCAACACAGGACCTTGTTTCCGATGGAGTACACTACTGGGAGTGGAAAACATATCCATGCTGGCAAAGCTATCAGTTAGCTTGAAGCAGAAAATGAATGCAACGAAGGTTATATATGAACTGAGCTGGGATTTTGGAGGACAAGCAACATTACGCAAGATACTTATGCTGGACTGGAGATGTGCAATGTATGTCAAGGTCAAACTCTATGTCACACTTTGTGAGCAGAGGGGGAAGAGATCGCTGCCACTGTATAATGAGGACTTGAATGTAGGAAGTGTTAGTCGCCTAAAGCTGTGGGTGAGAATGGACATTTCGTACATGCACAAAGGGGAAGATAGATATCACCAATTGGTTACAGACGAACACTATCTCAGCAGGTTGGCTGGGGACCAACGAATTCATCTGGGTACATGGGAGTGGGTTGCAGATCTGTTTGTCAAGGCAGTTATTTGTCGATTTGGAATCTTCGGATGAATCATAGTCAACACAGAGGTGGAAATTGAGACATGGACAGAGTTCATTTGCCATTTTACAATATCCAGAACATCAACATAACCCAGTACCAGGTCACGGCTAATGGAGTAATCGAATGAGGACACAGAGTGATTGCTGAAGCACTGTTCAAACTCACGGCCAGCTGTGAACAAATGAAAGAGATGTGGATTGACCTCCTACCAGCAGTACACTGGGCGGAGAGGTTCACCATCAGACAAATGACTGGGCATTCGCCAGGATACCACGGATTGTATCAAGATGCAATTCATCCAATAGTGCTCACGGACGGAATGAGGAATACCACCCAATGTACCCATGCTATTGACGATACAGTGTCACTGCTAGCATCTGGAGGAAAGCAGCTGGAAACCCAGTGAGATGATATCGATGCAGCTATACACTGCCTAAACTACTCAAGTGATGCAAACAAATGGGACCTCAAACAAGCAGCCAACCTCCAAACTAATGACCTCCACATCAGCAAAATTTACAATGGTTTGGAAGTCAAAACTGAACAACTCAGCAACTCTGAACAGCAACACTGAGCCTTCCAGATGCGCCCCGATGCTGCCGGATAGGCTGAATGCAAACCGACGTATTCTCAGGTGCTTTGGGAACGCTTCACCGGTTCTCATAAATGCTCTCGAAGTTGTGACACAGAGTACAAGAATATCCTGCTGAGTGTATAGTTGTCTTCAAAATACTACAAAATCAAACTATTAGAATGTGCAAATTTTGGAGCTATAGGGAGTATTGGCGGCGTCTCCAAGACTATTTCAGTGCACCATGAACCTGGAGCCAAGCTCTCTGGGAGTGATGATTATAATGTTTATATCAAATCGTACAATTCAATTAACTATATTCCTTCACACCTTGATTCAGACATTCTAACTGAATATACAGTCCAGTGGGTATCAAAATCCACATGATTATTTACAAGCCAGATGCTATCGAGTCGGTCTACTCCAGCATTCGTTCGGACCAGATGTGCCGGTCCAACAATTGCTCCGATAGGTACAATATGCATCCTATTCATATGTTTCACTACCATGATGAACCTGTCAATACAATCAGCCCAACCACCCAGATGTGTGTACTTGTTTGGAATCACCACAGTATATTCTTGAGCTTGAGGACGTGATATCCATTGATGAGTCTTCTTGCACCTCTTAGAAACGGTCGAGATTGTGATGCCAGCGGGAATGCACTCCTGAAATTGGAGGATCTGATTCTGTTGAGTCCAGAAAAAGATTATTATAGGAAAACAAGGAACTCAGCCTTGGAAGGTGTTATCGAGGTCACTTTCCATATATTAGACCCAGATGATATGAGATTCATGCATGATCCCTTGGTTGGCATTGGTATATTCTACCTTGCAATCTAGTCCCAGACGCTCAACAGATGTAGGGCAGTGAAATGGTTGATGGTAGAACAACTGCCCATTCTGAAGTCTAATATATATGCTGTCTATGAGGACATTCTGATCATATCCAAGCAGCAGTCCACTAACTGCTTGTCCCCAGTCCTCTTCAATTTGTTCACGGAATAGCTGTCCAAAGTTGGGAATGCCACAATCTTCTGATGCATCTCTGAGTGAGGTTAAGTTGATACTTCTGTACACTCCGTGGACCTGGGATTATCTCACATGATGTACCTGTTGTGATACTGTGCAAAAAAATGGCTCTTCCTGACAATGCTCGAGGCATAGAAGGTAGGCTGGGCCAGTATTTTTTCGTTTATCGGCAACGGATAGTAGGTTCACAACTTTTGCTGAGTCAATAACATACCAGCCTTAATGGGCAAGTTGTGACAGTGTCTCCTCCATTTAGTCAAGACCAGTACACCAGTCATTGTGCTTGAGCATCAGTCCAATGTCATTGGCTTTGTTGGAAGATCAATTCACCTCTTTCTTATTGCTGATATGTAGCTGTTCAGAAATATGGGTGCTGAAATTGTCAACAGAACTGATTCACAGAATCAACTGTGACATATGACTCAGAAGATGCATCTTGGATATCCGAAATGTATTACTTGCTGTTTGATGGTTTTGCTGACTTCCTGAATGCCAATTGCCTTCCACCAAGCATCAAACTCAATCAAGTGGATGGAGAATTCCTTCTTGAACCACATCTCCTAATTCCATGTGATACCATCAATCTTTCTCTCCAGCTGATTCACAGCGCGGTCTGTACCAGCCATACCCCAAATGGTGGCCTCAGTCTCAGCATCCGATAGCAGGACCAGAAATTCCACACGGTTGTCAGTGGTCATGTTTGGCACCCCGTAAACCTCTTCTTCTGTAGCAGTCTTCATTTGAGCAATTCTTTTGGTAAATGTGCTTCAGGGACTGGTTGCCATAGTCCGGACCTCCTGCAATAGATGTCGCTCATGATGTTGTTAAAATTCATCGAAATGCTTACATCTCAGAGGTGTCACCGGATGGATTTCACACTCCAATCGCGCTTTTGCCATCTCCCTATTTGCATTGGACCATTTCATTGCGGCTTGTCAAGCTCCACTCAGGTGCACCTGAAATTTCCTGTGTTGTGTTGTAGTAACCTTTTCAGCTACATTCAACTGAACCTCCATTGCCGCATGGATTTTTCAATCATTTGTTCTCAAAACTGATTGGATTCTTGTGCGAACTGTTCATCCACTTTGGCCTTGGCAGACTTCGACATTTTCTGTTCTCAAAATGCACCGTTCTTCAGGTAAAGTCGCTTCAGTACATCATCTAGTGCTGTGAGGTGTAGATCAGAGAGATTTTGTTGGCTAACAAGAAGAGAGAATTCATAAAATGCCCGCTCTACTCCCATTGCTATTTCATCGGAGGCTGTTTCCACCACAGTTTTCCCGTCATCCTTGGAGCAGTCAACAATTGAAGTGCAATTCACTGCCAGTGTTCTGATTATGCCACTGATCGCTTTTCCCTGCCAGGAGCTGCGTTTGTCGGAATAGAATGGTTTAGAGAGGCGCCGGTGGGCTGGATTTCTTGGTACCCATGTGAATCAATCGTCAAATTGATCCTTGACATCTCTTGCATTCAGGTATTTGAGTAGCCAGTGCAATCAGTCTTGAACGAAACCCAAGAGCAGCTGAGGGAATTCATCAGGCTGCCAAAGCCGATAGACATTGCAGGGAGGGTATCGCCAGATCTGGTTGCGGATTCAATGAACACCCAGAGTGTGCAGAAGGTCAATATTAGCTTCATCCAGAAGCTCCGAGTACACATGCTGATCTCTTGAAGTTTCAAGACTTTCAAAGATAGAATGCCCCATTGGCGCACAGTTAGCAATTTCACACATCGGGCATGAGCCATACAAGACTCACCCGCTGGTCACTCAATCTGGATTTTCCCCAACCCAGGCTGCCATAAGAGGATAACATTGTCTCTGGAATCCATCAGCACAATTCCATTTCAAGCCAGGACCTGTTATGTCAAGATTCCAGCTTTGGCACAGCACAGTTCCAACCGGGGAATTCCATGCCTTGGCAGTATTTTTGGTACCCCTCTGTGGATAGAGCATTAGACTAAGAGAATCCAGGCGCGCTATTTAGGTGTCCTGCATATATCTTTTTGACTATTATCAATTGTGAGGTACAGTGGCCAGGCATGCTGAATGCCTCAAAAATTGGTTAAGCGAGTCTTGTTGGATACACAAATGACTGGCAGAATTGTCGCTGCGGCAGAAAACTGATTCTGCGTATCCCACCACCTATTACCTGTGCTGATCTCGCCATAAATTTGCCTGCATTCCGAGTGCGCCACCCACACTAGGTCAAAATCGAGGTACGTCTGACATGGGAGATGTGTCTGAAGGAACTGTATATATTTGAAAATATCCATGCAGTATAGTGTTCCGAAGATGTGTGAATGATCATCAATGTAACTATCATCGCCAAGCCCATAATTGAGTTCAGAGAGGAGCGTTCGGATGGTATCTGCTTATTGGAATGATTCGATGTTGAAGTTGTGCGGTCCATGCCTCAGTTGTTGATCCATTCACTTTTCCGTTTGCTAGGTAGATGATTGAGCCTGTTGAAGGTCATGTGCAGACTGACATGGATGCCATGGATTCCATTGTTCTGAGAACTTGTGATGCTTGTTGTACAATTCAGTTGGTTTGCGATATGCTTTCCCTCCCACGGTTTCCACTCCAACTACCTGCCACTGAGCTTTCAACTACTTTGGCTCAGGGGTTCATGTCACATAAGGCTTCTGCGGATCCATAGTTCCTTTGTTGGGAGTATCTTCAGGTGGTGGTGCAACAGTTACATTGTCCATAGGTAGATCATTAGTTGGCTGACTCAACGATGGTCATTCAGGTGCTCCGACTGGAGTGGAAGTATGATGCTTGGATCGATCCCAGCCTGCAGGTGGTAAAATCCCGTCAGGTAATAGCCATTTATTAATCAATATTGGGCAATCTTGGCCATACTGAGCGTCGTTTTGTTCCTCATTGTGTAATACCACGATACCGATCCAGCACTGAACGTACTTCTAGTGAATGTTAACCATATTCAAGGAACGATGAGTGAACACGTATTCAGATGATTCTGCTAGATGCTTCAGTGTGTGATTTGCAGCGTCAGGGACACTGATCTGAAAGTGAGATAACTCAGATTAGCGTATAACATTCACCGCCGCATGGCTCACTGCCAGATGCTGAGGAAGGGTAACACAATGTCACCTTACGATTGGTTTTCGTCATGAACCAAGATATATATCATATCCCGCACAATAATCATGAACATCATCTGCTCAAAATCGTTAGGAGAGATGAGAAGGATCTTTATTCATCATTGCAATCACCGGGATGGGCATTGTGCTATGCCATGGCAGCAGTGTGAGTTATACCGTACACTCGAGCCTCCGAGCAGCTTATAATGAACGTAGATCATCTGAGTGCAATGAATCAGTGTGTTTCCTGGTTAGCAGTATATCCGAGCAATAATTATCGAAAACTGAGCGGCTATTAGAATGGTTCGCTCAGTCACAATCCGTGAGCGGAGTGTGGATCGTAAAGAGTACAATGAGGTTTAGACAGGGAGCTCTGTAAGAACCATCACTGTTGCTGCTCGACTCACAGCCCTCAAACTGAATGATGTTGCAAGGTTGTACACGCATAATGTATGAGCAATATCCCCAGTTGTGCTAACCTTCATACTGGATGTAGTTCATGTTGGGTTCCTGGAGATATTATATCATATCCCCTCTACGATCTGTGAAGTCATTACAGCATACGAAGGTGAGCATCTATCCATTATGAGAGTATACGAAATCAAGCATATTTACAACAACAGCCGGATGTGTGTGATTATGGTTTCGCGTTCTCAGCTGGGTATGTTTCCTGAATCAAAGGTTTAGTGAAACCCCACAGATCATGACAACGGCGTGTGATATAAGAAGCCCTTCATTCCACTGAATGTTACTGTTACCTGCAATATAGTCAACCATACTCCCAATTATTCTCCATCACATCTCGCTTCTATGGTAGTTTACCACCATCTTGCATCACAGAGCATGTCAAGGAAGTGATCTCCACTGACATCTGCAAATGAGTCTCCACCGGGTGGCCTATTTGGCCCGCAACAACGCTGGGACAACGTTTCAGAATCATCAGATAATAGTTTACGAACTGCCACTGGCAAACACAGCCAACTTGGTCAACACACCAATCAATATCATCCACCACAAGGTTATGGTTACCCTCCTGCACACCAGCCATTTCCTGGTGCTCCGCCAATTTATCAGCATCATCCATTCAACATGACACCTAGTTCGCAACCAACCACTAGTGCAAACCAAAGATATCCAAGTTATCGAACCACATGGGCAATGATATGACCTCCACCAAGGTGGATATGGTGGGTCTCAAATGTTCGCCTATACGCAGTGTACAGGACGAGGGCCATCATATCCAGCTGTACCGAGATCGCCTCCAGGATAACCGGGAAACAATGTAGTCATCCGGCAAACATGTTCCAGCTCTACTACTCTACCAGGACCGCCTTCCGGTGAACCTGGGAAACTCCCCATTACCATCCCAATGAAATGATTCCAGCCCCCAGTGGAACTGCGGAAGACTGATGGCACGAGGATCGCGGACTTCCACACGTTGCCAGTGATGTCGTGCACTGATTATGATACTGATGATGTGAGCGACGATTTGTCAGACATGGGCAGTGCAGAGAGCAAACCCCCAATCAGCCTGAAGCCAACTGAATTCTCCTTGGCGAAATTTGCCCACAAGATGGGGCAAGCCAACCACAGTGTATTCAATGAGTGGAAGAAGGTAGGGGCAGCTGGGTATCTCGAGCAAAAGCATCGGTCCATTTTCTGGGGGCAGACTCGTTTGAAATAGCTTCACAATGAACCCCTGATCAGCCCAATGTCAATTGGTCCGGAAGCAATACGCAATCCTCCCAGACACTCCGGGCCACCTCACCAGTGCTTCTAGGTACTTCTAGATGCTCTCAGACCCCCCTGGAGCTAAGCAAGGTGCTCTCAGACTTTGCAAGAGCATTCTCAGGTGCTCATGAAAGCACCTGCAGTTATGGAGGTGCATTCAGGATGCTACGAGATTTGACTTATAGAATAGTCAAATTTTGGAGCTTCTGAGACCTCTGCGCAGATCTGTGGGAGACTTCAAGAGCAGCTGAGACCGCTGCACAGCTCTGCGGGAGACTACAAGAGCGGCCGAGACCACTGCTCAGCACTGCGGGAGACTTGGTGCCATTTCCCCACAGCAGTGGTTCTTATATAACCACAAGACATTTCGTCTTTGTTACAGTCACAAGATTTGCTACATCATAATATGGCATGCGTTATTTAAGTCTCTGTATATATATGCATACGGTCAATCTGGCCGCAGATGGAAGTCAAGCATAATCAGAGGAGCACCTGGACACGCCCATTGAGAGAACTAAGAGATGCACCACTTGGAGGCCGTTGTGGTGAAACTACAGAGCTAGAAGGCAGAGAGCCCACCATCAACACTCCGCCGCACCTCTTGCGATATCCAAACGAAGGTCATGAGAAAGAGCGGTTCCGGTTCCAGGTGTGTAGGAATCTGGTGATAAGATATGATACAACCCGGTGTTGACGAGCCACCAAATCTCGGACAGAGCGAGTGAGACCAAAAGTTGGGAACGATAGAGTATGTATTTTCATTAGATGATTGGATGAGATGGAAATGAGATGATGTCTATCTACTCCGGGGTCTGCCGAATATATACTCCCTGGCACTCCATCCACCTCTGTTACCCCTGAATCTCTGTACATCCACCATCGCATCTTAAGGATGTGCTTGGAGGCTGTGATCGAGCGAGTGTGGAGATGCAGTTGGAGGCCATAATCGTGCGAACTTGGAGGTTGTAATCGAGCAAGATTGCAGATGCACGTGGATGCTGTGATCGAGCAAGTTTAGAGATACACATTGAGGCTGTGATCAAGCGAGTTTGGAGATGCACTTGGAGGCCGTGATCAAGCGAGATTGGAGGGGTACTTGGAGGCGGTTAATCTGGAGGCGGTAGTTCAGGAGGGAGGCGCCACGGGAGCTGAGACTCTCTCCATTGTTCAACTTGTAATTGTGGGAATGTAGAGAATTGAGTACAACATTGGTCTGGCAAGAGATGGGAGACTGGCTGGGAGACAGTCGATCTTAGGATGATGCAGTACGCGGTGTAAGCAGTACCCAGTGTATGCTGTACTGTATGCTGTACTCGGTGTATGCTTGTACTCGGTGTATGCTTGTACTCGGTGTATGCTGTACTCAGTGTTAACTCTTGATCATTGCATGGAGAGATAGAGAGGGATGACTTAACTTTGTGTTCTTAGGGGATGGTAGAGTTGAGGACGAGAGAGAATGAGATGAGAGGAGATGGGGGAAATCATCATGAGAAACTGGGGCTTAGAAGAATTTCGTGTGCGAGACAATTTGCCATCCCCGATACGGCAGGTACGATTCCTGATCCGGCGTATAACATCACCGATACAATGTCTTCCCACCCCAATCAGGCAGGTTGTACTCCTGATTCCACATATCCGCTCGTATTCTCCACATCATTATCATCTTCATCCCCCATCTCTCTTTTTCTCATCCACAATTCAACTATGATCGCAGAACACAAAGTTAAGTCATCCCTCTCTATCTCGCCATGCCATGATCATGAGTTGACACCGAGTACAGCATACACCAAGAGTGCACAATACACGGAGTACAGCATCCACCCATGATTGTTTGTCTTCTCTTCATTATCACGATTAGGAGATGACCCCTGCATGTGGCTTCGGCTTCCGGCGTACCTCCCTACACGATCGAACGGCATCACCCAGCACTCCACGAGAGCTCAAAGGTAAAGTCACATTGTCACATTCCCACGGTTGGGAGTTAACTAACAGATGAATAGAGTCTCAGCACCCAGCGCGCCGTCAATCGACCGCCTCGAAGCACTGGTCCAATCTGGCACAATCATGGCCTCCATGTGCATCTCCAAACTCGCTCGATCACGGCCTCCAAGTGTATCTCAAAACTCGCTCGATTACGCCTGCAAGTTGGCACAATCATGGCCTCCAAGTGCATCTCCAAACTCGCTCGATCACGATCCCCGAGTGCATCTCTAAGTTCACTCAATCAGGACCTCCAAGTGTATCTCCAAATCCGCTCGATCACCGCCTCCAAGTTCATCTCCATACTGGCTCGATCATGGCCTTGGAGTACGTCTCTGAGTGCACTCCATTGTTATTTGCAGGCACACCTCGAATTGCTCTCAAACACCGCCTGCAGCCAGTCGAGATATATCATGTGTGATTGGTGCTATATAGATACATAGATCCATAGATGCGAATATAAAGTGAATACATGAGTTTTAACAATCGTTGAACGATAAGTAGTAGCTATGATTTCCAGGTGCACCAGCAGCATTCCCAAAGAAGATGTTTTTCCCAGACTGCTCTACTGTGATTGGAAGTGCTCCAAGACTTGTCGCCGGCACTCCGAGGCTTGTCGTCGGCACACCCGGACTTGTCGTTGGCGCACCCAGAATTGTTGTCGGCGCACCGAGAATTGTTGTCGGCGCACCCACAATTGTCGTCGGCGCACCCAGACTTGTCGCCGGTGCACCTAGACTTGGCGCTGGTGCTCCCAGGTGCACCGAAAGTTCTCTCCAGTGCCCTGAGGTGTTCCCAAACCCATCACAATCACTCCCATGGTACTCCTGTACCAGTCATCAGAGATCTCAGTTACTCTGAAGGCCGGCCGGAATGCCCTCGTAGGGTCTGATACTCTCCTGAAATTTACCCATCAAAGTTTTCACTCCATATCCTCTCAGAAACTCCTGGAGACTTCCAGCATCTAACATACATTTTGCTGATGCCGGACACAGACACGGCTGTTGAAGATTCTTTAGTGACAATCGAGGACTGGCTACCGTTGAATAATTCCTACACAGCTATATGGGTTCCGCAGCAGTGGGTAGAGATGATTATAATGAAATGCGCAAGTGAAATTTGGAAGGCGAGAAAAAAGGGAAAGTGAGGCAACAAGCAATTGGCATGGGATTTGGAAGAGTGCGTGCGAAAATCAGTGAGCAGTAACTTCCCAGAGTTGCCATATACAGTGTGCATGGTTCTGATTCACTGGGGGTCAAATCCCAACGATATGTTTTTATCCCCCGAACAACTCCAGGTCTCATACACTGATTTGAGGCACCGGGAGGAGCTGATGGATTTTGTCAACAAACACGGAGGCCTCAAGGAGTCAGGCTTTCTTGAATTGATGTTCGAATGCCCCTTAGAGGAGGAAGCATTGGACGAAGAGTATCTGGGATTAAATACACACTGCCATGTGATAAATGACCCCATATATGGCCTGATTTTGCACAACTGTTGCTATTCAAATGCTTTCATGTCAAAACTTGGACAAATTCCGAAAATATTTTTGGTCAAAATGAAGAGAGCCTCAGCGAAGGAGATTGCTGAGCATGTAATCGGACCAGTGAAAGTGATCCTTGCTAGCAGTGTTAGGGTGAGATGTGCTCAGCTGCTAAACATTATGCAAAGACTTCGGAAGGCTCTGAACAGAGTGGAAGCGAGGAGGGAGAGAAAACTGGTGGGCAAGAGAATGATACTTGTATTAATGTAAGTTCAGATTGAAAGAATAGAATTGATGATATTCCATCCACAAATATTTGTCCCAATGGTTGCTTATCTGTGAAATACCTAAAATTTATATGAATTTCTGGTGCACCGGAGTATGAGCCCATCTGCCCAGCTTACATTGGAGGAACTGAAAGAGATCATTGGGGACCAAAAGAACACAGGCAAAGGTGCAAGGCAGATTCAGGAGCAAGTGGAGGATGGTGAGGAGGTCCTTGATCCAGAAAATACCAGTTCAGTATTCAATACTGTTCTCAATACAATCAACAACAAATTTGAACACAACTGTCTTGATGAAGCAGTCAGGCTGCAGAATGCCCATCTGATTTGCCAATTAACAGATGACTGTGTTCCAGGCCACAAGGATTCAATCCCAGGGCTGTCTGCAACCAATTTTCTGGCGCACCAGGTTCGGGCCATATAGTTTATTGTGATGAGGTGGGTTTGGGATTGTCATATGCCAGGAGCGCTGGTGGCAGATGAAATGGGTCTTGGCAAGATGTTTACCTCAGTGGCAGTGGCAAGGATGTGCTAATCGCTGACGGAGAAGTTTGTTATGGGGTTGCTGCTATCAATTTTGTGGCGGAATACCCATGAAGAGTGGCTGAATATAGTGCAGAAAGACTATCCTGGGATTATCAGTGAAGAAGAGGAGTGGTATCTGTTGCAGAGTCCAAATTTAGTGCCCTGCCACCTTTTAGAGATCCAGACAACTCCCCTTCAGGGGCATCCAGCACTCACTTCACCCCTTGAACCAATCCTGGTGGTCACAATGCCCGAAGTGGCAAAGATATTCAACTGTGTCATTGACAAGATGAGATATGTAACTGATTCCGAAGTATTGAACTTGTTGCATGCAGTTAATGCGAATATTATCCTCGAGAATATGATGATCAGTAGTGACAAGCCAGAAAACAGATGGAATATCCACCGTGTTACGTTTGATACCTAAATATCCAGAGCGAAACCATCAAGCAATGGCCAACTCTCACACTGTGCATGGACATTTTGGATTTTTGATGAGTCCCATCAGTACAAGACAAAAAACATGGTGTGCAGGGAAATTGCAATGAAAGCGAGCAATGGATTCAAACTTCTGGTCACAGCTACACCGGGATTCCATTCACAGTATGACTGGCATTGTCAGATCATGTGGCTGTATCCAGGTGTGCCTGACAATGCAGAGGATGATACTTTGATGGAAACGCATGGTGCGGAGGCATTCGATACCACTATAAAGAGTGTGATGCATGCAATCCAGACGGAAGACAAAGATGCTCAACGGGAAGTTGCACAGTGGATGATACAGATTGCCAAGCCATGGACTATAAGGAGTTCATTGCAATCAAGACTTGCCAATTGAAAACCACTCTTTCGGATCCCAAGCGAGAATGCACAGCTGATTGATCTCGACAGGACCAACAAAGACGAAGCAAAACTGAAGACTGTTGTGGAGAGGTACATCTCACAGGGTGCTTCAGGAGTATGGATGGTTCATAGATGACAGCTATCATGTTGTACATCAGTGTTGGGAAGGATAGAGGATTGCAAAGACGTTTCTGAACAATGGTATGATGAATGGCCAATGGATACTTCGGTGGATTCTCCGATTGTCTGATGGCGGAGAAAGACATTTCTGCCAATCAGGTCAACGAACCTGCAGAGTATTTCAAACCTGTCTAAGATGACACATCCTGAGGGGCACTCCTTCTGGAACAACATAGACATGAAAATGCTCTCCCCAGTGCACCTCCTCCACAAAAGGCAGTGCTATTATGTCCTCTTCCTGGCCAAGTTCGGCATTTGAAGTGGTGCCTATAGAAGTATTTTGCGGATCTGGTGGATATGTTCCACATGTATGCAGAAATGGGACATGATGAACACACAGAAATGCAGCTCAAAGTCCAGGAATCACAAAATCCCTCTGCATTTGTAACTACACCCAAAGTGGCCGGGATAGGCCAAAATTTTACTGCTAAAACCATGCAGTGATAACTCAGAAGTTCTGGGTATTGAATGAGCAGTGGCAGGCATTTGCGCGAGTTGTCCAGCTAGGGCAAAACAGCATCAGCAATGACCCTAGTTTCCGTCAGAAACACCTGGGTGTTCTGGACGGCTTTGATGGCTCTGACGGAACATCGTACCCACTGACAGAGAATTACACGCTACCGGTTGCCGAGGTGATGGGTCGCGTTGCACAGATACCTCGTTTACTGTGTGGTGACATATAAGCACCATCGGAACAACACGTGTGTTACACCGTTCGCAGTGGCTGTAGTTATGCTGAAGCCGTTTACACAACGCCTAGCGATGATTAATGCCTGGCGATGTTTATGTCTTTCTCCAGCCGCCGCTTCTTTGGGAATGCTGCTGGGGCGCCTGGAAATCATAGCTACAACTTATCATTCAACGATTTTCAAAACTTATTTATTCAGTTTGTATTCTCATCTATGTATCTAGGTATCTATATAGCTACCTATCTACACCTCCGTTACCTCTGAATCTCCGTACACCCGCCGTCGCTCATTAATGATGTTCTTGGAGGCCGTGATCGAGCGAGTTGAGATATGCACTTGGAGGACGAGTACTTCGAGGCGGTCGATGGACGGTGCGCGCGGTGCTGAGACTCTATTCATCAGTTAGTTAACTCGCAACCGTGAGAATGTGACAATGTGACTTTACCTTTGGCCTCTCATGGAGAGCTGGCTGATGGAGGTTGATCATGTAGGGAGGTAGGCCGGAAGCTGAAGCTACATTCAGGGGTCAACTCGTAATCATGAGAATGAAGGGAAGACAAACAATCTTGGGTGGATGCTCTACTCGGTGTATGCTGTACTCGGTGTCAACTCATGATCATTTCATGGAGAGATAGAGAGGGATGACTTAACATTGTGTTCTGCAATGATGGTGGAGTTGTGGACGAGAAAGAGAGTGATGGGGGATGAAGATAAGAATGATATGGAGGATACGAGCGGATATGAGAAATCAGGGGTACGATTTGCCTGATTGGGTTGGGAACACCTTGTATTGGGGTTAGTTCGGGCCGGATTGGGACTCGTACCTGCCATATCAGGGATGGTCAATTGACTCGCACACGAAATTCTCTTAGTCCCAGTCTGTCATGATCATTTCCCCCGATCTCTCACTTTCTTGTGCTCAACTCTACCATCACCTAAGAACACAAATTTCAGTCATCCCTCTCTATCTCTCCATGCCATAATCATGAGTTAATACATAGTACAGCATACACCAAGTACAGCATCATCCCAAGATCGACAGTCTCCCGCTCCCAGCCAGTTTCTCATCCAATTACAAGTTAACCAATGAATAGAGTCTCAGCTGCCGTCGCGCCTCCCTACAAGTCGACCGCCTCCAAGTACTCCTCCAATCTCGCTCTATCATAGCCTGCAAGTGCATCCCCAAACTCAATCGATCACGGCCTCCAAGTGAATCTTCTGAGTTCACTCAATCTCGGCCTCCAAGTGCATCTCTGAGTTGATTCAATCTCCGTCTCCAAGTGCATCTCAAACACGCTCGATCAAGTACATCTTCAAGGAGCGACGGCGGTTGTACGGAGATACAGGGGTAATGGAGGTGGACAGAGTGACGGGGAGTATATATTCGGCAGACCCTGGAGTAGATAGACATCATCTCATTTCCCTCTCCTTTTATCATATAATGAAAATTCACACTCTATCTTTCCGAACTTTTGGTCTCACTCGCTCTGTCCGAGATCCACGCAATTGCGTGGATCCTCACGGCTGGGTAGTATCATATCTTCTGACCTTCCTACGCTCATTGAGCTTAATGTAGAAGGAACGCAAGGAGAGATTTTCGCAGCGTCTGTTATGGCGTAGGCAGGTACGGTGATACCTGGGTATAATAGAAGAAAGATACGGGCGGTGCCGAAGGAATTGTGTTACGGAAAGACGGAGACGTTGGAAGACGCGGAGGAAGCGGCGAGATGGTGGCGGGATAATTTAGTAAGATAAAAGAAGTGGTTAGA
>Ga0307512_10004438_pt1 | contig 15362 bp, 13 predicted proteins | sample 14_EM_MG_FD_200267 | JGI IMG/M metagenome (GOLD analysis project Ga0307512, IMG submission 200267) | Populus trichocarpa ectomycorrhiza microbial communities from riparian zone in the Pacific Northwest, United States - 14_EM | ecosystem: Host-associated > Plants > Roots > Unclassified | place... | reverse complement strand
CCCGCACGCCTTCACCGCGCTGCTGGCCCAGCGACACGAGGGCCAGGTCCACTGGCGGACCTGGCACGCGTACCCGCAGGACGGGCAGCTGGTGGCGACGCGGACACGGGTGGGAGTCCGGGTGCCGGTGCCGCGTCTGAGTCCGCTCGACGTCTGACCCGAACATGCGACCTCAAACACAGGACGCCGAACTGACCAACAGTTCCACACGTGTGGGTGACGAAGCGTGACTCGGCCGTGACGTAACGTCGCAGTCGTGATCGAACCGCACGCGCCGGCACCACCCGGCTCACCGCCCCCCTGGGCGGGCCCGGCGCGGCTGCCCGTGCAGCCGGACACCGGACGGTTCCTCGTGCTCGCGTGCGTCTTCGTCTGCGCGGCCTGCGGACTCGTGTACGAACTCGAACTCGTCGCCCTGGCCTCGTACTTGATCGGCGACTCGGTCACCCAGGCCTCGGTCGTCCTGTCGGTCATGGTCTTCGCGATGGGCATCGGCTCGCTGGGAGCGAAGCGTCTGCGCTGGCACGCCGCGGCCGGCTTCGGCGCGATCGAGGCGACGCTCGCGCTCGTCGGTGGCTGCAGCGCGATGGCCCTGTACGCCGTCTTCGCGTGGACCGGCGACTGGGGCGGGCTGTGGGGTCCGCGCTGGCTGCTGGTCGCCTTCTCCCTGACGATCGGCCTGCTGATCGGCGCCGAGGTCCCCCTCCTCATGGAGCTGATCCAGCGCATCCGGCGCCAGGACGCGGGCGGCGCGGTGGCCGACCTGTTCGCGGCGGACTACGTCGGCGCGCTCGTCGGCGGCCTCGCCTTCCCCTTCCTCCTGCTGCCCCTCCTCGGCCAGTTGACCGGTGCCCTGATCACCGGCACCGTCAACGCCATCGCGGGCGGCACCCTCGTCCTCGGCCTGTTCCGCCGCGACCTCAGCCGCCGCGCCCGCTGGCTGCTGCTGATCGCCAACATCACCGTCCTCGGCGTCCTCGCCTCCGCGGCCGTCCTGGTCGACGACTTCGAACGGGCGGCACGGCACGCGGTGTACGGCAGGGACGTGCGCGTGGCGCTGCAGACCGGCATCCAGGAGGTCGTCCTCACCGGCGGCACGCACGGCCGCCCCCTCGACCTCTTCCTCGACGGCCGCCTCAGGGTCAGCGGCCGCGACGAACACCGCTACCACGAAGCCCTGGTGCACCCCGCGATGAACGGCCCGCACGGGCGCGTGCTCATCCTCGGCGGCGGCGACGGCCTGGCCGCCCGCGAGGTGCTGCGCCACCCGGGCGTCCGGCGGGCGGACGTCGTGGAACTCGACGCGGGAGTCGTGCGGTTGGCCCGCCACGACCCGGCCCTGTCGAAGCTGAACGGCCACGCCTACGACGACCCACGCGTGCACGTGACGACGGCCGACGCCTTCCGCTGGCTGCGCACGGCGCCCACCTCGACGTACGACGTGGTGATCTCGGACCTCCCCGACCCGGGCATCACGGCCAGCACGAAGCTGTACTCCCAGGAGTTCTACGGCCTCGCCCGGCGCGCCCTCGCGCCCGGTGGCCGGCTGGTCGTGCACGCGGGACCGTTCGCCACCCGCCCGCGCGTCTTCTGGACGGTCGAGACGACGATGCGTGCCGCCGGCCTGTACACCGCCCCCTATCGCGTGGGCGGCCGGGAGGCCGGTTTCGCCGCGGGCCCCGACCGCACGGCCGACGCGTCCAGCGCCCCGCGCGACTGGGGCTTCGTGCTGGCGTCCGCGGACACCCGCCCCCGCCTCCGCCTGGACCCGCACGAGGCCCGCCTGCGCACCCTCACCCAGCCGGTCCTGGCGGCGGACGCCGAGGCCGCGAAGGCCACCCGCATCGCCGGCCTGCCGCCGTCGACGCTGGTGCACCCGCGCTACTGAGACCCCGACCGCAGGGACACCGACGCGCGGTCACTTTCGGCCAACGCGGGTGCAGGACCCGGCCTCCTGGGTAGGCTCGGCCGACATGGAGCATGAGGTGTTCGTTCCGGTTCCGGCCCAGCGGCTGAAAGAAACCCTCGCCGATCCGGCAAGGGTCGCCCGGGCGGTTCCCGGGCTCCAGCAGGACGCGGGCGCCGAGCCCGTCACCGGACGGCTGAAGGTGCGCGTCGGCAGCCACTCCGTCACCTACCGGGGCACCGTCCGCGTCACCCCGCAGGACGACGGTTCGTACGCCGCCGAGGGCGACGTCACCGAGACCCGCGGCACCGGCTCGGTCAAGCTCGCCCTCACGCTCCGCGTCGAGGAGGCGGACGGCGGCTCCAGGCTGACCTTCGAGGGGACGGCCACCGCGGACGGCCGGCTCACGGAACTGCCGCCCGAGCAGGTCGCGTCGGCCGCGACCCGTCTGCTGAACCGTTTCGCGGAGAACCTGGCCACGGCGGCGCCGGAGCAGTCGGCGCAGCCCGGGACCCCCGAGGAACCCGAGGTGCCCGAGGCGCCGGAGGAGCCGGAGCCCCTCGTCACCCAGGACTTCGAGCCCAAGGCGACCAGCGACTTCGAAACGACCCCCGACGCCGACGACGCCCCCGTTCCCGCCTCCGAATCCGACCCCGAATCCGCGGAGCGCACCTCGGTCTTCGACACCGAGATCCCCCCACCGTCCCTCGACCCGCTCGCCGAGGACGAGGACGAGGACGAGAACGAGAACGAAGGCGCGAAAGAGGGGAGCGGCGAGACGGAGGCGGAGGACGGGCCCCGGCCCGCAGCCGCAACCCCTGCGCCCGACGACTTCACCCAAGCCCCCGAACCCCCCGCCGAAGCGGCCCACGCCCGCCGGACGATGATCGGCCGCAGTGCGGAGGAGGTCGACCACTCCCCGCCCCGCGGCCGCTACGCCCCGGTTCCCGCCCCGCAGACGGTCTCCGGCGGCTCCCCCCTGCGCTGGGCCGCCCCGGCGGCAGCCCTCGTACTCGCGTCGGCGATCGTCGTCGGCCGGGTGCTGCGCAAGCGGCGCTGAGCGGCACGGGCAGGGGCGAACCGGGGACGGACCAGGGGTGGACGGGGCGAGGGTCTTGATCGCCCCAGTAGGGTCGTCCCGTGAGTAACGAAGACATCACGCTGACCGCGGGCGACGCGGAGGTGACGGTGCAGCCGGGCAACGGCGGCCGGGTCTCAGGACTGCGCGTCGGCGGCACGGAGCTGCTCCGGCAGGGCGAGCGGTTCGGCTGCTTCCCGATGGTCCCCTGGTGCGGGCGGATCAGGGACGGCCGCTTCCGGGACGGCACGACCGTCCGCCAGATGCCGCTCAACTCCCCTCCGCACGCCATTCACGGCACCGTCCGCGACGGCGCCTGGCGCACCGCCCGGGTCAACAGCGACGAGGCCGTCATCACGTACGACCTGGTCGAGCCCTGGCCCTACACCGGCCGCGTCACGCATCAGATCGCCCTCGCGCCGGACGCGCTGACCCTGACGATGTCCGTGGAGACGTACGACTCCTCCTTCCCGGCCCAGATCGGCTGGCACCCCTGGTTCAACCGCACCCTCACGGGCGAGGACGGTGCGGCCGGCGAGGGCGCGCAGCTGGCCTTCGCCCCGGCCTGGCAGGAGGAGCGCGGCGACGACCACCTGCCCACCGGCCGGCGCGTCGACCGGCGCCCGGGCCCCTGGGACGACTGCTTCGGGATGCCGGGCGGCGTCGATGTGACCGTGACCTGGCCCGGACAGCTGGAGCTGACGGTGGCCAGCCGCGAGGAATGGGTCGTGGTGTACGACGAGCAGGAGGCGGCCGTGTGCGTGGAACCGCAGACCGGGCCGCCCAACGGCCTGAACACCCTGCCCCGCCTGGTCACCCCGCTGGAGCCCCTGGAAGCGACGACCACCTGGACTTGGCACCGCCTTTAAGCTGACAGGCATGACGGACGTACGCGGCGCGCTGCTGCAGCAGATCAAGGACAAGGCCGTGGTGCACGGCAAGGTGACCCTGTCGTCGGGCCTGGAGGCCGACTACTACGTCGACCTGCGCCGCATCACCCTCGACGGTGAGGCCGCCCCGCTGGTCGGCCAGGTGCTCCTGGACCTGACCGCCGAGCTCGACTTCGACGCGGTGGGCGGTCTGACCATGGGCGCCGACCCGGTCGCGGCCAGCATCCTGCACGCGGCCGCCGCGCGCGGCAAGCGCGTCGACGCCTTCGTCGTCCGCAAGGCGGCCAAGGCGCACGGGCTGCAGCGGCGCGTCGAGGGCCCGGACATCGCGGGCCGCCGGGTCCTGGTCGTCGAGGACACCTCCACCACCGGCGGCTCACCGCTGGCCGCCGTCGAGGCGGTGCGCGAGGCGGGCGCCGAGGTGGTGGCCGTGGCGACCATCGTCGACCGGGCGACGGGCGCCGCGGAGAAGATCCAGGAGGGTGCGGGAGTGCCGTACCTGTACGCCTTCTCCAAGGACGACCTGGGTCTGGACTGAGTCGACCGAGTTGTCCGAGTTGTCGACAGAGCCGTCGTCCACAACCCGGACAGGGCGGGCAATGCACCCGGCCAAGTCTGGAAAGATGGGCCCGACGATGACGTCACCCCCCAAGGTCTAGGTCAGGGCCGTAGTACGCAGCACGCCAACCCGCACATACCAAGGAGCGGACAGATGCCCATCGCAACTCCCGAGGTCTACAACGAGATGCTGGACCGGGCGAAGGCAGGCAAGTTCGCCTACCCGGCCATCAATGTGACCTCGACCCAGACCCTGCACGCGGCACTGCGCGGTTTCGCGGAGGCGGAGAGCGACGGCATCGTCCAGATCTCGACGGGTGGTGCCGAGTTCCTGGGCGGTCAGTACAGCAAGGAAATGGTGACCGGCTCGGTCGCGCTCGCCGAGTTCGCGCACATCGTCGCCGAGAAGTACCCGGTCAATGTCGCGCTGCACACGGACCACTGCCCCAAGGACAAGCTCGACGGGTATGTACGTCCGCTGCTCGCGATCTCCGAGGAGCGCGTCAAGTCCGGCGGCAACCCGCTCTTCCAGTCGCACATGTGGGACGGCTCCGCCGAGACCCTCGCCGACAACCTGTCCATCGCGCAGGAGCTCCTTGAGCAGGCCCGCCGGGCGAACATCATCCTCGAGGTGGAGATCACCCCGACCGGTGGCGAGGAGGACGGCGTCTCCCACGAGATCAACGACTCCCTGTACACCACGGTCGACGACGCGATCCGCACCGCCGAGGCCCTCGGCCTGGGCGAGAAGGGCCGCTACCTGCTGGCCGCGTCCTTCGGCAACGTCCACGGCGTGTACAAGCCGGGCAACGTCGTGCTCCGTCCCGAGCTGTTGAAGGAGCTGAGCGAGGGCGTGGCCGCCAAGTACGGCAAGCCCTCCCCGTTCGACTTCGTCTTCCACGGCGGCTCCGGCTCGACCGAGCAGGAGATCGCGACCGCGCTGGACAACGGCGTGGTGAAGATGAACCTCGACACGGACACCCAGTACGCCTTCACCCGCCCGGTCGCCGACCACATGTTCAGGAACTACGACGGCGTCCTGAAGGTCGACGGCGAGGTCGGCTCCAAGAAGACCTACGACCCGCGCACCTGGGGCAAGCTGGCCGAGGGCTCCATGGCGGCGCGTGTCGTCGAGGCCACGCAGAACCTGCGCTCGGCGGGCAACAAGATCAAGTAACCCCCTGCGGTCCTTCCGGCGAGCCCGGCGCCCTGCCCACGGCGCCGGGCTCGCTGTATACCTGTGGTCATGCCCGATGTCCGGATCTCGTCCCCCCAGGGCAAGTGGATCCTCCTGACCACCGTGCTCGGCTCCAGCATGGCCATGCTGGACTCGACCGTCATCAACGTGGCCCTGCCGCGCATCGGCAGCGACCTGGGCGCCGACCTGGCCGCCCTCCAGTGGACGCTCAACGCGTACATGCTCACGCTCGCCGGGCTGATCCTCATCGGCGGTTCGCTGGGCGACCAGTACGGCCGCCGCAAGGTCTTCGTCATCGGTGTGATCTGGTTCGCCGCCGCGTCCCTGCTGTGCGGCCTCGCGCCGAACGTCGGCGTGCTCGTCGCCGCCCGCGCGCTGCAGGGCATCGGCGGCGCGCTCCTCACGCCGGGTTCGCTGGCGTTGATCCAGGCGTCCTTCCACCCGGACGACCGGGGCCGGGCCGTGGGCCTGTGGTCCGGCTTCGGCGGGATCGGCGCGGCGGCCGGCCCGTTCCTGGGCGGCTGGCTGGTGGACGGCCCCGGGTGGCGCTGGGTCTTCCTCCTCAACGTCCCGCTGGCCCTGGTGTGCGCCCCGATCGCCGTACGCCACGTCCCCGAGTCCGCGGACGGCCGCACCCACGGCCGCTTCGACGTCCTGGGGGCGTTCCTCGGCGCCCTGTCCCTGGCCCTGATCACCTACGCGCTGATCGAGGCCCACCGGGGCTCCCTGATCGTCACCGTCACCGTGGTCGCCGGAGTCGCTGCCGGCATCGCCTTCGTCCACGTCGAGAAGCACCGGCCCGACCCGATGATGCCGCTGGACATCTTCAAGTCCCGCCAGTTCACGGCGGTCAACCTCGTCACCCTGTGCGTGTACGCGGCTTTCGGCGGCTTCTTCTTCCTCACCGCCGTCCAGCTCCAGGTCGCCGTCGGCTGGTCGCCCCTCGCCGCCGGTACGGCCCTGCTGCCGACGACCGTCCTGATGCTGCTGTTCTCGGCCCGCTCGGGCGCCCTGGCCGCCCGCATCGGCCCGCGCATTCCGCTCACCGTCGGCCCGCTGCTGTGCGCGGCCGGGATGCTGCTGATGCTGCGCGTCGGCCCGGGCGCCTCGTACGTGTCGGACGTCCTGCCCGCCGTCCTGGTCCTCGGCGCCGGCATGGTCACCCTGGTGGCACCGCTGACCGCCACCGTCCTCGCCTCCGTGGACGTCGCACGGGCGGGCCTGGCCAGCGGCATCAACAACGCGGCGGCCCGCGCGGCCGGCCTGATCTCGGTGGCCGCGCTGCCGCTGCTCGCCGGAATGGGCCCGGAGGCGTACCGCTCGCCGACCGCCTTCGACGACGCCTTCCACCGGGCGATGCTCCTGTGCGCGGCCGTCCTGGTGATCGGCTCGGGCGTCGCCTTCGCGACGGTACGGCCGCTGCCGCCGGGCTGCCGCCGGCCGGAGTGCCTTACGCACGGATCCATCACGGCTCCGCCGCTGGAGGGGGAGCGGGCGCGGGGCCGTATCGCTTAGGCAACACCCGTTCCGGACCCACTTCTCTCAGGCAGCACCGCTTCCGGACCCACTTCTCTTGGGCAGCACCGCTTCCGGACGCACTTCTCAACGCCGGTCGGGCACTCTCAGCCCGTCCGGCGTTTGAGGACGAGGCCGTTCAGGCCGAAGCGGGGGCCCGGGGGCGGCAGCCCCCAGCGACGCCCACGACAACGCCGCGCACGGACGGGCCCGACCCGTACCCCTCGGCGGCGTCACCCCCGGAGGAATGTCGCAGACTTGAGCCATGACGATTCACGAAAACCTTCTCGGGGGCCCGCCCCCGACCCACCTCCCCGACGACCCCGCACCCCGCGAGCTCCTGGCGAACGGCACCGCGCCGGCGGACGTCGCCGCCAAGTACCCGACGTCGTCGCTGGCCTGGGCCCAGCTGGCCGACGATGCGTTCGAGCGGGGCAGCGTCGTGGAGTCGTACGCCTACGCCCGTACGGGCTACCACCGCGGCCTGGACTCCCTGCGCCGCAGCGGCTGGAAGGGCCACGGCCCGGTGCCCTGGGAGCACGAGCCGAACCGCGGTTTCCTGCGCGCCCTGCACGCCCTCGCCCGCGCCGCGCAGGCCATCGGCGAGCAGGAGGAGTACGAGCGCTGCAGCCAGTTCCTGAAGGACTCCTCGCCGACGGCGGCCCAGACGCTGGGCTAGGGCGGTCCCCGGTCGTCGGCGCGTTTGTTGCAGGTCCGCCTGGTGTGACCGGGCGGACCTTGCGGTTTCGGGGGACGATTGTGGAGGATGCCCGGTGGGGACCGGGGCCCCCGTGTCGACAACGGCAGGGGCGGACCGCTACCCGGAGCACATTGCAGGAGACCGCGATGTCCTACCAGGCTCAGCCGGCACAGTCACAGGCACAGGAGCCCGAGACCCCGCATCTCGACTTCCAGGGAACGACCCCGTACGAGGACTACGTCCAGGCGGACGTCCTCACCCACCTCCAGCACACCCTCTCCGACGACCCCGGAGAGATGGTCTTCCTGGTCACGACCCAGGTGATGGAGCTGTGGTTCACCGTCATCGTCCACGAGTGGGAGACCGCGACGCGGGCCCTGCGCGAGGACCGGGTGCCGGTGGCGATCGACGCGCTGAAGCGTTCCGTACGGGAGCTGGAGGCGCTGAACGCCTCCTGGAAGCCGCTCGGCCAGCTCACCCCGGCCCAGTTCAACTCCTACCGCTCCGCCCTCGGCGAGGGCTCCGGATTCCAGTCGGCGATGTACCGCCGCATGGAGTTCCTGCTCGCCGAGAAGTCCGCGTCCATGCTCGTCCCGCACCGTGGCGCCCCGCGCGTCCACGCCGAACTGGAGAAGGCGCTGCACGAGCCGAGCCTGTACGACGAGGTGCTGCGGCTGATGGCGCGGCGCGGCCACGCGGTCCCCGGGTCGGTCCTGCGGCGCGACGTGTCGCAGCGGTACGAGCCCTCGGAGGCCGTGGAGGCCGTCTGGACCGCGATCTACGCCGGTGACGAGCACGCCGAACTCGCCCGTCTGGGCGAGGCGTTGACGGACGTCGCCGAGCTGGTGTGGCGATGGCGCAACGACCACCTCGTGGCCACCCGCCGCGCGATGGGCGCCAAGGCGGGCACGGGCGGCTCGGCGGGCGTGGCCTGGCTGGAGAAGCGCGCGCAGAAGAACGTGTTTCCCGAGCTGTGGACGGCGAGGTCCCATGTCTGACACCGCTTCTGATCCGGCTTTCAGGGCGCGGGAGCTGGACGCCTCCGACGAACTGGCCGGGCTGCGCAAGCAGTTCGTCCTCGACGAGGTGGCCTACCTCGACGGCAACTCCCTCGGCGCGCTGCCGGCGGCGGTCCCGGGGCGCGTGGACGACGTCGTACGGCGTCAGTGGGGCGAGTTGCGCATCCGGTCCTGGGACGAGAGCGGCTGGTGGACCGCGCCCGAGCGGATCGGCGACCGGATCGCGCCGCTGGTCGGCGCGGCGGCCGGGCAGATCGTCGTCGGCGACTCGACAAGTGTCAATGTTTTCAAGGCACTTGTGGGCGCGGTGCGGCTCTCGGGGCTCTCCGGTGAGGGCCGGGACGAGATCCTCGTGGACGCGACGACCTTCCCCACGGACGGGTACATCGCCGAGTCCGCGGCCCGGATGACGGGGTGCGCGCTGCGTCCGGTGACTCCGGCGGAGGTGCCGGGCGCGCTGTCCGGTCGTACGGCTGCCGTTCTGCTGAACCACGTCGACTACCGCACCGGCCGGCTGCACGACCTGCCCGGTCTGACGGCCGCCGTGCGCGCGGCGGGCGCGGTGGCCGTCTGGGACCTGTGCCACAGCGCGGGCGCGCTGCCGGTCGGGCTGGACGAGCACGGGGTCGACCTGGCGGTCGGCTGCACGTACAAGTACCTGAACGGGGGCCCGGGTTCACCGGCGTACCTCTATGTGCGCAGCGACCTCCAGGACCGCTTCGACTCCCCGCTGCCCGGCTGGAACTCCCACGCGGAGCCCTTCGGGATGCGGTCCGCGTACGAACCGGCCGCGGGTGCGCTGCGGGGCCGCGTCGGCACCCCGGACATCCTGTCCATGCTCGCCCTGGAGGCGGCGCTCGAGGTCTGGGACGGGGTCCCGATCGAGGCGGTGCGGGCCAAGTCCCTTGCGCTGACGGACTTCTTCCTGGAGTGCGTGCGGGAGTACGTGCCGGCGGGACGGGTGGAGTCGCTGACTCCGGTGGCCCACCAGGAGCGCGGCAGCCAGGTGGCGTTGCGCTGCGAGGACGCCGGGGACGTCATGCGGCGGCTGATCGAGCGGGGCGTGGTCGGGGACTTCCGGCGCCCCGACGTCCTCCGGTTCGGTTTCACGCCGTTGTACGTCGGGTTCGGGGACGTGGAGCGGGCGGCCCGGGTGCTGGGGGAGACCCTCGTTCCCCTCGCCGGATAGCTTCCGGCGCTGTGCGGTGTGCGGGCCGGGCAGTCCGCGGAAGGTCCGCGAACTGTCCGGCTTGGGCGCAACAGAACCGTTTCCCTCTCACCGAGCGTGACATCCCCGTGTCCGCGCACGTCACCGGCCTGGTACCGTCCCGGCCAACGGCCGAATTCCCTCCAGGTCCGCCACACCCGTTTCGCCCAAATCCTCCCCCAGTGCCGAAAGCCTGGGAGGTACCCCCATCGTCGCTGAGAGGTTGGAGCATGCCGGACGACGCCGCGGCAGCCCGGGCTGCCGCTGAAGAGGAGTCGGCCTTCTCGCACCCCGCGGTCGATCCCGACTCCACCGCCGCCTACGGTGACCACCCCGACCAGCTGATCGACTTCTACGCCCCGCGCGTCGAGGCGGTTCCCGGCAGTCCCGCCCCGCTGGTCGTGGTCCTGCACGGGGGTGCGTGGCGGGCGGCGCACGACCGCCGGCACCTCTCTCCGTTCGCGGACTTCCTGGCCCGGCGGGGGTTCGCCGTGGCGAGCGTCGAGTACCGGCGGGGGAGTGCCATCCCGGCCCAGGGCGGTGCGGGCGGCGGGGGCGGTCCCGTTGCGGGCCGGTGGCCGGAGACCTTCGACGACGTCGCGGCCGCGCTGGACGCGCTGCCCGCGCTGGTGCGCGAGACCCTTCCGCAGGCCGACCCGCGCCGCATGCTGATCACCGGGCACTCGGCCGGCGGCCACCTCGCCCTGTGGGTGGCGGCCCGCCATCTGCTGCCCGACGACGCCCCCTGGCGCATCGACCGACCCGCGCCCCTGCGCGGAGTCGTCGCGCTGGCCCCGATCGCCGACTTCGACGTCGCCGACAAGCTGGACGTGTGCGCCGGGGCTACGCGTCAACTGCTCGGCGGTGAGGAGAAGTTCGCCGAGCGCCGCCCGTACGCCGACCCCTCGCTCCTGCTCCCCACCGGCATCGCGACCACCCTCGTCCAGGGCCGCAGTGACGTCGATGTCCCGCAGGCGGTCGCCGAGGCGTACGCCGACGCGGCGGCGAAGGCCGGCGAGGTCGTGGGCCTCACGCTCCTGGAGGACGTCGGCCACTTCCCGCTGATCGACCCGGCGGCGGACGCATGCGCGGTGGTGGCGGAGGAGATCGCGCAACTGGCGTGGTGAGCGGGCTCTCCACCGGTGAAGAGCCGGCCCCTTCATACCCGTAATACCTGAGAGCTACGTCGCAGGAGAGCTCCCTGGCGTGACGCGGACGACGAGTCCGGATCCGTAACTTCCCCACCAGACAAGCCCGATGGCCGGGCGGACTGGAGGGGAAGACGACCATGGGGCTCGGTACGGGGGCGGTTGCGGAGCGCACCGCGGCAGTGGCAGAGGAAGCGGCAGAGGCTCAGCGGACCGAAGAGCGAAGGAACAAGCGGCGCCCCGTGGGCAGATGGCGCCGCGGACTGATCGCCGGTTTGATCGCCGGCGCCGTCGTGATCCCGCTCTCCGCGGCCACCCGGCCCGAGATCCCCGCCCCGCCCCCCGCCACCCTCGCCCCGCCGACGGCGGCCACACTCGACTCGGCCTACGCCGCCAACCGCGCCAACGCCGCCGCAGCGTCCCGGATGGCCGCCGCCCACGGCGACCACAAGCGCGCCGCGGCGGACCGCTCCATGGCCGCCCCCGCCCGCCACTTCCTCTCCTTCGACGGCCGCGGTTCCGGCCGGGCGACGGAGGTCTTCGGGGACCTCGTCCACGCCGACCGCATCGCGGTCCTGGTCCCGGGCTCCGACACGTCCATCGACACCTACGACCGCTTCCGCGCGACCGCCCTCGCCCTGCACGAACGCCTCGTACGGGAGGCCCCCAAAGGCACCCGCACCGCGGTCGTTTCCTGGCTCGGCTACCAGACGCCGGGCACGATCAGCGCCACCGTCCTCACGGCGGGCCGCGCCGAGCGGGCGGCCCCGCACCTGCGCGAGTCCGTCGCCGAACTGCGCCGTATCGCAGGCCGGAAGGCGGACATCTCCCTGCTCTGCCACTCCTACGGCTCGGTCGTCTGCGGCCGTGCCGCGGCCGGCCTGGACGTGGCCGACCTCGTCCTCGTCGGCAGCCCCGGCACGGGCGCGGACTCGGCTGCGGGCCTGCACACCCGGGCCCGCGTCTGGGCGGCCCGCGGCGACGACGACTGGGTCGAGGAGGTCCCGCACGTCAGGACGGACCTCTTCGGCGCGACGGTCGGCTTCGGCACCGACCCCGTGTCACCGGCCTTCGGCGCCCATGTCTTCGCGGCGGGCGGCGGCGGCCACAGCGACTACTTCAGGCCGGGCTCGGTCTCCCTGGCCAACCTCACCCGGATCGTCCTGGGCGACACAAAGGAGGTGACCCGTGCCTGAGTCGAGCGTGCGCCACGCATGGGACGGCATACGACAGGGCGCCGACCGCATCGACGCCGCCACTCCCGCGGACCGGGACCGGGCCGTGGACGCGCTGCGCGCCTTCGCGATCCTCGGCGTGGTCCTCGGCCACTGGCTGGTCACGGCCCTGGTGGCGGACGGCGGCACCCTGCAGGCCTCGAGCCCCCTCCAGCACCTGCCGTGGCTGGCCCCGATCTCCTGGGCCTTCCAGACCCTGGCCGTGTTCTTCCTGGTGGGCGGCCACGTGGCGACCCGCAGCTACACGGCGGCCCGCGCCAAGGGCACGCCGTACCGGCACTGGCTGACCGCCCGCCTGTCGCGGCTGTTCAAACCGGTGGCCGCGGTCCTCGCCCTCTGGACGGTCGCCGCGACGGCCCTGTTCCTGTCCGGCGCGGAGTTCGAAACGATCCGCACCCTGGTCAAACTCGCCCTGTCCCCCCTCTGGTTCCTGGTGGTCTTCGCGGCCCTGACCGCGGCGACCCCGCTCGTCACCCGGCTCAACCCGCTCTGGCCGCTGGCCGTCGTCCTCCATGTGGACCTTCTCCGTTTCGGCCTCGGCGCCCCGCAGAGCCTCGGCTGGGTGAATCTCGCGGCGGGCTGGCTGGTGCCGTACACCCTGGGCGCGGCCTGGACCCGCGGTGAACTGGACGGCCGCCGCGCGGGCTGGACCCTGCTCGCCGGCGGCACGGCGGCGACGGTCGCGCTGGTCGCCCTGGCGGGCTACCCGGCCTCGATGGTCGGCGTCCCGGGAGAGACGGTCTCCAACCTCAACCCGCCGACCCTGGCCGCGGTCACCTTCGGTCTGGCCCAGTGCGGCCTGGCCCTGCTGCTGCGCGACCGGCTGCGCCGCACGATGCGGCGCCCCCTGGCCTGGGCGGCGGTGGCCTTCGTGAACCTCTCCGCCATGACGATCTTCCTCTGGCACCAGACCGCTCTGATGGCCACCACGGCCACCGGCCTCCCGGCAGGCCACCTCCCCGGCCTGCACACCGTCCCCGACAACCTGACCTGGGTCGCCGCCCGCCTGGCCTGGCTCCCTGTCTTCGCCCTGGTCCTCACGGCCTGTTGGACGGCCTTCCACTCCTACGAACTCCGGGGTCCACGCCGGAGAAGCACCGGCCCCTCCCGAGTGATCCGCGCCCACCGCAGTCCGGACCGGACGCGGACGAGGCCGGTCCCTCGTGCCTAGGGTGGTCCGCGTGACGGAGACGGGGACCGAGCGGGTGCGAAAGAGCCGCGTCCTGCACTGGCTGCGCGTGCTGCGCGAGGACCTGTGGACGGTCCGCGCGGACCCGCTGCCCGCCTTCGTATGGCTGCGCTGGCTGCCGCACGGGATGCTCTGCCTCGCCGCGTTCGGTATCACGCTCGGCGGTGCGGCGCAGCCCCAGGACAACGGCCATCTGGGCGGATACGGCCTCCTGATCGCGCTCGCGCAGGGCGGCGCGGTGGTCCTCGCCATGTGGCGGCCGATCCCGGCCTGGTGGCTGTCGACGGTGGCCTCCGTGGTGGGGGCCGTCGCGGAGGTCGTCGTGGTACAACCCCGGCCGGCCTCCGGTTCGGGGGGCGACTTCACCTGGCCCTGGAACGCGGCCGGGATCATCGCGCACCTGCTGGTGCTCCTGCTGCTCGCGCTGCGGGTGCGTACCCGTGTGTCCGTCGAGGCGCTCGTCCTGACCGTGCTCGTCACCTATGTCCTTGAGGGTCTGTGGGGCGACGCGCCGGACCGGGACTCCACGGGGACGGTCACGATCGTCCTGTCCGCCGTCGTCGTCCTGCTCGGCATCGCGCTGCGCGGCCGCCGCGAGGCGCGCGCGGAACTCGGCCGGCAGACCACGCTCACCGCCGAGGAACGGGCCCGGCGCACCGTGCTGGAGGAGCGCAGCCGCATCGCGCGCGAGCTGCACGACGTGGTCGCCCACCACATGTCCGTCATCTCCATCCAGGCACAGGTCGCCCCGCACCTCGTCCAGAACCCGCCCGACGAGCTCAAGGAGAACCTCGAGGGCATCCGGCACAACGCGCTGGAGGCGCTGACCGAGCTGCGCCGGGTGCTGGGTGTGCTGCGCTCGGAGGACCCAGGCTCGCGGGACTCCCTGGACGGCGCCGGCAACGGCCCGCACACCCCGCAGCCCACGCTGGCCCGGCTCGGCGCGCTCGTCGAGAACACCAGGGCGGCCGGTCTGACGGTGACCGTCGAGACCGTGGGCAAGCGCCGTCAAATGCCTCCCGGCGTCGAGCTGTCGGCGTACCGGATCGTGCAGGAGGCGCTGAGCAACGTGCTGCGCCACGCACCGGGCGCAACCGCCGACGTCGCGGTCGAGTACGTTCCCTACGGACTGCGGGTGCGAGTCGTCAACTCGCGGCCGGACCGGCCGGCTCCGGCGTCGCTGGGCGCGGGACACGGACTGCTCGGCATGCGGGAGCGGACCGCGATGCTCGGCGGCGACCTGTCGGCACACCCGCTGCCGGACGGGGGCTACGAGATCTCCGCGTTCCTCCCGGTGTACACCACGGCCGAGGGCCGGTATCCCGGCAACGCCCCGGACCCCGAGGACGCCCCGGACCCCGACGACCGCCCGGACCGCGACGACGGCCCCGCTCCCGCCCCCGCCTCCCACCCGAAGGACGACACCGCATGACGAGCAGCCCCATCCGCGTACTGATCGCCGACGACCAGCAGATGGTCCGGCAGGGCTTCACCGTGCTGCTCAACACCAAGCCGGACATCGAGGTGATCGGCCAGGCGGTCGACGGCCTGGACGCCGTCGCCAAGGTCGCCGAGCTCGCCCCGGACGTCGTCCTCATGGACATCCGCATGCCCGAGCTGAACGGCATCGACGCCACCCGCCACATCACCGACGAGACCCCTCACATCAGGGTGCTGGTGCTCACCACCTTCGACCTCGACGAGTACGTGTACGAGGCG
>Ga0307512_10004437_pt1 | contig 15365 bp, 21 predicted proteins | sample 14_EM_MG_FD_200267 | JGI IMG/M metagenome (GOLD analysis project Ga0307512, IMG submission 200267) | Populus trichocarpa ectomycorrhiza microbial communities from riparian zone in the Pacific Northwest, United States - 14_EM | ecosystem: Host-associated > Plants > Roots > Unclassified | place... | reverse complement strand
GTTCGCCCTGTCCGACGACAGCGCCAACGACCTCGCGTCGAGGCTGACCACACTCCTCACGGCCGGCGCGGTCGCACCGGTGCGCTTGGCGGACGGCTCCGAGGCGTCGGTGAACTTCGCCCACGTGGTGACCGCGCACCTGGACGAGCTGCCGCCGCTGGCCAGGGTGTACGGCGCCGGTCAGCCGAGAAAGCACGGCTTCGCGACCTCGTGACAGCCACACCATTGCCTGACTAAAGTCAGAGAATGGATGCGGTCGCGGAGGTTCGGCGGTTCACCAGGCTCGTCACGCAGCGGGTCGGGGCGCTCAACGACCACTACCTCGCCCGGGACCGTCCTCTCGGCGAGGCTCGCCTCCTGTGGGAGATCGACGAGGGCGCCGACGTCCGCGACCTTCGGGCACGGCTGGACCTCGACTCGGGTTACGTCAGCCGCCTGCTGCGGTCGTTGGAGTCGGCCGGCCTGGTGACCGTCGAGGCCAGCGAGCAGGACCGGCGGGTGCGGATCGCCCGGCTCACCGGCAAGGGGCGGGCCGAGCGGAACATCCTCGACGACCGTGCGGACGACCTCGCGAGCGGCCTCCTGGCCCCGCTGAACGACAGGCAACGCACCCAGCTGGTCGAGGCCATGCGTGAGGTCGACCGGCTGCTCACGGCCGGCCTGGTCACGGTGGCCCCGACGGACCCCGACCACCCGCACGCGCGCCATTGCCTGTCCGCCTACTTCGACGAGCTGGACCACCGCTTCGAGGACGGCTTCGACGCCCGGAACGGCATCTCCGCGGAAGGCGATGAGCTACGCCTTCCCGCCGGCCTGCTGCTGGTCGCGACGCTTCACGGCAAGCCGGTCGGCTGTGGTGCGCTCAGGTTCGAGGCGGACCACGCCCAGATCAAGCGGATGTGGGTGGCCGACGATGTCCGCGGCCTGGGCATCGGCCGGCGGCTGCTCGCCGAGCTGGAACAGCAGGCCCGGGTGCAGAACAAACGAACGGTCCGCCTGGAGACGAACAAGGCCCTGTCAGAGGCCATCACCATGTACCGGGCGCACGGTTACCGCGAGGTGGACCCGTTCAACGACGAGTACTACGCCCATCACTGGTTTGAGAAGGCTCTTTGAACACGACGGTCCGCAGCATCACGAAGTTGATGGCCGTGGCGAGTCCCTGTGCGACGACCCAGGCGAAGGGGATGCGCCACGAGAAGTGGACCACCTGCAGCATGAGCGCGTTCGTCCCGACGTTGACGAAGAACGTCACCGTGTAGAGCAGCACGAACCCGCCCAGCCGCCCTGCCCCGCCCGACGCGGTGAACGTGAACCGCCGGTTGAGGAAGTACGCCGTGGTCGTGCCGCAGATGAAGCTCAGCGCCTTTGCCGCGTGCACCCACAGCCCGAACGACAGCAGCAGCTGGTAGACCCCGAAGTCCACCAGCGCGCAGAAACCACCGATCAGCACGAACCGAGCGAGCTGGCCCACCAGCCCAACCTTCGCGTCCACGGCAGTCACGGAGCCAGTGTATGAGCCGACGCGGACACGGATACCCTCGGCACGGTGAAGCCAGCAAAGCTCACCGGTTGGGGCCGGACCGCGCCCACGTCGGCTCAGGTGCTCCGCACCGAGGACATCGACGCCATCGCGAAGGCGGTCAGGGAAGCCGGCCCACGCGGGGTCATCGCCCGTGGTCTGGGGCGCAGCTACGGTGACCCGTCCCAGAACGCGGGCGGGTTGGTCGTCGACATGACCGCCCTGGACCGCATCCACACCGTGGACGCCGAGAAGCGCACCGTGGACGTCGACGCAGGCGTGTCCCTCGACACGCTCATGCGGGCGCTCCTGCCGTTCGGTCTGTGGCTGCCCGTCCTGCCAGGCACCCGCCAGGTGACCGTCGGCGGCGCGATCGGCAGTGACATCCACGGCAAGGCCCACCACGTGGAGGGCAGCTTCGGCAACCACGTCCTCTCGATGGACCTGCTGACCGCGGACGGCAACGTCACCACGCTGACGCCGGACGGGCCGGACGCCGACCTGTTCTGGGCGACGGTCGGCGGCATGGGCCTCACGGGCATCGTCCTGCGGGCCCAGCTGCACCTCAACCACGTGGAGACCGCCTACTTTCTGGTCGACACCGAGCAGGTCGGCAACCTCGACGAGCTGATGGCCCGGCAGAGCGTCGACGACGAGGACTACGTCGAGTCCGTCTCCTGGTTCGACGCGGTGACCACCGGCCCGCACCTCGGCCGCGGCATCCTCACCCGCGCCAACCACGCGACCATCGACGACCTGCCGGCCAAGCTCCGCGCGAACCCGCTCAAGTTCGACGCGCCGCAGCTGCTGACCGTCCCGGACCTCTTCCCGCCCGGCATGCTCAACAAGCTGACCGGCCGGATCTTCAGCGAGCTCTGGTACCGGAAGTCCCCCACGAAACTGGGCGCCGTCCAGAACATCACCCAGTTCCTGCACCCGCTGGACATCGTGGGCGAGTGGAACCGCGGCTACGGGCCGCACGGCTTCCTGCAGTACCAGTTCGTGGTGCCGTTCGGCGCGGAGGACGTCATCCGGCACACCGTGCACCGGGTGGTCGAGACCGGCCAGGTCAGCGCGCTGAACGTGCTGAAGCGCTTCGGTCCCGGCAACCGCGCGCCGCTGTCGTTCCCCATGCCGGGCTGGACGCTGTGCGTCGACCTCCCGGTCCGCAAGGGCGTGCACGAGCTGTGCGAGGAGCTGGACGAGCTGGTGCTGAACGCCGGCGGCCGGCACTACCTCGCGAAGGAGTCCCGCGCGACTCCCGAGGTCATCGAGCGCGGCTACCCGCGCCTCGACGAGTGGCGCAAGGTCCGCGCATCCGTTGACCCACAAGGCGTTTTCGCCTCTGACATGGCTAGAAGGTTGTCACTGTGATTGACGCTGTCGGTAATCCCCAGTCGCTGCTGCTGCTCGGCGGCACCTCCGAGATCGGCCTCGCGGTCGCGAAGAAGTACGCGGCGAAAAGGCCGCTGCGGGTGGTGCTCGCCGCCCGCAAGTCGGAGCGGTTGGACAAGGCCGTCGAGGATCTGCGGTCCGTCGGCGCGACGGTGTCCACGGTGGAGTTCGACGCGCTCGACACCGCGTCGCACCCCGCGGTGCTCGACAAGGCGTTCGGCGACGGCGACATCGACGTGACGGTCGTCGCGTTCGGGCTGCTCGGGGACGCCGAGCAGGTGTGGCAGGACCACGCGAAGGCCGTCGAGCTGGCGCAGGTCAACTACACCGCCGCGGTGTCGGTCGGCGTCGCGCTCGCGGAGCGGCTGCGCCGGCAGGGCCACGGCCGCGTGGTCGCGCTGTCGTCGGTCGCCGGTGAGCGGGTGCGGCGGTCGAACTTCATGTACGGCTCGACGAAGGCCGGCATGGACGGCTTCTACCTCGGCCTCGGCGAGGCGCTACGTGGCGAGGGCATCTCGGTCACCGTCGTCCGGCCGGGTTTCGTGCACACGAAGATGACCGAAGGCATGAAGCCGACGCCGCTGGCGACCACGCCGGAAGCCGTCGCCGAGATCGTCGTGGCCGCGGTGGCCAAGCGCAAGGAGCTGGTGTGGGCGCCGCCGCCGTGGCGGCTGGTGATGTCGGTGTTCCGGCACGTCCCGAGGGCCATCTTCCGGAAGCTCCCCATCTGACCCGGAGGTCGCGGGCCGTCCACCGTCAGTCGCCGCGCTCCGGTGGACGGCCCGCAGAACCGGCGCAAACGTGGGGGCACGCCGGCTACTTCTCCTGCAACTTGCGAACAGGCAAGTAACAACGCAGAGTACTCGCTCGGTTACAGTGATCGGAAGTCCCTGGCCACGCTCGGTTCTTCTATGCTCGATGCCGTGACGGCCATCCCTACCCCCGAAGAGTGGCTTGCGAGATTCAACGCCACCATCGCGGACGTCCAGGCGAAGACCCAGGCGTTCCAGCGCGACCTGGAGCAGTCGGGCGCCACCGAGTCGTCGCCGGACGGCTCGCTGAGCGTCACCGTCGCGCCGAACGGCTCGCTGACGAACCTGCGCATCGACGAGTCCGCCTGGCGCGGCTCCGGCGCGGAGCTCGCACAGAAGATCATGAAGCTGGCCAGGAAGGCCCAGCGGGCCGCGGCCGTGCACGTCGCGGAGGCGTTCGCGCCGCTCGGCGCCGACTCCGAGGCTATGCACATGCTCACCGGGTACATCCCGGACCCGGAAGAGGACGACGAGGAGTCAGACGGCCAGAGCTACGCGTTCGACGAGGAGACCGCGGCCAGTCCGGAGCCGACTCCACCGGCGCCGCCGCGGCCGAGCCTTGATCGAGTGGAACCGCCACGCCGGCCGAGCCGTCCACCACGAGGTGGGGCGGATGATGATGAGGACTTCACAGGAGACGACCTCTTCGGCCGCTGAGCGACGATGAGACAGGGGTGAACACATGACCACGGCGACTTCTGGTGCCGGCATCGTCGACAGCTACGCGGGACTGGTCGACTCGATCACGAGCGACTCCGAGTCCGAGGGCGAGAAGGTCGTCGACGTCGCGCTCAGCGCGACCGGGGTGGTGATCGACACCATCGGCATGGCGGTCGACCCGTTCGGCTACATCGTGAGCGCGGGCGTCGGCTGGCTGCTCGAGCACGTGTCGTTCCTGCGTGAGCCGCTCGACGCGCTGCTCGGCAACCCGGACGAGATCAACGCGAACGTGGACGCGCTGAAGCAGGCCGCCGCGGAGATGAAGACCATCGCCGAGGAGCACAAGCAGGACCTCACGACGGTCGCCGAGTGGGGCGGCGAGACGGCCGACAAGTACCACGGCAGCCTCGGGCAGATGGCCGAGGAGCTGGAGTCGCTCGGCATGACGCTCGACGGCACGGCCGCGGTCGTCGGCATCTCCGGCATGCTGGTGACCACGCTGCGCGGCATCGTGTTCGACATCATCGCGCAGCTGATCACCGAGCTGATCCGCTACGCGCTGATCGCGGCCGCCTCGGCGGCGTTCACCTTCGGCGGCTCGATCGCCGCGTTCTGCGGCGTGGCCGGCGCGCGTGCCGCGGCGACCGCGGTGCGGATCAGCGGCAAGATCACCAAGCTGATCAGCGGCCTCGGCCGGCAGGCCGGCAGGCTCGCGAAGCTGGCCCACTCGATGCAGAAGCTCGCCGACGGCCTCGACCGCTTCTCCACCGCCGGTGACCTGGCGTTCGGCGCGTACCAGTCGGCCAAGCCGTACGACACGCCAGGCCAGTCCGCGCCGGACCAGCACCGCAGACCTACCGACGTGGACATGACCTGACCATGGACACCCAGCTTCCCTTCGGCCCTCGCGCGGTATACCGAGGCCGGCGCTACGTGGTCGGCTACTTCGATGCCGACGAGGTCCCTCTGCGCGATGAGGAGACCGGCGCCGAGGTGGCGCGAGTGCCGCTCACCGAGCTCGACGAGTACTACGAGGTCTCCACCTGGGGCACGTATGTCGGCGAGCCGTTCCTGGTGGACTGGGCGCTCGACAACGACCAGTACGCGATCAGCTTCCACGGCTTCTACGGCGGCAACGGCATCAAGATCGCCGCCGAGTGGCGGGCCAGGCAGGCGACCGACGCGGCCAACGGCACGAGCCACTACCAGGAAGAACAGTTCATCTTCCGGGCCAGGGTGCCTCGCGCCGAGGTGCACGACATCCACGAGAAGCGCCGCGACCTGCGCGAGGCGGTCTGACATGACTCCGAGAAGCAGACATTCCGGCAGCAGCAGCTCCAGTTCCGGCTCGAGCCACACGACCCGTCCGGACACCACGGCGCCCGACACCAACACCCGCCCGCTGGGCGGCGGCCGAGGCGACGGCACGACGGTCAACGTCAACGACCTCGACACCATGACGACCCGGCTGAACGCGACCGGCGGCAAGGTCGACGCGGTCGGCACGACGGTCGGGAACATCAACGTCGGCCCGCAGAGCATGGGCATCGTCGGCGGCAACTTCACCGGCGCGGCGCAGAGCCACCTGAAGACCGCGCAGCAGCACGTGCAGAAGACCCGCCAGGCGGTCGACAACGCGAAGACGGGCACGACAAACACCGCGACCAGCTACCGCGAGCGGGAGCAGACCAACAAGGTCAACCTGGAGAAGTCGTACGGCGACACGACCACGGTCCCGAACACCGCGAACAAGCCGACCGCCCCCAACACGGCGAACCGGCCGACGGACCCTCGTATCGCCTACCGCAACCCCAGCCCTCCGGCCGGGACGACGACCCCGGCAGCGGCCACCACCACCCCGGCAGCGGCAGCGCCGACGACCAGGGTGAACCAGCCGCCACCCGGCGCGGACCCGAGGCTGGCGCTCCAGCAGCAGCCGGACCCGCCGGCGAGCATCGGGGAGCGGCTCAACCCGCCGCCGGAGACCAACCCGGCCCCGAGCGGCTGGCAGCCGAGCCAGCGCGAGCAGGAACTGCAGAACCGAAGGATCAACAGCTTGTCCAACCTCGGCCCCGGCGGCAACGCGAACGAGGCCTTCAAGGCCGAGCTGGACGACGGCACCAACGCCGTCTACAAGCCGGTGTCCGGCGAGGACGCCAGCCTCCGCCATGACATCACGGGCGACCTCGGCAGGCGCGAGGTCGCGGCGTCCCGCGTCGACCAGATGCTCGGTTTCGACCGGGTGCCGACGACCACCATGGTCGACGGCCCGCACGGCCCCGGCTCGCTGCAGCGGTTCTCGGAAGGCTCGTCGGACGGCCTCGACGCCAACCAGTACCCGAGGCAGCAGCAACAGCAGATGGCGGTGCTGGACTACATCACCGGCAACACCGACCGGCACCAGGGCAACTACCTGACCGGCCCGGACGGCAGCGTCGTCGCCATCGACCACGGCTACTCGTTCCCCGACGGCGAGCGGGACTACATCCGCTCCGACTTCGTGCGTGACCACATGTACCAGCCACTGGACTCCGACGTGATCGACGCCGTGCGCAACGTCGACCCGAACGACATGCGGAACATGCTCCAGCAGAGCGGGCTCAGCGACTCGGCCATCGACCTGACGATCGGCCGGCTCACCGAGATCCAGCGCAACGGCATGATCACCGGCATCGGCTGGCGCGGCGAGATACTCGACGCCAACTGGGGCAACGTGAGAGGACGGCTGCCATGACCGACCCGTCGACGACGACCCCCACACAGGTCGCCCTGTGGGCGAACGCGACCGACCCGCCGCGGCGGGTGGCCGTGTACCGCTGGTCGCCCGCTGACGGCGTCACCATGGAGCTGCTGGACGAGGAGTGGTCGAAGGTCGCGAAGCAGTACTTCGAACGCGGCGTCGACCTGCCCCGGGAGCGCCGGCTGGTGCACCCGTCCGAGGGCCCGCTGTTCATGCGCGCGCTGCTCCAGCCGTTCCGCATGACCTACTACACGCTGCGCGACGAGAGCCCGACGCCGGGCTGAGTGCCGTGGCTCAGCCGAACGTCGCGCCGAGCCCTTTCAGCGCCGCCGTGACCGCCGCGTCGTCCGCGCTGTCGGACGCCCACCAGACGTGCCCGTCGGGGCGCACGACCACGACCGTCGCGGTGGTCCATGGCTGTTCGCCGACGACCACGTCGATGCCCAGCGTCGCCGCGGCAGCGGTGGCCTCCTCGCCCAGCGCGCCGGTCGTGTCCAGCAGGACCGGCCGGCCCGAACGCAGCAGCGCGAAGAGACCCGGAACCCTGGTGCCGGTGAGTGGGTGTCCGGGCGACGGGTAGGCGACGTCCAGCGCGGACAGCATGCGGGCCAGGGCCAGCGAGAACTCCGGCACCGTCGCGATCAGTGTGCTCAGCAGCGACCGCATCGCCGCGCCGTCCGGGGTGGTCGCGGTGATCAGCGTGGACTGGGCGAGCGTGTGCTCGGCGAGCTTCTCGCCGACCGGGTGGCGCTCGTCGTGGTAGCCGTCCAGCAGCGCGGGGTCCGCGTCGCCGCGCGCCACGGCGGCCAGCCGCCAGCCGAGGTTCATCGCGTCCTGCACGCCGACGTTGAGGCCGACGCCGCCCGCCGGGAGGTGCATGTGCGCCGCGTCACCGGCCAGCAGGACCCGTCCGCTGCGGTAGGCCTGCGCGACCCTCGTCGCGTTGCCGAAGCGGGACAGCCAGCCGGGGTCGTGCATCCCGAAGTCGCTGCCCGCCACGCGGATCGTGGTGGCACGCAAGGCCTCCAGCGTGAACGGGTCTGGCGCGCCGTTGTTGTGCGCGTCGACGCCCGCGATGCGGTGCCTGCCCCCACGCACCGGGACGCAGATGAGGGCGCCGTGCTCGTTGCGGGCGCTCATCACCGGCGGGGTCGTGAGGCGCACCTCGCCGACGTAGCCGTAGGACGTGGTGTCGGTGCCGGGGAACGCGATGCCCGCGGCCTTGCGGACGGTGCTGCCCGCGCCGTCAGCGCCGACGACGTAGCTCGCGGTGCGGGTGTGCTCGCCATCCGGGCCAGTGACGTGCAAGGTCACGCCGTCGCCGTCCTGCTCGAGGCCGGTCACCCGGTGACCACGCAGGATCGGCACGCCGAGCGCGAGCGCGTGTTCCTCCAGCAGCTCCTCCGTGCGGACCTGGGGGATGGCGAGCATGAACGGGTAGGGCGTGTCGAGCACGCTGAAGTCGAGACGGCTCTCCAGCATCCCGAAGTGCCAGTTCGGCACCGGGACGCCCTCGTCAAGGAACCGCTGCTCCAGACCGCGCATCGCCAGCACCTCCAGCGTGCGCGGGTGCAGACCCATCGCCTTGGAGTGTGGGCCGCGCTCGGTCGCGCTTTCCAGTACCACCACCGGAACCCCGGCCAACGCCAACTCCGCCGCGGTCCACAGGCCGACCGGGCCCGCTCCGACCACGACAACGGATTTTGACTGGGACGTCTCTCCATTCATAAGAACAACGTTACTCCCAATTTGGATGGGTAGGATCCGGGGCATGGTTGTGCGCGGCTACCGGTCACCGATACGGGCCAGGCAGGCCGAGGACACTCGGCGGTCGATCGTCGAGGCCGCCGCCGTCATGTTCGTGGAACGGGGCTACGCCAGGACGAGCGTCGCGGCCGTCGCGGCCGCGGCCGGAGTCGCCGTGAACACCGTCTACACCAGCGTCGGCGGCAAGTCCGCGCTGATCCTGGCGATCTCCGAGGACGGCGCGGCTGACGCCGTCGCGACGGAGACGGAACGCAGGATCGGCGAGTGCGACGATCCACACGAGATCCTGCGGATCGTCGCCGACGGCACCGGCCAGGTGCGCAGGCGTAGGCAGCAGACGCTCACGATCCTGTTGGACAACCGGACCGCGGACCCGGACGTGGCGGCGGCCGCCGATCACGCCACCCGCGTCGTGCGTGACCGGCTCAAGGTCGTGGCCGCGCGCCTGGTCGCCGTCGGCGGCCTGCGCGAGGGGCTCACCCGCAAGCAGGTCGAACAGACGTTGTGGTTCTACTTCGGTTTCGAGGCGTGGCGAACGGTCCGCGACTTCGGCTGGAGCTGGAAGGATTCGGCCGACTGGCTTGCCAAGCAGTCCACGAACGCGCTGCTAGCGCACTGACCCGTCCTGCCAGGCGCTGATCCGCCGCACGGTCAGGACGATCGTCACCGCGGCGCCGATCGCCGCCGCGGACTGGACGGTCGCCACAACCGCGGCCGAACGCAACGACGCGACGGTGATCGCGCGGCCCCAGGTGGCCTTGAAGATCCGATCGAGCACCAGGGCGCCGAGGCAGAGCGCCCACCAGAGTCCGAGCACACGGCTCCCCGGCACGGAACGCAGGTCGTACAGGTCAGGCGAGTTGGTGGGCCGACTGGCCCGGTAGACGTCATCGACGATCATGAACGGGAACCACAGGCTGACCACCGGGCAGATCCACGACCCGATGATCCATCCCCGCGCCCGCCGGTGCGGTGCGGTGCAGAGCAGTTCGGCGTTCACGCGCGCCCGCCACAGCCACACCACGAAGACGATGCCCGAGGCCACCAGGGCGCCGAGGTACAACCACCCGACGGCCGAGGTGGTGTCGTCGGCGCTGTTCAGGTCGTCCCTGGTGACCTCGGCGTCACCGGCGATGTAGTCCTTGACGAGCCCGTACACATTCCAGATGGTCCAGGTCGACGCGATGTCCAGGGCCACCACGATCCCGACCAGAATCGTTGCGGCAAGGCCGAGCCCGCCGATCCGTCTTCGCGACAGGACGGCATTCGGTGACACACTCATGATGGTTTCCCCTCAGTCTCACCGCTCCAGTCGCGGTGGTGGCGCTAATCCTGGGGGTTCATGATCGGCCGTGACAAGCGGATTCGACCATTCTGAGCAGTGCCGTGGCAGGCCGGTCGGCCACGTCCGTCCACAAAGGTCAGTGCGTGTCCGGCTCGATGCTGTCGAACCAGGCGATATGCATGTCGCCGAGGCGGGAATAGCGTTCCGCCACCCGTTCGGCCGAGACGGTGTGATGCGTGACCGACCCGACCGGCAGGTAGAACAAGGCGTCCTCCCGCCCCGCGAACTCGAAACCCCAGCCGAGAATCGGCGGCCCTTCCGGATCGTGATGCAGCCCGTACATCGCGAACAGCCGCGGCCGGTCCAACCACGCCTGCGCCGCGAGAAGAGAAAGCCGCGTCTTGGTCTCGTATTCTTCGAGTGAGGTCATGCCGATTAAGTTGGCACAATGCCAGCCCGTCAAGCAATCTGACCGATCGTGTGATTGCCGCCGAGAATCCCCGGCGCCGACCATGGAATCATGACCGAAAACCCCAATCCGAGCGTTCGTTCCCGCCAGGTTTCCGCACTGCTGCGCACCCTACGCGAGGACCTCGGACTGTCCGGCGCCGAGGTGGCAAAGGCGCTGGGCATGTCGCCGAGCAAGATCAGCCGCATCGAGACCGGCGCCCGCGGGCTGCGGGTGGAGGACGTGGCCGCGATGCTCGGGCACTACAAGGTGCCGGAGCAGAAACGGGCCCAGATCCTTGACCAGGTAAGGAAAGCCGAGGAACGCGGGTGGTGGGAGAGCCAGGGTCTCGGCCTTCCGGAGCTCTGGCAGGCGCTCATCAACTTCGAGTCCCGAGCCACGAGAATCCAGAACTTCGAGGCCCTCTTCGTGCCCGGCCTCCTCCAGACCGACGAATACACCGAGGCGATCATTCGCAGCATCAACAAGACGTTGAGCCAAGTCGAACTGACCAACCTGGTCGCCTCACGCCGGGCCCGGCAAGCAGTACTCGGTACACGCAAACTTCAGTTTCTTGCAATTATCGACGAAAGCGCGATTCGGCGCCCTATTGCGGAGAGTGGCGTGATGCGGCGTCAACTACGCCATCTGGTCGACGCCGCCGACCGTCCTAACGTGACAGTCCGTGTTGTGCCCTTGCAGGCGGGGCCATACGCCGGGTTGCGCGGCCCCTTCGCGATCATGGACTTCGATGATGAGCCGAGCCTGACCTTCATTGAGAACCATCACTTCGGCATGTTCCTGGACGAGAAGGAAGACATCGCCGCCTACCGTGTCACCCTGGGCAATATTCTGAACGAGGCACTGGAACCGGCCGAGTCCGCCGAACTGCTCGCGCGCCTGGCCGATGAGCACAACTAGGAGGCGGCAACATGTATGCGCTGAACTTGAGTGAGGTTCGGTGGCGCAAGAGCAGCCGCAGCAGCGACAACGCCAACTGCGTCGAGGTGGCGTCAGCCGGCCCGACGGTGGCCGTCCGCGACTCCAAGAACACCACCGGCCCCGTCCTCACCTTCCCCGCCGAGAACTGGACCGCGTTCCTCCCCCAGGAGCCTCCCACCTTCCCCCAATGACACCCAGGTACACCCTTGCGTACACTTCTCCCATGGTTCTGGACACGGAGCGCGTGGGCATTCGGGAGTTACGAGACAACCTGAAGGACTACCTGGAGAAAGTCGAACTCGGCGGAACGATCGAGATCACCAAGAACGGAAGGACGATCGGCATGATCGTGCCCAAGCCGAGCGGCGACCCGGTCGACCAGCTGGTCGCCGAGGGCCGGCTGACCCCGCCGCGCAGTGGCAGCGGCAGCATCCGGCTACCGCGGCGCGTGCGCCCGTCGCCGTCGAGCCCGTCCAGTGGCGAGGTCCTCGATGAGCTGCGCGCGGATCGACAATGATCTATCTCGACACGTCCGCGCTGGTCAAGCTGGTCATCGAGGAGGCGGAGTCCGAGGCACTGGAGCGGTGGCTGGTCCTGCAGGAGCAGCCGTTCACCACCAGCGTGATCGGCAGAGTCGAGCTGATCCGCGCCTGCCGCCGCATCGAGCCAGACAGCGTGGCGACCGCCAACCTGCTCCTCGCCGACCTTCCCTTCGTGCCGCTGACCAGCTGGGTCGTCGAGACCGCCGAGAACATCGGCCCACCAACACTGCGCAGCCTCGACGCGCTACACCTGGCGTCGGCCTTCGAACTGGGAGACGCGCTGACCGGGTTCATCGCCTACGACAAGCGTCTCCGGGACGCCGCCGTGCTCACCAACCTCCCGGTGATGACACCAGGAGCGAGTTGAGGGTTTCCCGAAGGTCGCCCATGTCACCTCAACAAAAGTCTCACTGGGAACTTGAATGAAACACTTGAAGGGTGAACGCCAACGAGCTGAAGCGCCACCTGAGCGAGACCTTCGACGCGACCAACATCCTCGAGAACGCCGGCGACACGTTCTTCATCTACGACCCGCACCGTGACCTCCCACCGGCGCGCCAACAGCCTTACGTGACGATCGTGACCGCCGACAACGACTACGACCACGTCTCCAACCTGAACGAGCCGAACACCTACCGACTGAACATCGGCCTGACAAAGGCCACCTACACGTCACGGTTCGGCACACCACCCACCACCCGCGACGAACACGGCATGTTCGACACCGGCTTCGACTACGCGGCACGCGACGAGCTGATGCCACACCCGGCATACGCGTCCCAGTACTGGGTCTGCGTAGTGAACCCGAGCGACGCCACCCTCGACGCGCTCAAGCCGCTACTGACCGAGGCCCACGAGTTCGCCGCCCGCAAACACGCCAACCACCAGGCCCGCCAACAAACAAGGCCCTAACCGGAGGGCAATGGTCTACACGGCCTGGCCCAACTTCGAGGACAACCTCACCAAACTAGCCCGCGACGACGACCCACAGGTGGCAAGCGAAGCGGGGCTGACTCTGGAACAACTCGTGGAAAGCGGAGTGATCGACCAGCGAGCGCGGCCTTGACCTACAGGAGCGGACGAATCAACTCCGCTACCTGGTCCATCCCATAGCGATCAGCGAGAAGATCCAGAACACCGGGGACGGTCAACCGCTGGCCAGACCGTCCCGACCTGGCCGCGATCGCATGAATCGCGGCCAGCGCTCGGGTAGGTCGCAGTTCAACGGTGTTGGCAGCGAACGTTCTGGGTGACAGGACCTGAATCGCCGCAGGGATATTCGTTTTGGGAAAGTCCCGGAGGTTGAGCGTGATGATGGCACCGGCACCACCGACGACGGCCGCCGCGACGACATGCTCGTCATCCGGGTCGGGAAGGCCGTAGGTGCCATCGAGCCCTTCCCCGCCCGCGACTTCGGCGTCGTCGAAAGCCCGGCGCATTTCGCACTCGTCAAGAATGGCGGCGCTCCAGATCGGCCGGTACAGGCCCTCGACAGCCAAGGACAGCAAGAAGTCACGCTGAAGGCTTGGCCAGAGGACGCAGGTGTCGAGCAGGGCCGTGAACACCGAGCCATATTGGCAGGATGTGGATCAGCCCGCCTCTCCACGACGGCGCTTGGCGACCTCGCGACGAGCGGCGCGTAGTTGGCGAAGGGCGCCGTCGATGTCGTCATCGTCAACGGCGGTGGCCTCCAACGCCGCATACTGCGCCGCCCGACGCTCGTCACGGTAGGCGAGCAGATCGCGGAGTTGGATGCGCCGGTGGCTGCCGATCTTCTCGTAGGGAAGCCGTCCCTCGTCAAGGAGCCTGATCACGGTCGGCCTGCTGACGCCGAGCAGTTCAGCGGCCTGCTGAGTAGTCACGTTCCGCGTCACCGGGACGATCGAGACGGCGAGCCCGTCCTGAAGCGTCTGGGCCACCTGCCGCAGCACCTGATAGAGCTCCACCGGCAGCTCAACGCGGTCGCCAGGATCCTTACCGCTCAGGAAACACGGCACCTCCGGCCGACCGCGACCCGCTTCCTCGTGAGCTTTCAGGAAGTCGAAGACCTGCGCGACCTGCTCGTCGTTCGCCCCAGGCAGATAGGTCTCCTGCTTCACAGACACGCTCATGGCGACCTCCTAGTCGAACGAAACGTAACATGTTTCGTTTCGTTCGTCTAGGAGGTTGTTAGAGGAACGCCGACAGAGCCACACAGACGACCCAGGACACGCCCAGGACCTGCAGCACGCGGTCGCGGAAGGCGATTTCTTCCGGTTCGCCTGCGTTGCCGCCGTCCACGTCGACCGCGTAGCGCAGGACCGCTACCACCATCGGGACGATGGAGATGACCGCCCACACCGAGTTCGTCCCGGTGCGCATCCGGATCTCGAACGCCCACAGCGCGTACGTCATGATCATGATGGCCGCGGACGTGGCCCAGACGAACCTCAGGTAGCTACCGGAGTACTTGGACAGCGACGCACGGATCTTCGCGCCCGTCCGCTCGAACAGCACGATCTCCGCGTACCGCTTGCCCGCCACCATGAACAGCGAGCCAAAAGCCGTGACCAGCAGGAACCACTGCGACAGCGGCAACCCGGCCGCGGCGCCGCCCGCGATGGCCCGCAGCAGGAAGCCCGACGCGACGATGCACAGGTCGATCACCGGCTGGTGCTTCAAACCCAGGCAGTAACCGATCTGAACGGCCGCGTACACGCCGATCACGATCAGTAGACGCCAGCTCGACATGAGCGACACCGCGAACGACGCGAGAAAAAGAGCCACCGCGAAGCCGTACGCCACCTGGACCGGGACGATGCCCGCCGCGATCGGACGGTTCCGCTTGGTCGGGTGGGCACGGTCGGCTTCGACATCAATGGCGTCGTTGACCAGGTACACGGCGGACGCGGCCAGGCAGAACGCGACGAACGCGATGCCGGCGTCGACGACCACGTCGACGCGGAACACCGGGTCCGCCGCGTAGGCCGCGAACGGCGCGGCCAACACCAGGACGTTCTTCACCCACTGACGCGGTCGGGCGGTGCGGATCAGGCCTCGGACCACGCCGCCGGACGGGGTGTCAGCGGAGGGAGCCGCCGTGTCACTCTCCGCCGTGCTGCTCACCTTTTCCGCTTTCTGCTGAGCACGCGGCGGACGGCGCCGCCGATGACCGCGCCGAGGGTGGCGCCCGCCAGCACGTCACTCGGGTAGTGGACGCCCAGGACCAGCCTTGACACCAGCATCGGCGGGACCAGTGCCGGGACCAGGTTG
>Ga0307512_10004436_pt1 | contig 15368 bp, 25 predicted proteins | sample 14_EM_MG_FD_200267 | JGI IMG/M metagenome (GOLD analysis project Ga0307512, IMG submission 200267) | Populus trichocarpa ectomycorrhiza microbial communities from riparian zone in the Pacific Northwest, United States - 14_EM | ecosystem: Host-associated > Plants > Roots > Unclassified | place... | reverse complement strand
TCCCCCCAGGAAAAAAAAACACTACACCTCACTCGCTAGATATTCCTACGTGATCTGATCTGCCCCAGATTTTCCCCAGGGCGTGTTGTAAGAAGAAAACAGGAGGAAGACTTTTGTTTCTTAACCCAGGGTTGGCAGTGGCGGTGGGTCAGGTTAGTTTAGTTTTTTGTGCGCGCATCTCGCCTACCTTCTTTTTTTCCCAATCGATGAAGATGGGTGTGGTAGACAAGGAAAAGAAAAAAATCAAAAATCAAACAAAACACATAACAACCCTTTATGCATGAAGTGCTCATCCACTAAAACCCACTCATACCCACACCCACCCATCACACACGAAGGGAGACGGGATGTTACTCTAGCGTAGCCGCAGTAGCAGCGGGGAAAAAAGGAAATTGGAGTGATGTAAAAGAAAAAACCCATTCAACCAGGAAAGTGAAGAAGAACAGACGCCAGACATCCCTCATGCTCAGCGGCAAAAGTAGGCAAAAAAGAAATCAACACACGCAAAACGAGAAAAAGCAAAAATAAGGTTCAAGATTGATTTTGGAGTTACCTAATGATGTGGATATCTCTCTCTTCCACATGGGAATTGTGGAGTAATGAAGATGGGCGTTTTCCGGGATCGCTGGAAAAAAAGGTCGCGTCGCAAGAAAGTGGTTGCCGTTCAGTTCCTCATGGAATACTGGGATGGTGGAAAACCCACCAACGTGCAGCAGGTACCCTCACACGAAAGGGAGACACAAAAATTCACCTACCTGCATACCAACCAACCGCAGCCGCAGCCTTGAGCCAATGAGACGCACGCGAAACCACGCGGGTATTACTATCTCTCAGATACGATATCAGCTATCTCTCTCTTTCTCCCTCTCGGTCACTCTCCCTCTTCGTCTTCAGAGGCCGCGGAAACACCCACCCACACCAATACTCATGCTCAGACACAACATGCACACCATTCACAATACCTAATCATCCGCCCGCACCGCGCAACTGCTGCCCGTGGCCATCTGGATTCTGCGCATCTCGTTTGGGGTAGGGATCCTAGGGGATGATTACTTATTTCTCACACTGTTACTACTGCACCCCACACTTATTCGGGCCGACCAACCTTCCCCTACGTTGCGCTTCTTGCAATTCGGGCCGTTTTAAATTGTGCGGATTGGACCTACCTAAAGCATACTTTTATATATATATATATAAATATATCTATTTTCTTCACGTCCTATTAAGTTCCTAAGACGCGGATGATGATGTCCTATGTCCGGCCGGGCCCTTTTTATTCTACCTATACGACAACCCAAAAGAAAATGCACAATTAATAACGCAACGCACGCAAGTTTAGAATCCGTCTGCTTAACCTTCTTTCCCTTCTCTCGCTTGGATGGAAGGGAAGGAAAGGGAAGGGCACAAGCAAACACACACGCACCGGCATATATGCACCACCCGCCCCAATATTGTGTACGGCATATACACCTGACCTGCAGAGGTATAGCAGGCTCCCCCCTTTCCACCGGCAAAGTTCGCTGCATCTGCTGTTTCTGGAGCTGTTGCCGCCGGACACCGAATCTGTTGGAGGAGTGTTGATGTCACTTGGGTGGTGCATGTGAAGTCTCGTGCGCATCACTCGTTCCCCTCCGTCCAGGTCAGTCCACTTCAGCATCGCTATTCCTCTGCTCTGGGGTAAACACCGGTCCCCTCATGACCAGCGGAGACGGAAGCCCGACCTCCGTAGCCCCGTCGCCACTAAACACGTGCTATCACTCGCCTCTGTTTTTGCCCCGCAAAAACCCCGCGCAGAGAAAGAAACAGGGGAGAAAGCAAGGTAAGTAGGCAGACAAAAAAATTATCCTCATCCCGAAGTCCAGGTCCGCAAAGTTTAAAAAGTAAGGCAAAAGGTAAGCCCTTGCATTACCCCGCAAAAACGCCGTACAGCACCCGCACGAAACGGATATACTTCTCCACATCGTGACCAACCTGTATATGTGGAATGACGAAAGAAAAAAACAAAAAGGAGGTATGTAAAAAAACCCCTCGCCTAAAAGTAGTTTGGTGGAGGGGAGGGTTCATACACAATCACTCATTCAATTCACGGAAGGTCACTCCGTCGCCTACTAACTTTTTCAATCGTATTCACAGCCCTCCTGTTTCCACCCCACTTTCAACCCCTTTTTCTTCTCCTGAGGTAAAGAGAGCAGACGTCACAAGCCTAAATAAAGTGTACGATAAAGATAATAGACAATAATCGAATCCCCACAGCCCCACCAGCCCAGACCAGCCACTGCACAGCTAGCCACGAAAGCGAATATAAAAAGGGAAATAGTAAAAAGAAGAGGAAAATACACGGACGGAATACGTTCCCCCGTCCCAAGCAGACCCAGCATGGAGAGAAGTCAACGGACAGAGTAGGCGTAGGGGATAGAAGAAATTGGGAAAAACAAAAAAGCTCTCAAAGACCACGCACAAATGAAACGAAATAACGAAAAGAAGAAGGACCCTTAAACACAAAAACCCGCCCCACCACACAAACGTGATATGATATTTCAAAGTCCAAAGTCCACCATCCCGAATCCATCACAAGTCAAGTCAAAAGTTGTGTCCACTTCCCCCCTCACAGTCCCACTAGACACCAGGTACTCCTGAAACATTTTTCCCCAGCCTTTGTCGTTTTGAAAACTCCCAGTTTAACATTAGAAAACTACTGCACATCGCCTCGTCTATCCGATGAGATTTTGGCGGTATGGCTCGTAACTGCGGCAGGAGAAATGCATGTTAGCACTCAACAGGACTGGATGACGACGCGGGATAGCGTGGGGGTGGGGGTGTAGGGGGACATGTGTCAACCCGTTTGCGACATTTGCGGGGTACGATGAAACCAGGGATAGAACGAAAAGAAAGAAAAAAATAAGGCCAAGCATGTGACTCGCTGGTTGACAGCAGGAGTGTGCTGCATGCATAACATGCCGAGAAAAGCTGAAGTGAGTGAATAATACGGCACTAACCTCCAGATACGGGCGCGCATATCTCCGCTTCCTGTTGCGAATAGTCCTCCCGTCGGGCTTGGGGCGACTGAGATAACTGCATCAATGACAAAACACCGATTAGCTGAACTGCCGATAGACAAGAGGAAAAAACGACAAGACAAAAAAGCAAATCAAAATGCTGTGCTACGGATCTGGCCGAGTGTTGCGAAACGATCTGCATCGCCTGGAACATCGATATTATGAACGCTGAGCGCCCCAAAGGCCAGAGTGTCCAACTTGCAGCGCCTTGGTGCAAAGTGCACAACAGCGTCAATGAAAGCGACGAATGACAACATACCAGAATTCTTGTGACCCTGAAGCATAAGTTGAGCACTGGCAGTCTGTGGATCCCAGAACTGCACCCCGCGATCTTTCGAACCACTGAGAACCCATTTTCCATCAGGCGTCAACGCAACACTAAGCACAAAATCCTAACCACTAATGTCAGCACTGCAGATATCCGGTGGGAACCGCCTTAAGCGCTCTAGTCTGATATACCGACCTTATGTCCCTCAAAAGTTTTTATACACTTGCCGCGAGGGGTGCCAGAGATTGACGGTACAGCTCTTTGCAGCTCCCACATCTTGATCGTTTTGTCCAAACTGCCGGAGACCAGTTCTCTGCCATTGGGCGAGAAGGCGACGCTGTAGACACTGTCTCTGTGGCCATCGGGCCCTTCCAGTCGTTCAATCAAATAGCCGGTATGAGCATCCCACACCCTTACACTCTTGTCGAGAGATCCAGCTGCAACCAGCTTGCCATCTGGGGATATGGCAACAGTCGTGACACCATCTTCAATGCTCAGAGTGAGCACATTTTGGCCGGACTCAATGTCCCATACTCGTACTGTACGATCTCCACTACCAGAAGCAATATGTCGACCGTTGCGAGCAAAGTCCAAAGAGTAGATATCCTGCTCGTGGCCGTGGAAGGTGTGTCGGATTACACGGCTTGCGATATCCCAGACCTATTCAAGGCAATAATACCATATCAGAAAGTGTTGCTAACAAAATAACAGGGGCAGTATCCTCACCCTAATTTGTTTGTCCTCGGCACCAGTGGCAAGATATCTTCCATCGGGACTAAAACAGACGCTGCGAATATAGAGATCGCCATCCCTGTCAACAGAATCGTCTTGCAGCGTCGTAACCTTGTGTCCATTTTGAACATCAAAGATCTGAGCACTTCGGTTGCAGCCAGTAGCAATATATTTTCCATCCTGACTAAATCGCACACAGCATACTACACTGTGGTGGTCGAGTGTATGTACGAGATCCACATCCAACAATCGAGGAACTCTGGGATTGAAAAGTGCAAACCAATCTGAGCCTTCCTTCTTCTGACTCGGAGGAATACGTTCGGGATCGAGGTCGGCCAGGTTGTTGCCGACAGGTGGCAGAGCTGGTACAGGACTGGGACGGGCAACCTGAGGGGATGCGCGAGGATCTTGGTAGGATCCCTGAGGCTGGTTCTGCTGCTGTGGTGTACCTGGACCTGCACCTGGAGGCGGGCGTGGCCTTTGTTTAGTGCCAGGAGAGGCGGTAGGTTGAGGGGGGTTGTAACCTGGGTTCGACATCAGCAAATGTGGGAAAGATCCGTGCAGAGATGTATTCTCACCATTCATGAATGACTGCCCTTGCGGATATCCGGCGACGGGTTGCGGCTGTTGCGGTGGTTGGTTGGGAGGGAGTTGTTGTTGGATAGCTGCTGGAGGCGGTGGTGGGATGTGCTGCTGTTGCTGCTGCTGCTGTTGTGGATCCTGTTGTTGCGGAGGTGCAAGCCCTGGCCCTCCCTGTCCCCCCTGGCCTGACATTATACCCCCAAAAAGGTCCCTAGGTCCGTGCCCAATGGAAGGAGGTGCAGGTTGCGGAGGTGGCGCACCGCCATGCCCATGAGCGCTACGCGCTTCCAGTTCTCGCGTGAGCCGCGCAATTTCATCTTCATACCTAGTGGTGACCAAACGGTTGGTGTCAGTGATTGCTTATTTTATACTTGGTGTTGTGCGGTTTGACGCGCGATAATTGAAGGCAACTTGTAGACGCACTTTTGTTTCATTGTAGTATGCGCGGCTTCCAGCTGGAAAACAGTCGATCTCACGACATCCATCTCCTGAACTTGTTGTTGAACTGTGATAAAGTTAGCATGATGAATTCCAATGCGATTCAAGCTGTTGCCTGGCGCGACGTAGTGGCACAGTTGACCAGACAAGCGGAAGTGGCGTACTTTTGTGCTCATATTCCCCATTGCGAGCTTGCTGAGCCTCGTACTCCGACCGTAGTTGATCCAACAGCTCATTGACCCGGGATGGGGCGGGGCCCACCATCCCACGGTGAGAGTTATACATCCCTGACATGCGGTAAGGAATGGCGTCTTCGTATCCGTCCGGCGCTCAAACAGTAGGTGTAAGTGGGATGAATGTAAATCGCGGTGATAGACGGTATGATGGTGGTGTGCTTTCCGCAAAATGTCCAAAACCAACAAGCAAACAGTCCAAAATTGTGCGCACTCCCGGTTTAGAAGATAGCACGGGCTGAAGACGGAGACTGCCAAGCAAAGCGATGAACCTGCAAGTCGCAATTATTTGTTAGGCAGGGCTTTTCTCGCACGCGTCAACGACGGGTTAGAGGAAGGCGGTAAAGCAGCCAGATCCAGCGTAAAGCTGAAAAGAGCAAGCGCGATGGGAATAAAGAATATAAAAATATATAAAGATGGGTTGATGGTATGGCCGTGATGGCAGGGAGTTGGGTTGAAGAAGAGCGATAGGAGGTGGTGATGAAGGTGGTGGTGGTGCAGACGATGGGTAAGGCTGGCTGCGGCTGTTGTTTCTTGTTTCGGCGGCAGGCGGGACAGGGTAGGCAGGGAAGGTAGGCAGCAGAGGAAGGGAGGAGAGGGTGACGGACTTCGAAGCGACTGACACGTCTCGAGTGATCGGCAACGAGCAGACAGGCAGACAGACAAGCGAACAGCTGCGAACGAGTGCCTTGTACTCTACTTTTGTCGTTGGCGGGCGTCGTCAGGGTCGTGATAGTGATAAATAGTGCGTCTGAGGTTGGATCGTCTCGTTTGGCTCGTCACGGGGATGTACTTGTACCCAAGTGAGCAAGCACTATAAGCAAGTAGGCAGTTAAGCAGGTTGTGGTGGTGGTGGTGGTGGTGGTGATTGGTGGTGGGTTGTAGAGAGCGCAGAGTAATGAGGCGGGTAGTGAGGTGAGTGGTGGTGAGTGGTGGTGAGTGGTGATGGTGATGGAGGTGATGTTGCTAAGGGAGGGTTGGGTGCGGTGTGCGAAGGTGCAGAATAGCGTGGAGGGAGAGTTTTGGAAGGTCGTTTAGTTTTATGAGGGGGACACGATTGTGCGAGCGAGCGGCTACCACCCGGCAAAGCCCAGAACCTCACTCGTGAAGAGGAAGAAGCAAAACAACTTGCTTGGGGACGAGTTGCAGCGGACAGGGGCCTCCTGTAAAAATGTTATGGATATGATATGGTACTCTACAGTACATGTAGCCCCGGATGCTTCCATGCTCAGGGTTAGGGGTGGCTGGGGTGGCTGTGAGTGCGCGCAGTGGAGTTCTTAGACGGTAATTCTGCTCGTCTTGTCTGTCGGTCTTGACTTGAACCTGACTTGAAGTTGACTCGAACTGCCAGCCGATGGCGCTGATGGTTGGGCGATCGGGGGTTTCTTCAGCTCAAACACCCAACACAACCCCAGACAGCCAACCATCTCCCTGGCCCATATCGCCAGTTCCCCGATCTCCATCCAGCAAAACGGTACATCGCCAGTGGTCCTCCTATTGAACGACGTCGGTAGCAGTCTCACTAGCCACTGGCAGTAGCGTGCGTGCGAGCCACCACTAGCGGGCTGTGCTACCACACTTGTCCTTAGATCGGAAAGCAAGCAGCCGTCATAAAACATGGCGATTTGAACAACTGCAGCACAAGGATCCCGAAAAACAAAGCAGAGCAACCCTTTGGTCTGTGGAACATGCCAATGTCTTCCACGACCCCACCACCGCCCAGCTTCGCGATCGCTTACGATGGGAATTTGGGAGTCTGTAATTCTCTCTCGCTTCTTTCACTCTCAGTATGGGTAGCCCACAGTCTGAACAGACCGCGGATGTCATAATTAGAAGTGGTTGGGCACTCGTTCGTCGGTCGGGCAATATTACGCTCGAAAGCCAAGCCAAATCTCGACCCATTGCAGTGGAGTACGCTACTTAGCGGTTGCAGCAATCCGTGGGGTTTGTTGTGTGTTCGCCCTGCAGTTGTGGAGTATATCTTGAAAGCTTGCTGCTATAGCGGTCATATTCACCATGCTGCTATCGTTCTTCAAAGACCTATCTCAACCACATCAAGAGATCCTGGGATGCGACTAACTAGCTAGGGTCTCGAAGGAAGCGATGTTCACCAGTTACGTGGTGGACATCGGACATTGGCAGTGTTGGGGTACCTTAAACCCCGCGGTTCGGACAGTTATTCAAAGTAGGTTACACTTTTCCCTCAACCTTTCCAAGATGGCAACGATGCTTAGGCAGAACCTACCGGGCGACGGCTCGGGATACCGATACCCTTCCTCATATTTGGGTCATCCGCAACCAGGATCAATCCTGTACAGCCGACGATACCGCTGAAGCGGCATTTTTGGGAACACATACTACTAACGCCTGATACCCCGGACTTAATTTTCCAGTCATCCACCAGGAAGCGAATGGTTCCCGCACGGTCATCCTCTCAGTCATCGCTCAAAATTTTGCCAAGCTGTAATTCGGCACCTCCCCGAGTTTGGTCTGGGCCTCAGGCTGCGAGAGCTAATCTTGCACGGATACTGCGAGATCTTCATTAGGCGCCGGTGAATGATTGCAGGCTATGGGGCTGCCCTGTTGCCGTCAATACTTTGCAGCTACACAGACTCGTATTGCTGGTGGTTTGCGATACCCAGATACCCAAAACGCCATGCATTGTTTCACCAGGACTAGTTGGAGCAAGAAAATCGGGTGTTATAAGGAGCACAGCTCGACAAATGAATGCTTGTATGGTCGATAAAGGCTCCATCTAAGCTAAGCTATGACTGCCGAAACGTTTCTGACTCGGATCGTAGCGATATCCGACTGAATTTCCCTAAGCCCGTCCATATCCAACTAGAGCAGCATCCCAAAGGTTATTCCATGAGCACGCTGACTCAAAAGTCGAACTCCTTGCATAGTTGCCTGCCAGTAGGTACCCGTCAGCTCTGCAGCGCAGCGGCATACGTGCAACCAATGGCCGTGTTCCGGTGTGTTTCTTTCCATTTGAGATCAGCACGGTAACACTTCTTGTCTACGGCGACTTTTTCACATGGTTGGTTGGCTGAGGGTAACCGCGAGAGATGCTGCTTTGCGATTCTCTAATACCGCCCCCCTAATCTTTCATCCATCGAAGATTAGAGTATTAAGGAATTGTTATTACTAGCGCAAACTCACACTAGGCTGTCTGCCACTTTTAACCTCTAGAAATTTACCAAGGGATGTTCATTCCGAGCCCATACTAAACGGGATGAGTGGTTTGCTTGCTCTGGTCCCTTAGATAAAGCACTTGTAATTGTGGTAGCGTTTGGATGGGGACGCTTTACAGATGACCATCCAGTCGAGACGATCGTGTGTGGGCTATAATTGTTGCAGAGAACTGGACGATGGGACAATACAAATTCAGTTTGACCGAATGGAATTTATGGGCTGAAACGCTACCAAAGATATGCGATGCTATTGGAAATTTGTGGGCTGTCATTATTATATAGCAATGTATCTCAAGACTGTTCAACTCTGACTCCTTAGACAACATTGAAGGCTAAAAGCAAGAGGATAAAACGCCATGGGTACGGAGGATGTGTCCCTCCTTTTCCACCTGGGCTTGGGGAAATCAAGCGGAACAACTTTCGCAAATGGTTAAGAATGCAGGCATAACCCGAGAGCGCGCGTGTGTTGTTCGTCTCATCTTCGCCTGGTCGAAACTGTGACTTCGTTGCAATCCTCTGAAGGGAACGTGCATTACCAGCCAGGTACCAACCCTTCAAACCAAACCACTTGCAGCACAATCCCATCTCCTCCCGCATCCACCCGTTTGGTTATGTGTCCATCCTTCTCAACCCGCTGGACACCCCACGTCTTGGAAACCCTCCCTGATCTCGTACCTAGAGCTTGACGCTTGCTACTGGTTTATGACCTGAAAACAATAAAGTTGCAATTATAACCCTTCACCCGCCCCACGTTGGTTGGATTTGGTTTTGTTGAGAGGGGTGGGCGGGTGTTTATTCCTGGAAATCCCGGGGGGAGGTTAGAAGTAGGTTCGTGCCGAAGGGTGCCAAAGTTATGCGTTTAATACCGACAGGAAGTGCTACCCGACCCGGGCGAGGTACGGTGGAGAAGTCCATTGCCTTGGGAGTATTTCGAATTGCACGAGCTGGTGGTAGCTCGTATAACGCTTAATTTAACGGATTGCTGGAAGGAAAAGATAACAAAGCCCTAACCCTACCGACGACATCATGGAGATGGGGCATAGCGGCAGCTCATCATGGTAGGAAAAAGAAAGCTCTGGTTGGTAGTCCGCATATTTTGGGGGTGCGGGGCTTTTTCTAGGGACTTCGGGGGTGATACATACCCGTCTGCTGTTAAACCTCACCCGTGGACTTGGGGGATGAGGCCGTACCCTCTTCCGGGATAGATTTGTAGTATATAAAGATGTAGAGTCGAATCTGCAACCAGAGTGGCAATGTGCAAATGGAGGGAGGCATTAAAGTTGTGGATCGTATGTAAGCACATGCTATCTCAATTGATCAATGTCTGCTCTGTATGTATTTGGTGTACTTGCAGTTCCGTCCCGCATGTTTACAATCGAATGGAACACGCACACACACTATGTCATTCGTAATTCCATTCACACGCAAGCAAAAGTAAGTAAAAATTCTGGTATCCTCACCACCACTCCATCACCACTCCGTCCCCCCTTCCACCGCCGCCGCTGCTGCCGCCCCCTCCCCCACTCCCATCGTAGGAGCATTAAGCTGTCTCCAATCCTCAATCTACCCTCATTAGCCCCATCCCCCTGTTCACAGGGGGCACTCACCTCCTCAATCGTACTCCTCAATCGGTCTCTAATCGAATCCACCGCATGACTTCCCAGCAACAACCTCAACGGCGGCAACCTACAATGCCCCAGCTCCCACACCATCTTCGCAATCCGAACCGCACTCGTCGGCTGCCTGAACCGTAACCAATCCACCATCCGTGTCGCATGTTGGGCGGGCGACGTAGTGGCCCGATACGCATCCGTCGGCGGTTTCATCAGGAAGTGCCCCCACATCGGCGAGGGACCGTTAATATTTTCGTCTGGCTCGTCGCGGCGGGAGGGGCCGGGTTCTACTAACGTGACGTGGATGTTAAAAGGTTCCAGCTCGTACATTAGACTTTCGGTCAAGCCTTCGACGGCCCATTTTGTTGCGCAGTAGGCTGTGCATGTCAGCGTGGGGGGCCCCAGAGAGGATAGGGGGAGTATACGGCCAAGACCGGGAACGCTGACGAGGCCGTGAAGGGAGGAGAAGACGATATATTTCCCACGCTTCTTGTTACGGAAGTACGGGAGGGTGATCTGGAAGATATTGATGAGGCCGGTAACGTTGGTCTCGAACTGCGCGCGGATGTCGTGTTCATCCTGATCTTCGATTGCGCCGATGATGCCTACTCATGTCAACCCCTCCCTCTTTCCCCAAGAGGAAAAAAATGTTACCATAACCCGTGCAACTATATTATATCAGCAATGTTTTTGAAGGGGGTGGAAGGACAGACTTAACAACGATATCGACTCTCCCCCACCACTCCTGCGCGGAGTCCCAAGCCTTTTCGACCGTCGCTCGGTCTCGAACATCGCAGACCAGACCCTGACACCGCTTGTGCCACCCGTGCATACTCGCCTCCTCCGCAGGAATGTTCCGGCCAACGGCGGTAACGCAGTCGCCGCGTGCGAGTGCAACTCTACAGATACTCCGCCCCAGGTGCCCGGTCGCGCCAAATATCACCCATACTTGCTGGGTTGGGGGGCGTTGTGGAGACGGGGGCTCACAGGAGGCAGGAAGTTGGGGCGGAGGGATTGAGGGCGCTGATGAGGATGGCAGCGGGGGTGGTGGTGAGGTTTCTTTTAGGGATTCCATGGTGTGGAGCTATCATGATGAGATGGAGCGACACGGGAGCTAGGAGATGCGCATCACCTCTCGGCAACGATAAGCGGAGATAAGACACAGGCTTGGTCTCGAGTCCGGTTAAATTAAACTACCGGTAGTCCCATATGCGGAAAAAATCTTAGGGTGTCCAGCCACCATAAGGAAAAGCAAACCATTAACCCAGATACCAAATGTAAAGGATATAAAACAGAAAAGCACACATCCATCCATCCCATCCATAAACTATTGTTCCATGAAGAACCATGGCTGCCTTCCCTCTAGCTTCTCCCCTGGTGTCTCCATCGGTACTGGCACCGTTTTTTCAAACGCATGAATATCAATCGGTCCCTTCTGCTCAGGCGTGCCAGAAAGTGTCCTCCCTAAAACCATTGCGGGCACAGGAAGAAGCACCCCGCACTCCCAGTTCTTGCAGTTGAGCTTGGGGGACATTGTGCTCCGGTCTACTACTAGCTTGCCCCTGTACCACACGATCAGTGACTGAGAAGGGAGGGGTGACAGGAAAAGCCTTTACCAAGCGCTCTCGCTGAGATTTGCAGAACCAACATATGCCCACGCCGCCATCTGTCCATTCTTCGAATTCAGCGACTTCCCTGGACGTGCAAACAACAACTGCAGTAGTCAGCGTGAATCCTCCCCTGTAGAGCATTCGTACATGCCTTATTATGCATCAAAGCACCAAGCCTAACGCTTTTGCAATCCCTCACCAATGCCTTTGGGAACGTCTGGTCATTCCACCATTTTCTCTGGAAACAGATTGTTCCTCCACAACCGACGCCACCTTTGCTAGCCACTACCGTGTCTTTAGAAGGGAAGAACACCCTGAATTTTTCTTTTATAGTGTTCCATTTTGTTTCCTCCTCGAAATTGCTGTCGTCATCGGTGCTCTCTTCTTCGGCGTTCGTAGTAGCAGCTCGTACCTTCGTGAAGAAGGTTTTCGCACTTCTTTTTGGAGGTGGCACTTTTATAGGTTTCTTGTTGCGACGTTGAAGCTCCGCCGAACCATTGTGTCCTTGTGCAGCGCGGTAGATGTTGGAGATAAACTCTTCCTTCGCAGCACCAAGAGATGAAGTCTGGAAGGGAGTCAGGGAGATTTTACGTGTCGTGAAGTCTGTGTAGGACACATACCACGTAGTCAACTTCTAACCCTTTGCCTGAATGATAGCCCAGCTTCTTCACTGCGGTTCCTAGGCCGCAGTAGCCAGTCCTCTTCCATGCCTCCCCGCCATGGCTACCTCCAATCGTATGGACAAACGCCATCTGCTTTGTTTCTGAGAAGTCATAGGACACCAACTCATTGATAACACTGAGGGGAATGTTTTGCTCACTGCAAAAGTAGAGCAACTCTTCCAAGAAAAACGTCTGTTCCAGGTTTGGTGATTCGAGCTTTGGTAGGTCGATAAGAAATACCATCTACCTCGTTATAATCTCAAAACTGGTAAGCATAGAACAGAGGGATTTACATTCTCCATAACTCCCGTCATCAATCCCCAATCATAGTTGGTCAAGTTTGCCGTAGGTATAGCAATACGTAACCACTCCCTGTCCCCTTTCTTGTGAAAAAGCAGCATCAGCTTGCTGTGCATACAATTCACTTGGCCGTCCATAGGCGGAAACACCAGCTCTATCCTAGCAAGTCCGCCAAATATGGCCTGTGTCATTTGCCGATCAGCTTCTTCTTTTCCTTGCATGACAAAGATCATGTTATGGTCTTTCCTGTGGAGTGGGAGGTGCCCCATGATCCACTCATAGTCCCATTGAAACGAAGAGAGAAGCGTTGTGACAAGGGTTTCCTTCTGCAGGACTCCCTCGATCTGGATAGTGTCTGAACCATTATTCTGATTCTCGAGCCAGGTCTTTTTGACAACCCCTGTAGGATACCAACCATCTTTGGCGGTTGTAGGAGGATCGGTAGCAGGTGTAAGGGCTGCTGAAGTTTGTTTCAAAGTAGTTGGTTTCACCTCCTCCAGATCTACAAGTGGGATCCCATCCTCTGTTGCGGTGTCCTGGACTGGGATCGGAGAAGGAACGCTTGGGACGACCTTGAGGCTATCCACATAATTCCCACCAATAATGTTTCCAGATCCGTAAAATGACTGCGGTGGGACACCGTCATTGCTCCCCTCCCTGCTTCCGTTTCCGCCTCCACTTGCACTTGTACTCCGGCTATTCGTTGTGCCCGTAGCCTGGTATTTCGCTAGCCTTGCCTCTATCAATGCACCACGGTCCATTATCCCCGACGACTTCTGAACCGGCTGTAACGCCTCCGGTGAATCCTTTCGAGTGCGAGGCTTCTTAGAAACTTGCTGCTGCTTTTGTGTCTCCGGCCTCTTAAGCTTTTCATCGTCCTCTTCATCACTAACCAGGGACACAAATTGCTTCCGTTTCAGCACTTTCGTCGTATTTTGCCGGGCCGAAGAAGAAGAAGATGATGATGCCACAGTCGGATTCGTGGTGGCTGCTGCCATTGCCCTTGTTGCTGAAGAATTGAAGTCGAAGGTTTTGAGCGTCACATCAAGAGCCCGTTGTTCCGTCTCGGAGGCTTTCCGGAGTTTGCGTTCGTTTCTCTCATCTGGGATTTCGACGATGTCGTCTTTTTGTGTGATTGTGCGGTGTTGTTTTTGTGCTGGTTCGTCTGTATGTGACTGTTTCGACATCTCGATAGCTTTTCGAAGGTTGCGATCATTTTCTCGTTCTCGTTCAGCCTCTTGCTCTTCTTCCGAATCTGGGATTTCGTAGACGGAGCCGTCATCGCCTCCCCGCACAGCCATGTCAGTGCTTGTGCGGCGATGGTGTTTTTGTGTTGGATGTTCCGCTCGCGAGATGCGTCTTTGGCGTGTGTGTTCGCCACTTCGGCTTCTGGAGGGTTTTGTTTCTTTTTCCTCTTCCGGTTCTGTGAGATCCGAGGTAGCTGGCGAATCTGTGATTTCGTAGACGTCGTCTTCTTGTACAGCCATGTAGGTTTTTGTGTGGAGTTCCTGTACTGGTTGGGGTGGTTGAGAAAGACGCGTCTTGAGTACTTACGTGAATGACGGCATTCTCCGTTGGCGTTGGTCGGTGTTGGCATACGTGACAGAAAGGTTGATTTACCTACTTAAGTCTGTAATGGGCATGTTCATGGCTAGGGTATTACAGATAGACTCGTATCTACAACTCAAGTAGACAGAGTCCTGGCAAAGGCCAGAAAAGGGGATTTTGGGATTTTGGGATTTTGGGACCCTTGGCATCCAATTCCTTATCCACCTTTACGCGATGATCTTTGCTAATGGCAACCATCTGGACGATTGCTGAAACTGAATGCTTTGATTGCATCAAGTACTCTACCTAATGGTGTCGACCCCATTTTAAGGTGCTTAGCCCCACTAACCGGGCCCGTTTCCATTATTTCGGCTCTTTTTTGTCACGAATTTCTCGGACGTGTCAGCTTGCACGACAATCGGTGCCGCTGGCGAGCAGCAAGATCGTGTGAATGTCACGATCAGAGACGACAGGGTAGCGCAAGTCGCACTTGTATATAGCCTCTTCCAAGGCCCGGTTTTCGGGTCTATTGTCAGTATCTCGACACCCCCAAACCTTCCTTATGCTTATAATAGCTTCGTCTGGCACAGATTATGCCTTAGGCACAGACGCGCGGAGTTCGCTATTCACGAGATCCCATATATTCTGTATTTATCCCGTCAATAGTTTCACTGCGAATTGGGGCCCCGCGACTTACTTCGATGTCGCTCGGCGCCTTCCAGTATGAGATTAAACCTACGATGTCGAAGTTCACCGTGATTCCTACGGTAATTGTAAAAGTTGGTAATTTTCCGTACTTGTGAATGCCCTAGAATTGTCGGTAGTGGAAACTCGGCATAAGGTCGGCGGCGGAGCGCTAGACTCAGGGCGGTAGTGCAGTCGAAATCCGGAACGATACGCAGCGCCGGAACACTAAAGAAAAGTATGTTGCTATGCTGATAACGATACAGGGAATCAGACTACAGTATGCTACGGAATACAGTCGAAACACGAGCAACTTTGTACAGGAACACCAGCAGGTCATCAGCGGCAGTTTCAATAGACCTATGTAGCATGAATTTCCATCCACGGGAGAGGCCCGCGACTCTGGTGCCAACCACCAGAGTGAATTTCACCCAGGAGGATCGCGGCC
>Ga0307512_10004435_pt1 | contig 15372 bp, 13 predicted proteins | sample 14_EM_MG_FD_200267 | JGI IMG/M metagenome (GOLD analysis project Ga0307512, IMG submission 200267) | Populus trichocarpa ectomycorrhiza microbial communities from riparian zone in the Pacific Northwest, United States - 14_EM | ecosystem: Host-associated > Plants > Roots > Unclassified | place... | reverse complement strand
ACGCCCCGGACACACCGCTGCGTATCTGGTCCGTGCCCGGCCCGTGGGTGACCGACGTGCTGCACCTCGGCGACGCGATCGTGGTCCGGGTTGAACAGTTCATGGGCGGCACGCGCCTGGTCCGGCTCGCCGGGGACGAGCCGGCCGACTTCGGCGGCGTTCCGATCGGCGCGTTGCGGCAGATGCCGGACGGCTTCGCCGCTGTGGCCGGCGACGATCTGCTGGTGCTCGGCACTACGGACAGCGACGACCTGAGCCCGCTTCCGCTCGACGGAACGCCGCCGGGCACGGACGCCTGGACGATCGCCACTGATCCGGCGACCGGGCTGGTCGCGCTCGGCGGCCGCGAACTGGTCGTGCTCGACGGGCGTACCGGGGCGGTCGTCGCCCATGCGGCCCCGCCGCGGCGCCGGGGCCGGGTCGGTGACGCCGTGTTCGCCGGCAACGACCGGATCATCACTCGGCTCGGCCGGCCCGACCGCGCCGGAATCCACGACACGCTCGCCTCCTGGCGGCTCGACGGCACGGTACTGATCTGCGAGGCCACGGCACCGATCGCTACATGGGGCCGCGCCTGGCCGGCCGCGGTCCGCGCAGCCGGCGGCCTGGTCGCCACCGTCGCGTTCGACAGTGAGCCTCACCTGGGCGGGCCGCCGTTGTTCTTCGACGCGGCCACCCTCGCCCCGGTCACGGCGCCCCTCGCGCGGGACCGTCACCGCGATGCCCCCGGCGCCGGTCGGTGGCCTGCTGGCGGTGATCCGGCGACACGACCCTGACTCGGAGTACGACGACACGGCCGAACTGTTTCGCGTCCACGCCCGGCTCGGCGACCAGTCTCTCCAGTAACCCGATCGTCTGAGCCGACAGACGGGCCGCCGTGGCGACGCAGAACCGCCCGTCGAAGGAGCGCACGGGCCACCACGTGCGCGATCGCACCTGCATCCGGGTAGCAGGCGGCGTCGGGTGGGTGGTGGGGGGATCCTCCTTGACGACGAGTGACTTGTCGAGTAGCGACGACAGGCGGTCCAAAGTGAAGACGACTTCGGACGTCGGGTTGCTCCGAAGTCGTGTGCACTACCCGTCGTTTGACCTGTGCTCGTGTGCACGGCGCGTGGGTCGCCGGTCGCCGACGGCCGGATTACGGGGTGGTACTGCGACGGGTAGGTCGGCCTGCTGAACAGAATTGGACAGCGTGCCGACGTCGCTGTCCAATCATGTCCAAACCAGAGCCTCGCACGATCACCGATCCGGCTACGCTCTCGCCGTTGCCGACGAGCGGAGGATTCCGTGTCCAGTCTTACTCCTGACCAGCTCAACCGGCTGGCCCGATCCCAACGCAATCTCTACATCTCGGGGTTGGTGGCAATCGCCGTCATCGTGGCCATCGTGATCGTACTGGCCATCGCCGGTATTTCCTTCCTGCCTGGCGCCCTGGTCGGAGTCGGCATCGGGGCCTTGTTGAGCATCCCGCACCGCCGGGTGCTGAGCGAGCTCGGCCTGAGCCGGCAGGATGCGAGAGCGGTCCTCCGCGCCGAGAAGAAGCGACGCAGGAGCCTCCGCTGACCCAACTCATTGACACATGCCGTGCAGCCTAAGTCGATCATGGTGTTGAGCTGCTGATTTGCCGGATTCCGGGGCCACGGTCGCGTCGGCGGGTGCAGCGTGGCAGGCTAGTCCCGCATCCGGACCTCGCCACCATCCGCCGTTCGCCGTGGCCCTCACCCTCGACACGATGCTGCTGCTCATCAAGGTCAAATGGTCGGTGCTACGGGTTCTCGGCGTTTGCACGGCCGCCGGCCTGATCGCCGCACTCGCCGGCATTTCCGGCCTCGGCATTTGAGGAACGTCCGAACGAACCGGCTCCGCGGGTGGTCTTGGACTTAGTCCTCACTCGCCCGCATGCTCTCGCGGAAATGACCAGTTGCGAGAGTTCTACGAGAGGCCGGTAAAGCCGATGCAGATGCGGCCATTTCCAGGGGTACGACGTCTGTCATGGTGGCGCCGGCCCGGCCTTGCGAGGAGGCCTCGCGCTGGCCGGGCCGGGGTGGGCCTACCGGACCGCGTCGGTCACGGTGATGCCGCGGGCGAAGGTGAGGATTTGGTCGTTACTGAGGCCGGTCGAGTCCGGTACCTGCACCACCACGGTGCCGTGATCCGACGGGAACGTCAGCCAGTGCGCGCCCGGCGAGGTCGTGGTCTTGGGGAAGGTTCCGAGCTTTCCCGGCTTGCCGTTGATGTCGACCTTCTCGGCGTGCGAGGCATTCGGGCCCGGCCCGTCCCCGAGCATGTAGACCGCGATCCGGCCGTCGTAGAAAACGGGGCCCGGCCCGGCGGACGGGCCGCCGCCGGTTTCCCGGCCCGGCGGGGCGACGACGAACTCGTACGGTTGCGAGGAGATCACCGTCCAGCCGTCCGGCACGGTCGTGACCTCGAAGCCCGAGGGCTGCTCGCCGGTGTAAGCGACCATCTGCAAGCCCGCCGCCGTGATGCCGGTGCCCGCGGTGGTGGTGGGGTGGTTCGCTGTGGTGCCGAGCTGGCCGGCTCCCGCGGCGACGCCGGCCACGACAGCGACGGCCGCCGCGGTGAACCCGATCCGCCGCTGCCTGCGCCGGCTCACGGCCCGGTGCCCACGGGCCACGTCGGCGGCCACGACAGCCTCGTCGGCGGGTTCGGAGGTCTGCGGCAGGTTCTGCAGGACGGTCATGATGTCTGGCATATCAGGCTCCTTCATGAGCGGGCGGAATCAGGCGAGGTGGGGTTGACGGGCGGGAAAGAACTCTCGGAGGCGTTGCAGTCCTCGAGCACTCTGGCTTTTGACGTTGCCCTCGCTGCACCGCATGGCCGCGGCGGTCTCGGTGACGCTGAGGCCTTCGATGTAGCGCAGCACCACGGCGGCCCGCATCCCCGTGGGCAGGGTCTTCAGCAGGGCCTTCACCTTCTCGTCGTCGCCGGCCATCTCCTCGAGGACGGCAACGTCGGGCAACTCGGCGAACGGTTGCTCACGGCGGCGGAAGAGGCGCCGGCGTTCGTCGGTCGCCGCGTTGACGACGCACCGGCGGGCATAGGCCTCGGCGGTCTCGGGCCGCACCCGCGGCCAGCTGAGGTACAGCCGGGTCAGGGCCATCTGGACAACGTCCTCGCCTTTGGCGGGATCGCCGGATACCAGCAGTTCGGCCACCCGCACCAGCCCTGCCCGCCGTGCCGTCACGAATGCGGTGAACTCGCGGTCCTGCTCGGGCGTCGGTCTCAACCGGTCACCAACCTTTCCTCGTCGTGCTTGCCGGGACGCCACTTATACGAAGTCGTCCGTCCTGCCCGTTGCATCCCGTTCCCGCAGGCGGCAGAAAACTTCCCGAGGCCCGTCGGTTTCGCGGCGGCTGAGCCCCGGGCGTGGGCTGGCGGTCACGACGCCACCGGACTGCGTAGAAGGGCGTCGAGCTGGATGGCCCCGTCGAAGATCACGGACGGCATTCCACTGCGGAACGGGCCAGTTCAGCTCCTTTAGCCAGCACCCGGCCAAGTGCGTAGACCCCTAAGTGGGCCGCTCACGCTACCGACCAAGGCGTCATGGCCGCCCCTGCAAGGCGGCCGGCGCAGGTCGGCTGGCGTGCAATGCGCGGGAAGGGCCGGTGCGGGGCGGGGTCGTCGCGTGTGTCCGCTGTAGAGTCTCCGGTATCTCAGCAGTACCTCGAGTCCCGGGGCAGGCGTGGGTGTCGACGTCGGCTGGTGGTAGGTAGCTGGCGCGTTCTCCTGCGGTGAGATCGCCGCTGGTGGTGCGGCAGATCTGGGCGATCATCGCGGCTGGTGTCATGCCACTCCACAGGCGAATCGTGCCGTCCGCGCTGCCGCTGGCCAGTTGCCCGTCGGGGCTATACGCCACCGCGTACACCCAGATGGTGTGGCCGGTGAGAGGGTGTGTGAGGCGCCGGTGTCCAGGTCCCAGACCCGTACCGTCTTGCCCGGTCGGCCTCGCGGACAACCCCCGTGCGAGCGGCACGGTGAAAGCGTCGCACGGGAGGCCGATGTTCGGGCCCGTGGCTGAGTCTCTCCGGGGGTGGTGCCCGCGGGCCGGGATTGAAGTCTGACCGGGAGGACGAGGACACGAGCGCGGCTCCTCAACAGAAACAGATTCTCCGGCTCAACGCCAGAAGATCATCAGAAGCCGCGCTCGTCCCGCCCCGGGAATACCGTCCAATGTGGAGATAATGCCCTAGTCTCTGCGACGCCAGCGCCTGCGGGTAGACGGCCGCTTGGCCGGTGCGATCAGACGTCGAGATTCTGCTCGATGCGGCGAAGCTGGTGACGTGCCATCGCGAGGTTGGCGCGGGCCTTGTTCAGGACGAGATAGAGAAACAGGCCCTTGCCGGACCGCCCGGTCAAGGGCCGAATCATGTGGTAGTGGCCGTCCATCGTGACGAGGATGTCCTCGATCTTTTCCTTGATGTTGAGCAACTCCATCGCGCGCATCTTTGCCCGGACCACGTCGGTGTTGCCGGCGGCGGCAACGTTGAGGTCGAGGTCTTTGCCGCCGCCGGTGATGCCCAGCGCCATCCCGCTGGTGCAGTCGACCAGTGCGGCGCCGACCGCTCCGTCGATCTGCATGGCGTCTTTGAGTGCCACGTCCATCTCTGCCATTTCGTTTCCTCCAAGCATGCCGAGCGAACCACGGAAGGTTGGCGACGCCTGCCGGTGTCCATCGTCGGGCGAGTCCGCAGGTCCGAGTCGCGCGCCCCGCGCCTGGCCCGGGCCGGGCTTGGGTTGCGCGTACGACGAAAGGGCGGTGCCCGGGTTTGGCCGGCGCCGGGGTGAGTCTGGAACGCCGCACCGGAATGCTGTCGGACATTCCGTGCGACCGGTCTGTGCCCTGAACGGAAGGATTGCAAAGAGACCACAACGATTTGAACATTTTTGCAACTGCCAAATACCTCACAGGGTTGAGGCGGGCGATGGAACGCCGGGCGGCCCGGCCCCGCAGAGATCAAGCAGCATGACGATCCGCCGACGGTGTGCCCGGTGCGGCAGACCGGCGACCGGCCGCCGGCGTCCGGATCCGCGACGGCGAGCCGCGCCTGACCCGCCTTGCTCGGGCGCACCGATGTGGCCCGTCGGCGGATGTGACACGACGGCCTGCGGCTGTGCGCCGGTCGCGCCGGACGCTATCGACCCGATGCTGGCGACGAACCGCGTTCGCGGTTGTCGATCGCGGCCGGCCCTCGGCGTCGGGCCTTCACCCGGGAGCGACGTGGGATGGTTCACAACTACCCAGTCCGATGTGGCAGTGTGAAGTTGCAAAGGTGTTCAATTGCTGGAACGCAGAAGATCTCTCGAGGTGGGGGTGAGGACGGGTGCCAGATCTGCAATATCACTGTAAAGCGGAGCTTTTCCGCACATTAGGGCATCCTGTCCGGATCCGGGTCTTGGAACTGCTCGGAGATGGGCCACTGGCGGTGCGGGACCTGCTCACCGCCGTCGGTATCGAGGCGACGAGAATGTCGCAGCAGTTGGCGGTGCTGCGCCGGGCAGGGATCGTCGACAAACTGCCCGACGGCCGCTACGCGCTGGCCGACCCCGATATAGCGGATCTGATGCGGGCAGCCCGCACGTTCCTGACGAGGTTGTTGACCGGTCGGAACGACCTGCTCGACGCGCTGCGTGACGAGGCCGGCACCGAGGGGTCTGCGGCGGTACCAGCGTGCTAGCGGATCGGCGTACGCGAAACGCGGCGGTGCACAGACACGTCGGGCTTGGCGCCACGCCGCCGGGAACGGCGTAACACGCGATATCGCGGCCCGCAGCGTCACGAGAGAGGCATGGACATTGACTGACACGGCAACGGTGCCCGGCGCCGCGCCCACCACCCATCCGCAGCTGATCGCCTGGGTCACCGAGGTGGCCGCCTTGACAACACCGATCGCATCCATTGGTGCGACGGCTCCGACGCCGAATGGCAGGCCCTGACCGGTCTACTGGTGGCGGCCGGCACCCTGGTGGCGCTGGATGAGCGCAAGAAGCCGAACTCGTTCTGGGCCCGCACGGACCCGGCGGACGTGGCGCGAGTCGAGGAGCAGACGTTCATCTGCTCGCGGGATCAGGCCGATGCCGGGCCGACCAACAACTGGAAGCCCCCGGCCGAGATGAAACGCCTAATGACCGAGCTGTACCGCGGGTCGATGGCCGGCCGGACGATGTACGTCATCCCGTTCTGCATGGGACCGCTGGACTCGGAGAACCCCAAATTCGGGGTGGAGATCACCGACTCGGCGTACGTCGCGGCCAGCATGAAGATCATGACCCGGGTCGGCATCCCGGTCCTGGACGTGATGGGTGACGACGCCGAGTTCGTGCCCGCCCTGCACAGCGTCGGCGCGCCGCTGGCAGACGGGCAACCCGACATGCTCTGGCCGTGCAACGACACCAAGTACATCGCCCACTTCCCCGAAACCCGCGAGATCTGGTCCTACGGCTCGGGCTACGGCGGCAATTCGCTGCTGGGAAAGAAGTGCTACAGCCTGCGCATCGCGTCGGTGATGGCCCGCGACGAGGGCTGGCTGGCCGAGCACATGCTCATCCTCAAACTCACCAACCCGGCCGGCGCCGTGCACTACCTCGCCGCGGCGTTCCCGTCCGCGTGCGGCAAAACCAATCTGGCCATGCTCGAACCGGCAATCCCCGGTTGGAAGGTCGAAACGCTCGGCGACGACATCGCCTGGATGCGCTTCGGCGAGGACGGCCGCCTGTACGCCACCAACCCCGAGTACGGGTTCTTCGGCGTCGCGCCGGGCACCGGCTGGTCCACCAACCCCAACGCGATGCGCACCCTGGCGAAAGGCAACTCGCTGTTCACCAACGTGGCGCTCACCGACGATGGGGACGTGTGGTGGGAAGGCATGGGAACGCCGCCCGTCCATCTGCGCGACTGGCATGGCAACGACTGGACCCCCGCCTCGGACACACCGTCCAGCCACCCGAACTCGCGATTCTGCACGCCGATCAAACAATGCCCGATCCTGGCGCCGGAATACGACGACCCGCGCGGGGTGCCGATCTCGGCGATCCTGTTCGGCGGCCGGCGCAAGACCACCATTCCCCTGGCGGCGCAGGCCCGCGACTGGAACCACGGCGTGTTCATGGGCGCGACCCTGTCCTCTGAGACGACCGCCGCCGCAGTCGGGCAGGTCGGCGTCGTGCGCCGTGACCCGATGGCCATGCTGCCCTTCATCGGATACCACGCCGGCGACTACCTGCGGCACTGGACCGAAATCGGCAAACACAGCCCCGACCCCGCCAAGCTTCCGCAGATCTTCCAGGTGAACTGGTTCCGCCGCGGCCCGGACGGCAGGTTTCTGTGGCCCGGCTACGGGGAGAACGCCCGCATCCTGAAATGGGTCGTCGAACGCCTCGAAGGCACCGCCGACGCCGTCGACACCCCGATCGGACTGGTGCCGTACCCGGCGGCGATCGACACCGACGGCCTCGATGCCGCCGACGAGGACCTGGCCGCCGCGCTGCACGTCGATACCGCGGAATGGCGGCAGGAGCTTCCCCAGATCAGCGAATGGTTCGCCCGCTTCGGAGACAAGCTACCCGCGGCCCTGTGGTCTGAACTCGACACCCTGCAGCACCGGCTGACCAGCAGATAACACCCCATCCCGCAGACCGGCGTGGCCCCACCGGACCCTTCTCTCGTACGGCGGGGCCACGCCCTGCACCACCGAATCCTCCGGCCCCACTCGCAGGAGTATCAGATGAGCGTCACCCGAACCGAACTCGCCAACCACATCGAAGCCGCTTTCACCACCGGCCCCGCCACCCGCGACAACATGCTCGCCTACGCCACCGGCAGCCACGCCCGCCCCGAAGTCCTCGCCACCCTCGCCCGGCTCAAAGACAAGCCCTACCCCAGCATCCGCGACATCTGGCCCGACCTCAACGACCTGCCCATCGGGACGTGACCCGCAGCCGTGCCAGGAAGGAGATCGCCGGCCCGGCCGGGCCGCGCAACCTGAGGTTGGCCCATGACGACCTCCGTCGGTGCCTCGACAGGCGAGCCGCTATACACACGGTCTGAGCAGTTGCTAAAGTCTTCATCTGATGGACAACGTGATGCTACGCCGAGCGGAGGTCGACAGGTGAGCCGGCCGCTGTACCAGGCGAAGGCGGACTTCTTCAAGACCCTCGGCCATCCGGCCCGGATCCGGGTGCTGGAACTGCTGTCGCAGCGCGAGTACGCGGTGGGTGAGATGCTGCCCGAAGTAGGTATCGAGGCGACCAGCCTGTCGCAGCAGCTCGCGGTGCTGCGTCGGGCTGGCCTGGTTACCTCCCGCAAGGAGGGCTCCACGGTCTACTACGCGCTGACCAGCCCGCACGTCGCCGAACTGCTTGCGGTGGCGCGCCGCATCCTCACCGAGGTCCTCGCCGGCCAGGTTGAATTGCTGGCCGACCTGCAGGCGACAGCGCCCGGATCGCGGCCGACTCAACCGTCCTAGGCAATTCCCGTTGTGCCTGCAATTCACGGGTCACCCCGGTCTCGCCCGGGTGGTGCCCGAGCACTGCCTACGGGAATGCCCGCTCATTCGACCCGGAGTGATGGAACATGGCCGTGTTCAAACTTTGGCGCAAGATCCGCCGGATCGGGCGGACGGCCGAACCCGCGCCGCCGCGCCCGAGTGGCCCGCCGTGCCCGAAGGCAGCCGCGTTGCACGGGTCGCTGCAGGTGCGACACGTCGACGCGGGGTCCTGCAACGGATGTGAGATCGAGATCGGGTCGGCGTTCGGCCCGGTGTACGACGCCGAGCGCTACGGCGCCCGGCTGGTCGCCTCGCCGCGGCACGCTGATGCGCTGCTGGTGACCGGGCCGGTGACGCGGAACATGGCGGTGCCGCTGCGGCGCACGTTCGAGGCGGTCAGCGAGCCGCGGATCGTGGTAGCGGTCGGGGACTGTGCGATCGATGCCGGCGAGTTCGCTGGGGGCTATGGGGTGCATGGTCCCGTCGCGTCGGTCGTGCCGGTGGATGTGCAGGTTCCCGGGTGTCCGCCCGAGCCGGCGGCGATCGTCGCGGCGCTGCGGGGGCTGACCGGCCGGTGAGCATGATCGGATGGGCGTTGGTCGGGGCGTGTGTCATGGCCGGGCTGGGTGTTCTCGCCGCCGTCGTGGCGCCCCGGTCGGCCCGTCCGGCGTGGGCCGGTGCCGCCACGGTGGGGATCGGGGTGGCCGGCCTGATCGCCGGCGTGGCCGCGCTGTCCGGCCAGGAGTTTCACGCCTGGCTGCCCGGTCTGCTGCCGATCGCCGGGCTGCGGCTCGCGGTCGATCCGCTCGGCGGCTGGTTCATCGCGGTGACCGGCGGGGTGCTCGCGGCGGCGGCGCTGTTCGGTATCGGCTACGCGGGGGGCGGTCACGGCCCGTCCGGGCGAGGGGTGCAGGCGGCTCTGCCGGTATTCGCGGCGGCGTTGCTGCTGGTACCGGCCGCGGGCAGCGTGTCGACCCTGCTGGTGCTGTGGGAGTTGATGGCGCTGGCCTCGCTGCTGCTGATCCTCGCCGAGCACCGCGGTCGGCCTGCGGTGGCTGAGGCGGGCTGGTGGTACGCGGCGTTGACCCAGGTGGGCTTTGTCGCGATCCTGCTGGGTGTGCTGCTGTACGCCGCCCACGCCGGCGGTGATTCGTTCGCTGACCTGCGCGCGGCGCACTTGTCCCCGGCTCTGCGGGGGACGGTGTTCGTGCTGGTGTTGGCGGGGTTCGGGTCGAAGGCGGGTCTGGTGCCGCTGCACGTGTGGCTGCCCCGCGCGCACGCCGAGGCTCCCTCGCCGGTCTCGGCGATGCTGTCCGCCGCGATGGTCAACCTCGGCGTGTACGGGGTGATCCGGGTCGGGTTCGACCTGCTCGGCGGCGGGTCACGCTGGTGGTGGCTGCTCGTGCTCACCCTCGGCGCGGTCTCCGCGTTGTACGGCATTCTGCAGGCGACCGTCGCCGCTGACCTGAAACGGCTCCTGGCCTACTCGACGGTGGAGAACATGGGCCTGGTGTTCCTCGGCCTGGGCGCCGCCGGGATCTTCTTCACCTCGGGTGCGCCGGGCCTGGCCGCGTTGGCCCTGGCCGCCGCGCTGTTGCACGTGCTCAACCACGCCGGGTTCAAGGCGTTGCTGTTCACCGCCGCCGGTTCGGTGCTGCGCGCTACCGGTACCCGTGACCTGGACGCCTTGGGTGGGCTGCGCTCCCGCATGCCGGTCACCACCGTCCTGTTCGCGATCGGGGCGTTGTGCGCGGCGGCGTTGCCGCCGGGCAACGGGTTTGTCTCCGAATGGCTGCTGCTGCAGTCGCTGGTGCACGCGTTGCCGGCCGGCGTAGTGGTCACCGCGGTCGCGATGCCCGTCGCCGTCGCGGTCGTGGCGTTGACCGCCGGGCTGGCCGTGGCCACCTTCGTCAAGGCGCTCGGCGTCGGGTTCTTCGCCCGTCCCCGCAGCGACGCCGCCGCGGCGGCGAAGGAGTCCCCGCCGGCGATGCTCGCCGCGATGGGCCTGCTGGCGGCCACCTGCGCCGCTTCCGCGCTGGCCCCGGCCGCCCTGGGGCCGGCGCTGTCGCGGTCCGTCGGCGTCGCCGTCCACACGCCGGCCACGGTGCTGAGCGGTGGGCTGAGCTTGCACCTCGCCGGGATCGCCAGCACCGTGTCCCCATTGCTGATCTTGATTGCGGTCCTGGTCGCCCTCGCTGGTTGCGTCCTGCTGGTGCGGCTGGTCTCGGGACGGGTCGTGCGTCGCCGAGCGGTGCAGGTGTGGGCCTGTGGCGCCGGCCCGCTCACACCACGGATGCAGTACACGGCTACTTCGTTCGCCGAACCGTTGCAGCGGGTCTTCGACGATGTGCTGGCCCCGGAGACCGACGTCGACGTCACCCCGTATGCCGAGTCGCAGTACCTGGTGGCCCGGATGGCCTACCGTGCGCGGGTGCCCGATCGGGTGGAACACGCCCTCTACGTCCCGATCATCGCGGCCGCCCGGCGGTTGGGCCGGTTGGGGCCGGTGTTGGCCAACGGCAGCGTGCACCGCTACCTGGCGTACGGATTCTTCGGAGTCACCGGCGTCTTGCTGGTCCTGGCGGTGACCCGATGAATCGCACGGCGCTGATCGCCACCGTCGCGCAGGTGGTGACGGTGGTTGCCGGGGCGCCGCTGCTGGCCGGGCTGATGCGCCAGGTCAGAGCCCGCCTCGAGGGCCGCGCCGGCGCCGGTATCGGTCAGAGCTGGCGGGACCTGCGCAAACTGCTGCGCCGATCACCGGCCACCCCGACTGGTACCGGCTGGGCATTTCGGCTGGCCCCGCTACTGCTGGTGGGCACCTCGCTGGTGCTGGCCGCGGTGGTACCCCTGCTGAGCACCGCGTCGCCGCTGGACCACGCCGCGGACCTGTTCGCCGTCGTCGGGTTGCTGGCGTTGGGCACGGTGACTCTGGCCCTCGCGGCCCTGGACACCGGCACCGCGTTCGGGGGGATGGGTGCCAGCCGCGAGATGACCATCCTGGCACTGGTCGAACCGACCATCCTCGTCGCGGTCCTGGCCCTCTGCGCCCGGGTCGGCTCCACCAACCTGGCCGCGATCGTCACCACCACGCTGCACGACCCGCTTCGGGTGGCTTCGCCGGCCAGTCTCCTCGCGGCGGCTGCCCTGGTCATCGTGGTGATCGCCGAGACTGGACGGCTGCCGGTGGACAATCCCGCCACCCACCTGGAACTCACCATGATCCACGAGGCGATGATCCTCGAGTACGCTGGCCGCGACCTCGCCCTGGTCGAATTGGCCGCCTCGATGCGCCTGAGCATCCTGCTCGGCCTGCTCGCCAGCTTGTTCCTGCCGTGGGGCATCGCCGGCGCGAGCCTCGCGGCACTGCCCCTGGCGCTGGCGTCGTTGCTGGCCAAGGTGGCAGCGCTGGGAGTCGCGCTGAGCGCGGCCGAGGTGTTCATCGCCAAGCTGCGCCTGTTTCGCGTACCGGAACTGCTCGCCGGCTCGTTCGTGCTGGCTGTACTCGCCGTCACCTCCTCATTCTTTATCGCTTAGCCATGAATCGCTTAGCCATGACTTGCCTGACCGTGAGAAGCCTGCCATGACCGACACCAGCTACCCGCTCTATCTGGACCTGGCCGCTGGCCTCTTCCTGCTCACCGCGGTCGGCGTGCTGTGGCGGCACCAGTTGGCCGCCATGATCCGACTGTTCGCTCTGCAGGGCGCGGCCCTGGCCGCCATCGTGGCGATCCTTGGCATCCACCAACACAGCCTCGAACTGATCCTGGTCGCCCTCGGCCTCGGGGTCCTCCGGGCCGGAATCCTGCCGTATCTGGCCCGGCGGGCGCTGGGCGGTTCCCCGGCCGAGGCCCGCGAAACCCGGCCCGTGATCAACGTCGCCGCCTCGCTGCTCGCCGCCGCCGGACTGACCCTGCTGGCCTACGCCGTCACTCGGCCGCTGGTCGCGTTGGCCCCATCGCCAGCTACCGCGATACTGCCCGCTGCGGTTGCGGTCGTGCTGATCGGCTTCTTCACCCTGGTCACCCGTCGCCGCGCCCTGTCCCAAGTGGTCGGCTTCCTGCTGCTGGACAACGGGATCACCGCGACCGCGTTCCTGGCCGCCGCCGGGGTACCGCTGATCGTCGAGCTCGGCGTCTCCTTCGACCTGCTGCTAGTCGTACTCGTGCTGCAGGTCCTGACCACCCGGCTGCGCAACTCCTTCGGCAGCAACGATCTGGACGAACTGCGGGAGCTGCACGACTGATGACCATCCTCCTGCTGCTCGCCCCGATCGGGTTGCCACTGGCCGCCGCCCTGCTCTACGCGGCTGCGGGCTGGCGTCCTCGCACCACCGCCTGGGCGGGGGTCATCACCACGGCGGTACTGGCGGCCGACGCGATCGGCCTGGCCGCCACCGTCACCCGGACCGGGCCGGTACACACCGCCGGCGGCCTGATCCGCGCGGATGCCCTGTCGGCGTGGATGCTGCTCGGCGTCGCGGCGGTGGCACTGCTGGCCTGCTGGGCCTCCCCGGCCTACCTGGCCGCCGGGCGCACCACCACCCGGCGGGCCCGCTGGTACGCCATCCTGCTGCACCTGTTCATCGCTGCCATGGCCACCGCGGTGCTGGCCGGCAACCTCGGCATCCTCTGGATCGCCGTGGAAGCGACAACGATCGTCACCGCCTTCCTCGTCGGCCACCACCGCACCCGTACCGCGTTGGAAGCCGCCTGGAAGTACGTGGTCATCTGCTCCGCCGCCATCGCCATCGCCTTCCTCGGGCTAGTCCTGTTGTACTACGCCGCCCAGCACGCCGGCCTCTCCGGCGACGAAGCCCTCGACTGGGCCGCCCTGACCAGCCACGCTCACCAGTTGGACCCGGCGGTCACCCGCATCGCGATCGGTCTGGCAGTCCTCGGGTTCGGCGCCAAGGCCGGCCTCGTACCCCTGCACGCCTGGCTGCCCGACGCCCACTCCCAAGCCCCCGCCCCCATCTCCGCTCTCATGTCCGGCGTCCTGCTACCAGTCGCCCTCTACGCCGTGTTACGAGTCAAAGCCGTCGCCGACCCCGCTCTCGGCGCCGGCTACCTCCGCACGCTGCTGACAGTCCTGGCCCTGGCCACCCTGGCCCTGGCCGCCGTGCTGCTGATCGCGCAACGCGACTTCAAACGGATGCTGGCCTACTCCTCGATGGAACACATGGGTCTGCTCGCCCTGGCCGCCGCCGTCGGCACCCGCCTGGCCATCACCGCACTGCTGCTACACATGGCCGGGCACGGCCTGGCGAAAACGGTCGCCTTCCTCAGCTCCGGGCACATCCTGCACCAGCACGCCAGCAGCCAGATCATCGACGTTCGAGCTCTGGCCACACGCATGCCGATGCTGGCCGGCCTGTTCGGCCTTGCCATCCTCGCGCTACTCGGGTTTCCACCCGCCGCGCTGTTTGCCAGTGAGCTGGGTATTGCCCGCGCCGCCGCGGACGCCGGAATGAGCTGGGCGACAGGCGCCGCGTTCGCCTTCGTCGTGGTCGCCTTCGCCGCCATCACCGCCCACACCGGGCGGATGCTGCTCGGCCCCCCGACGCGGACCGCGGCCGGTGCCACCGCAGACGGCACCCCACCGGCCGTCTTCACCAACGCTGCGGCGATGCCGCTGATCGCCGGGCTGCTCGGGGCTGTCGCGCTCGGCATCACCCTCGGCCCTGTCGCCGGCCTGCTGCGGGCCGCAGCCCGCACAGTAGGAGCGCCATGACAGCCGAACAGCCGCCGTTTCCCGACGGCCAGCCGACCGGCCACCGCCGTGTCGCCATCTCGAGCAGCGCCGCCACCCTGGCCGAGCACGCCGGCACCCTGCAACGCCAGGGTTTCCGGCTGGCTCTGGTCGCCGCGCACGAGGACCGCGACACGCTGCGCGCGGTCTACCTCTACCTCGCCGCCAACCCGGACCGGCGGGTCGAGCTACATCTGCTCATCGACCGCGACCGGCCCACCGTGCCCACCTTGGCCGGACTGTCGTTCCCCGCCGGCCGTTTCGAACGCGAAATGCACGACCTCTACGGCGTCCAACCGACCGACCATCCCCTGCCGCGCCGCCTGGTCCGGCACGGGCACTGGCCCTCCGGCTGGTATCCGATGCGCCGCGACGCCGGTCCGCCACCGCCGTTCACCGACGTCAACGGGCCGTTCCCGTTCCTCACCGTGCAAGGCACCGGCGTCTACGAAATCCCCGTCGGCCCGGTACATGCCGGGCTGATCGAACCCGGCCATTTCCGCTTCTCCGTCGTCGGGGAAACCATCCTCAAACTCAAAGCCCGCCTCTGGTACGTCCACAAAGGCATCGAGAAACTCTTCGAGCACCGCGAGCCGGCAGCCGGCCTGCCCCTCGCCGAACGGATCTCCGGCGACACCGCCGTCGGGCACACCCTCGCCTACACCCGAGCTGTCGAAGACGCCCTGCACCTGAACGTACCCGCCGAAGCCCACCGGATCCGCGCGATCCTGCTCGAGCTGGAACGCCTCTACAACCACATCAGCGACATCGGCGCGCTGTGCAACGACGTCGGCCACAGCATCCTCAACACCCATGCCCTGCGCATCAAGGAAACACTGCTACGACTCAACAAAGACACCACCGGGCATCGGCTACTCCGCGGCGGCATCCAACTCGGCGGCGCCACCTTGCGCACCGTCCCCGACCCCGCACACCTCGCCGCGATCGGCGCCGACATCCGCGACGTCGTCGCGCTGGCCCTCGGCAACAGCCTTGTCGCCGAACGCTTCACCAATACCGCGATCCTGACCACGCAGCAGGCCCACGACCTTGGCGCGCTCGGCTACGTCGCCCGCGCCAGCGGTCTGGACATCGATGCCCGTCGCGACCACCT
>Ga0307512_10004434_pt1 | contig 15374 bp, 12 predicted proteins | sample 14_EM_MG_FD_200267 | JGI IMG/M metagenome (GOLD analysis project Ga0307512, IMG submission 200267) | Populus trichocarpa ectomycorrhiza microbial communities from riparian zone in the Pacific Northwest, United States - 14_EM | ecosystem: Host-associated > Plants > Roots > Unclassified | place... | reverse complement strand
GCAGACAACTCTATCTGGTGAGGGTATGCCAGTGCGGAAGGGGGGTCAGGTGCACGAGAAAGGAGATCTGATTGTGAAGTGGGAGATTGTATTCCCTGACCGCCTAACACACTCTCAGAAGGAGGGGATCAAGAAGGTGTTGGGTTGAGGGGAATACAACCAGTCGATTTTCAACACCTACTCTATCATTGATGTTTGGATGGACGATCTTCATTTCACCATATACTTAATCGTCATACACAGTGTATCAGTACAATCATCTTTCTTAGTATCAGTTAACAACTACGACAAAGCAAGCATCGATAATCTTTCTTGTCTCGAAATGGGAGGACCGTACTGAACACTCGTGGGAGATTATCAATGTCAGTGTGATCAGGAGAGCCTGTGCCAAAGACACGAGCGCTATCCCTTCTTGCTACTCTCGTCCACAGACGCTCTCCAAATGAAACAAACGTCATCTTTTTCTCTAAAAGATCCTATCAGCCCTTCCCGGAAAACGGTTACGCGGGCGTCCTACGGATGACTACTCTGCTGGGCGAAACTTTGTACGATGACATAAATTCGGTCACACTCACAGCCGACGTGCAATGAGGCAGCCCTCGTTTCGCCATGAGCGTGTTCCATTTGTCATCTTTGTTGCGGTTCTGCCCAAACCCTCGAGGACTTCACCTCCCCAAGCGCCTGGCAATGAAAAGTTTAGCTGCGAGATGCCCGGATCCTGTGATCTTCGGGCCCCAGCACGGCCTTTGCGTTTTTCCAGGGAGATGGACAGCACCAATTGTTCTTTTTTGTGTGGATATGCGTATCATGGGCATGTCCGTATCTTCGAGATCTTTTTTTTCCATTCAGATTAATCGAAAATAAAGGCAGTTCGTCATCGATGGAAGAATCTGCCGGGATCATCGTCCCAAACCCTCGAGCTTTAAATGAAGTGGTTACTTACCACGTCTCCGGTTCACTCACTTCGTTACATCCACCATCAAGGTCCAGCCCCTGGCTTTTCCCCGTTTCCTGAGTCCAGTTCATCCACGCGGTTTCTTGCTCCCTCGCCATCACCAACCTATATATCCACCGCCTCTCCCTCTTACACCCGGGGCTTTCCCCCATGCTCTAAGCCCCTGACAACTCACTTACGCCTCCTCCGCACCACTACCTCCCTCGGACCACTGCAACACCTTTTGTTTAACGTTCATAGTTTTCATTTCACTACACACTCTCTCACCACCCACCCCCTCTAAGTCCGTATGACTATTGAGAATCATTCCCCTTCCTCTCAGAGGACTGCTTGTTGTCGCATACTGGCTCTTGAACCCTCCGCTACCCATCAAGAAATAAAGTCGGCCTACAAACGGTTGGTATGTCCTCATTTCTCCTCGTCCCCGGCCCATCATCCGCGAAAAGTTTCATTGTGGCAGCGACACTCAACAATATCCCCGACCCCTAGGCTCTCAAGTGGCATCCAGACCGGCACAAGTCACAAAAGGAGTATGCAAAGGATCGTTTCGTTGAGGCAAGTCCTTTCTCCCCAAAATTCACCCACGTATCCCCGACCTGACTCGGCTTTTTTTGTGTTCTGTGTTCTCAGATCCATGAGGCGTACCAAACCTTGATGAACTTGACTCCAATGCCTCCCCCGATGTCGAGGAACACATCAGGTTTTGCTTCGCCGCCACCGACCCCCGCGTCAAGACCTGCCGACTTTTACTCTCAAAGTGCCGGAAGCACCAGCTCGTGGTCTTCCTCGGGACCTTCTTCTAACCCCTCCACTCCACGGACATCCGCCGATGAGCTCCCTACTCCAAAGGCAAGCAAACATTCCAAGAGGCATTCCAAGACGTCGACCGATGGTTTCCGAAGGACACGGACAAGAACCCTCTCCAGAGTAAAGAGGAGGTATGTTATCACCCGTCTTGATTACGTTCAGCCGGAACTGATCACCTTTTACAGCGACCGGGCCCAGTTCACGCGTACAGAGTCATCCACTAGCAGTCGCTCGAACAACTCCTCCAAATCTCATCACTCCTCAAGCCGCCATCACCACTCAAGTCGGTCTCGCAAGTCGGACCGTCCAGAACGCACTTCCTCGGACCGACATCACCCCTCCTCGAGCAAAGGGAAAGAGAAGTCCTCCTCCAAGCACTCGCACTCTCGTCCAGAGCGTTCTCCCGATCGTTTTGATAAATCTGAACGTGATGACCACCGCCGACACCGTAGCCACAGGCACCGTTCGCGTTCACGGTCTTGGTCTCGGTCTCGGTCCCGATCTCGTGACCGCCCCGAACGCTCTGAATCCTCGAGGCATTCCAACAAGGGTAAGGAGCGAGAGGGGAGTAAGGACAAAGATGTGAAAGTGGAGGAACCCGAGACAAAAAGGGAGAAGGCCGAGGCCGAGAAGAAGCCGACTAAGCCGCACAAAAAGTCGGAGAAAGAGGGGGAATCGTCATCTAAGGAGAGGGAGAAGATGGAGAAGGTCGAGGAAGAAGCTGATGACCCTCCACCCCCGACTGCCGAACCTCCCCTTCGCCCACCGATCATTGGCATCCCACTGCGGCCAAGTCGTGCTCCAGACACTACTAACTCTGATTGGATCTTCCCTCTCCCTCTCACGTTAGAGGAGCTCTACTCCGGCACAAACTACAGGTTCCAGATCACCAGGCAATTGAGGAATCCTCCCAAACCCGACTCGCATCCGACTTCCACTCCCAAGTCGACCACCTCTTCGCTCGATGGTGAGTCGAGCACCTCTACGATCCATGTCAACATCGACGTTCCGCCTGGCGGCTACAAGAATATGACTCAGATGCGGTTCGAGGGTATCGGAAATCAACGAAAATCCGATGGGACCTTCCAGGACATCGTCTTCGTCATTCAAGAAGTCCTTCATGATCGGTTCATCAGGATCCAGGATGACCTTGTGGCTAGGATTGAGCTGACGTGGGACGAAGCTCTTCAGAAGGAGGATATCATTATCGTCGATGGGTTGGACGGCGAAAAGGTAGAGGTGCCGATCCCGAAGGTCCCAGATGACAGCAAGGAAACTAGAATTCCAAAGGCTGGGATGCCGGTCAGGAACTCCAAGGACGAGGTCATCGGTCGAGGCGATCTGGTCATCAGGCAAGTCTATCTTCTACCCATATTCTCGTAGAAGAAGCTGACCCTTTGAGTGTCGCAGATGGGAATTCGTTTTTCCCCAAAAGCAGTCGAACTCGAAATGGCAGGCCCTGAAATCCAAGTTCAGCTGGCAATCGCCCAAAGCCACCGCGTCTTGAACCATGGATTTCTAGGGGTTTCTTTAGGTTTTGGTCTTGTACAGCTCGGATGGGGGTGAATAAACCACTTCGCTGCTGCAACAAACTTGTCTTGCTGGTCGTTTCGTGTTTCATGCACTGCGATTTTTCCTCCTCTGAACCTTAACATCAAACCTATCCCTTCCAATGGTCCCCTCCACCGGTTCTCCGCTTTTTTTCTCCACGACGTATGTATACGGCTCATCTATACATTGTCGTTTTTCCACTTCTTCCACTATTCCATACACGTGGGAGCCATACCGGTCATTGACTCCCTACACCTTTCATGAACATACCACGACCGCTCACGCCGTGTATCCTTCATCTCTTTTCCGGCTTCTCAGCCGTCTCTCAGATCTCAATCTTCATCCCATCTCATCGGCATTGGTCTCATACATGCGATTTCCCGCCTTCCACAGATTTATTCCAATATTTCTCTCTTCTCTCGTCACATCTCCATCCCTTCCTTCACCTCTTCATCCCGTTTTCTAATCCTGTATCTCATCCCGTTTTCTTATGGTTCAACGCCCATGCCCCGGAGCACGCTATTCATCGCATCTATAGCTTTTACCCTGTACTAATGTGTACGCTTTCCTCTATGGGGCCCATCGTCGTCTTTCACGTAGTTAGTTGTAGTGTAGTTTTCCCCCACGTAGTAGTAGTACTGACCGTTGCAATCAATACCAGTTTCGTGATCACTTGATGGTTCTCAGAAACCTTCGTCGGCTACACGTAACATTCGACGGTCCAGGTGCACGGGATTCGAGGGGGACGGACACAACTTTGATATTGCCTGTCCGCGCACCTTGCCCCCCTACTTTGCGATGTCCCTCCCAAACCCTCACGAGGACGAATCGTTGGTCCCTCCGATTCAAGAACAAGCATCGTTATCGACGTACGTGAACGCATCCCAGAGATTACGCGACACTGACACCAAGCGGACACCAGTATGGGTCGCGAGATTAATACCCATTCGATAAGAGCCTTAGAGAAACAGATCGCGGAGGGCAAGGGGGACATTATCGAGCTCAAACGCGCCCGGAATTCGTTGTTGAACATATCGACGCATGTGCCCCCCGAAATACTGGGATACATCTTCACTTGTAGCCTCGCTCGGGAGGAGACTCATCTCCTGTACTCCCAGTCACGCTTCGACGGGCTACGAAAAGGGTCCTACAACTTCCTCCTCGTTTGCCACCACTGGTTCGAGGTTGCATCCCGCACCCCAGAACTCTGGAGCTTCTGGGGAAACACTTTGCAAGATTGGAAGAAACGGCATCACCTTTCCAGAACTACCCCCCTCGATCTGGTGCTGGATGGAGGTATATACGACCCCGACGAATCCCTCGATAGATCCCTTCAGGACGCAATCACGGATCGCGTCGTGCAAGGCGCTATACGACGAGTTCATCTGAGTTCCTATCGCAGGAATACCCTAAACTCCATCATCTCGTCGTTGACCCCCGACGGCGGAGGTGGTCGGAACGAGAATATCGAATCGAACATTTTGCAAACCAGGGGGTTTATTCCCGTCGATGTCTCGAAGTTTTTCGCTCGGTCCAGGCTTTCGAAGTTGCGGATGCTTGGCCTCTCCGGGAACCTTCAGATTCCGTCATGGGATTACCTGACATCCCGAACCACACTTCTGACCACCCTTGCGCTCGACATCGCCGAGTTCCCACCGTCCTCTTCCCCATCCACATCTCAGATGCTTTCCATGCTCTCTTCAAATTCTAATCTCCGACACCTTATGCTGCCCGAAATGGCCCTTCCATTTGATGACGATGGGTCCACGTTTCAAGTGCCGCTGCGCGAGTTGAATACTCTCTCTTTGAGGGGGGACTTTCGTCGCCTTTTTGCGTTGCTGCGTCGATTGGTGCTCCCAGAAAGTTTGGACAGCATATTCATCGATGGATTATATCGCACGGTGGAGGACGTTTTGCCAATCCTCGGGCCGTACATGCGAAACCACTTCCAACGCGATCCCAGGTTTCAAGATAGACTGCAGGTTTATTCTTCCTGCTCTCCCAATTACATCGTGATCTCGGCCAGAGCCGCATGCAACCACGCTATTACAGCGGTACCCAAGCCACCGTCTGCTAGATTTACGGTGGCCCTAGCCGAGCCAATTCCAGACCTACCGGAACAATTATTCATCGACCTCGTCGCGCTCGTTCCCCATGACCACGTTGTATCTTACAGTGCCAACCATATGAAACGATCAGAAGAACTGTTTTTCATGATGCCGAACATCGAAACGTTGTGCCTCTCCGAAGTGAAGGTGTCAAAAGGGTTCCTGCGACCAAACCCGGATGGACCGCACGCCAACAAGAAACTCCTCCCCTCACTTCGATCCCTGCAGCTGGAAGATATCACGCTGGAAAGTGGCGATTGGGGTGACCTGACGGCATACTTGGTTCACCAAACCTCGGACAACCAAATCATATCGCTCAAGGTGTTTAGTGATTCTCGTATGCCTCCAGAGGTGGTGGACAAGATAAAGGGTTTGGTTGGAGAGTTTGCTCACGAATATTACCAATAAAGATCGGAGGCGGAGGGCAGGGAATCTCCAGCTTGTAGTTGCGGTTCGACACATGGAGGGGGTGGGTAGTGATATGCTGTTCATTCATGCCACCCACCGTAGTTAATTGTTCCGATTACAGCGGTTTCCAGCGAATAAACAACGCTTGATTTCTGGTCGCTGAGAGACGACAACTTGCAAAGTCATTGTGATGAAACCGTGATTTCCGATGTAAGTCGACAAACTACACCGAATACCATGTCCTACGTCTGCTAGTCCACCTCGCATCCAGCTACGAGGTAGAACGGGGGGTGATGATGGAGGGTTGGGAGACGGGCGCGGGGGGAAGAACAGGGGTGTTGCCTCAAAACTCTGCTCAATCAGAAGGCAATGTAGCGACCGACTTGGGTGGTCCCCCTATGGCAAAAAGGGGAGGTCCTACCCGGGTTCGAACCGGGGTTACGGGAAAGTGATTTCGAGTCAGAATCCCGTGTGATAACCGCTACACTATAGAACCTGGCAACGGGTTGTGTGCTCAATGACGACATGTTTATTTTCTCATTCTCGACTTAGCTTAAACCCAACGGGTATATGTCCTTCAGAGGACCCCCGAGAGAGCGGGTTGTTCGAGTGGTGGTTGCATGATTATGGGCGCGACACAGGGGATTTTCAGGAGATTAGCGTGGCGAGATCAGAGAAGCGGGTAGTGGCTGTGCTACGTGGCCCAGGAGGCGAGGTTGAGTGGAGGTGATCAGCCTCTCATCTGCGCCGAACAGTTTGAACCTTTCTTTGGTTGGTCTCAAGTTCATTCGAACCATAGCAGGGTCCCGCTTTAACGACACTCCTCACGATCCACTCTCCTTTCCTCTTCACGGACAACTCATGTTTCTTCCAACCTCCACCTCACTTATCTTCTTCCTCTTCTTATCCTCGTCTTTATGCGACACCTCCGCCCAGTATTCCACCACCCCACGGTATGCGGAAATCCGCCCAACAAGCCACCCATACTCACACTTCTCCTAGATGGGGCCAAGCACATGCCATCATCCAAGAGACCCTCTGGGTCTACGGTGGAAAAACCGACCGCTATAACCAATTTTCTTATTCCTCTGCTCCAAACACCAACGATCTCCTTCAACTCGACCTCAGTGAACCCTTCGATGTCTCAAACCCCCCATGGCAAGCTCAACGCGGCTGTGGTGACAACGCTGGTTGTCAAGAAGGCCCTCTCATCGCATTCCATTCACTCTCGGCTTACGACCCTTCGCATATGCTCGTGTTCGGCGGCCAACCTGATCCGAACTCTAATATCGTCCTTCCCGATAGGCCGGACTCTGCCTGGACCTTAAACGTTCAGAATAACGATAGTCCGTCATGGGTAAACGAATCGCAGGGTTGGGCAAACGAGCCTTCGAGACGGATTTACCACTCCGCTTCCTCTTCCGGAGGGAAGGTGTTTATCACCGGAGGTCAGAAAGCCGACGGTTCCCAGACCGCACTTGACGCACACGAGATCTTCGATTATACGGGTCCAACCTTTACTGCCCTACCAACAGCGAACGGTCCTCCAGATTTGTATGGTCACACCTCCCTTGTCATACACAACGGTTCTCTACTCGTCTTTGGTGGTTATAGCCAATCCCAGGGTACCTTACTCCCATTTTCAACAATTTGGATCTTGGATACTTGGGCGGACACTTTTACATGGTCTTTGGTCCGGGTTGACAACACTACTTTGCCCTCTGCGAGACGCAACTTTGCTGCTGTCGTACTGTTGGATGGCAAGATCCTGATTCACGGTGGATCCGATGCCGTTTTGCAGACGACCTACAGTGATGGTTGGATACTGGACACTACCAAGGATCCCATGGTCTGGATTCAGGTGGATTCACTCTCCGCTCTGGGTCAAAGACGGGATCATATGGCGGTGGCGATTGGATCGGTCGTCCTCTTTGGATTTGGTGCGTATTATGTCCGATCACTCTGATACATGGTTGCTGAAAGTAGGTTACAGGGTACAGTGGAAGTGGCCCAGCCCCGGTACAGATAGCAGCGTATGATCCATCAGCGGGAGCCTGGCCCTCAACCTATACACCACCCTCATCAACTTCCTCACCGATCAACACTTTCGTTCCCAATCCGACGTCACAATCGAGTGTTGCAACCACCGGGACGAGCTCGCACGGTTCCGGAACTGAAACTTCCGTACCAACTGGGGCCGGAGGTGGTGGTGGTGCATCAGACAAGAATTCCCATATCACCGCGATCGTCGTTGGAGTCGTCCTCGGAGCTCTAGCCCTCGTGGTTGTCTCGATCGTTGCATTGGTTATTATCCGGCGTCGCCGTTCACGCAAAGGTCGGTTCCACATGCTTTACCCCTCTGAAGATGATGGAAATCGACGCGCGGCAGCCGTAATACCGGTAGCGCAATCGGCCACAGCCCAACACCGGATCCCCCTGTTTAGCCTCGGCATCATCGGAAGTAGCACCTCACCTCGACGACGTGATATGCTCGCCGACGAAGACACGAGACATTTTAACGATCATTCACACACGAGGGATGCGAGTGGTACAAGTTCGTTTCTGGAGAAGCCGGCGTTACTCGTGCGGGGCTCGTGGGCGTCTCTCCGCTCTGTTGGTGCACTCTTTGGCGCCAATTCCCGGGCGTCTAGACGGGCGCCGAGTAATGAGAGTTCGTTCCAAAATTCCAGAAACAGTTTGGTCAGGGAGAAAGATCCGTTTTCCGACCGAGCTACTTTCACCCCCTCGCATGAAGGAACAGCTTCCAGGACTAGAGGCGGATCGACAGGATCGTTAGAATGGTCCCTGCTCGCTTCCCGGTCTCATCATGACCACCGAGACCCTTTCGAGGATGACGAGATTGGCCATTATCGGGACGGTGATTCAGACGCTCATTCTCTCAGGAGCGGCGAACTGGATCTTGACCACACGTTGAACGATAACCCACCACAATCACTCCTGAGTCAGCATTATCCAGAAAATAACCTTCACACTACCCTGAGTACTGTCGCTGTGGGCGCTTTACAGACCGTCTTCGAAACACCTTCGTATCGGAGCTCAGGACCGTCCTCGGAGTCAGACCCGGACCCGCGGAGCCCTTTCAGCACTGCGGGTAGATCCCAAGGAGAAGTGATGACCAACCTCGAGACGAGCACTTCGTGGAGCCTCCATAACAGCAGTGGACACGAACACCAACCTGGTTCATTGATCGATGCGAACCCGTCCCCTTATCAACCCGTGAAGAGGTCGGACAGTTGGTGGTCGAGGTTTGCCAAGTCGGCGTTCTTAGACCGGGGGGCGAGCGATACGAGTAGTCATGGGGTGGGAGGCGGAGGGAACTACCGAACGAGGAGCGGAAGCTTCTCCGGGAAAACATATATGGGTCCTCTCGTTTCTGAATTCCGAGATCCAAACCCAGCGCCTAGGCTCCTCGCAATCGAGGAGAAATCTCCAGAGTCGCTACGGAACCCATCAAGACAAGGTAGTAGGGACTCAAAGCACTCTGATAGTCACATCCATTACGAGGTCGACGACTCTCAAGGGTCGAAGTTGAAACGGTCCGCGACAACACCTCACGAACGGGTATATTCCAACACAGCACACGGAAAGTCGATCTCGAGTTTGCAGACTACAAACACGGAGGCGCTCGAGAAGATCGGTGGGATGGACATCGTACAACGGGAGGTCACAGATTCTTCAACGAACTCTTGGGGTACCGGAGAAGAACCATTCAAACTTGTCCCCAACCCGACAGAGTTTGGAGCCCGAGACCACGAAGGTGATGGATCTCTCAACACTAGGTTCGCGATGCCAACGAAACCTCCGCTCGCTGCCAGACACACAACGTCCAACAGCAGCGGCGGGATCGTTGCGTCGAGGGTCAAAGCGTTCGAGAAGATGGAGTCGAAGAGGGAGGCTGTCAAGTATGGTCTTGCACCGCGTCAGCCGTTGTTCGTTGCGAATCCCGATTCGAGAAAAACTGGCTCGTTGAATTCCACCTGACGAGTTGGATTGGGTTGTCATCAACACCTCTGCTCTTCCTCCTGCTACTTTCTACATAGACCTCATCCAATCACTACCGTCTCATTATTTTCCACGGACTTTTCTCTCGTTCTCGGTGCGTCAAGGCACTTCAAACCCTTCCTGTTGATTGGTTTCTCTCCCTGCCGCATCGTTTACACCTGATCCTGTTCTATCTACCCTTTCATCACGACCACGGACACCCCCCCATTTGCTCACATATTCCGTATAGCTGGCACACCTGTACTCCCCCCCCTTGCTTTCTGTCTCGATTAGTTATCTCCTCCCCCCTATGTATTCGAATTCACGACCACCTGTTACGACCCTCCTACGCACGCGCCTGCTTCACGTTCTTCTTCCGTTAGGTTTTTGTTTGTAGTAACTCTATCCGTCGATGCGATATCTACGTACATCATCCCTGTTGATTTGGTTTCGCGTGTCACGACCGCGAGGCCGTGAACCCTGATTATAGTGCGTTCCTGCGTGGGATGTGGCACAGTGTGGGAAAAAAAACATGACCCTGAATTGATTTCATCGTGTCGACCTAGATGCTTGGTCATGTGGTTCTCTCTCTCAATCTTGTGTCTGAGATTTTATTGGCCAGTCCGTACGGATCGCCAGGAGTTGGCTGTATTAACGAACTATCAATGCTCGAAAAAAACAAATCGAGAAGCCAACGTCAGAGGCGATGTTTCAGTGTGGATTTCATCGCATGATCGTTTTGGTGGAAACGACACAAAGGCAAGAAGCGGCGGTGAGAGATCTCGCGAGTGCACACGTTTAGCTCTGACCCTCTTCACGTTGACAGGACAGTCTCTTGTAGGAATGAACGTTAAGTAATCGTTCGAACTTACATCTCTTGTTGCATCCAGGAACAAAGAGAAAAAAAAAAACATCCGAGATGGATACCTGGCTGATCGACGAACCCAGGTCGGATCCAGACGAGGCCTATTTCCAGATCCTTATTGGAATATTTAGCAGCGTATACACGATCCGTCCGCACGCAACATTGTTCGTCCGTGGCGACCGATCGCGATCGTAACCTTCGAGTTCGGGAGCACTGTGGATGGTTGATGGCTTTGGATAATCTAGATTGGATGAAATGTAACTCGCAGACGTGCATACGGAAGAGGGGTGTGTGGACTTAAAGAGGTAAGCCTAATGTGTGTAACGACAGGGAACGTCGATAGTGTTACAACGTATGTTTCATTTGATGATCCCTAGGAGATCCTGAGAAGGCCTGGCTCGGACGTGATCTGCACTTGGTTAGGTGTATAATGGTATATGTGGTGTGGTAATCGGATAAATAGATACCACCACCGGTAGCTGGTGAGGCCATAATCGCAATGTGGGCGCGGGACACGTCCATCCGCTGGCTAAACCGTTGAAGCGAATTGAAACGCTGTTAGACACCTCGAGCTGCTTCCCTGGTCTGTAAACCCACCACATGCCCGACCGCCATGTGCTTCTCGGAACTCCAAGGCCAAACTCGGAACTCCAACTCAAAAGTCCCAAAGCTTTCGCGACCTCATTTGTCGGTGGTAAAGCTGGCTAACTGATGTCATCTTGAAGGGTTCCCTGAATCGAAGAACGTCTCTTGTCTTGGGGGTTAGCACGTCCTAGTAAAGGTTTTGTATTGGAGTGGCGCAAGGTTCGAGGCCCTTTCCGCTGCCTACGCCGCCACAAGCGAACTCACGGATCTGATGCTAGTCGTGGAGACAGCGTCGCAATATGTCAAAAACCGCAGCGTCAATACAATAAGAATCGTCTCCACGGGGGCAATACATACCGGTCATTGGTCATACGCAACTGACTTTGACCGAGCTCGGACGCCTAATAACGATGGGAATGGAAAGAATGAATAAAATCAGTCAGTCTAATACGAAGTGGCCGCGGGGTTCCACCCATCTGCACAGATAGAACATCTACCATCGTACCTTGATTGGATTGGTAGATTTTGGGAGAATGAGGGGTAACGGACCCTGTCGTGGCATCCCTGCAACGTTCCCACCGGCACAGCCAAGTACATGAAAAACCCCAATAAACTCACCTTGCGCTTATCATTTCAGCAATCCTAGATTCACCCCCTGCTCTCTCCCACATGTTTTTTTGTTATTTTTTTTTTCATACTTGATATGTTTGTTCGAAGATCGACCCTCCATTTCGCTTGGGCGTTCCGAAAGCTCGGTATGAAGATCCTGGGGTCCCGAGCCAGTTGGGACGCGAACGCCCGAGAAAGCAACGCAAAACCCCCGTGGAACCCCCGAGACATTTCCATCACAGCATCAACGAGTGGTGTACGACTCGGACATCCGCAAAATAGGCAATAGAGTACGACCAGCCCCCCTCCTTCTTCGGTGCGGTGGTCACGGAAGGATTTATCACTTGGGCGCCTTTTTTTTTTTTACGACCGGACTGGATGCGGGAAGTGGAAACTGGATATAGACCACCGCGCGACGATGGAATTTCCACACGCTATCTATAACCCTTCCCCTCTCGCTTTGGTCTAGTGCGTTTTTAGTGCTGATTCCATTCGTGCACGGAGGCGGAAGAAAACCCGACCCATACATTTCTGACACCGTTTTGAAATCGATGTCTGCGCGTACTGGCAACTGTATAGAGAGGGTCCGTCCAGCCCATGCAGTTCCACGCAGTAGAAGTTCACGTGGACTTTGGACGGATAGGGGATAGCGGGTAATGCGGTTCTTTCATTCAAGGCATCCGAACCCTCGGACGCTGCTCTTGAGGCCGAGTGGTCGCTGGTGCTGTTCTTTGGCGGTCGCCGAGACAGCTTGAGTCGGGGGGGAGGGGTCAACCGGGCGTTCGTTTGGATGTAAATCCAGCGGGAGAGAGGCGCAATAGTCAGCGACCTGAGTCCGCGGACTCTGTACTCGGCACCACACGCCATCAGTCAAGCAGCCACCGGCACAACAACTCATGCGTCGCAGCTTTGAGGGTAGGATGTCACCGAATGGTCTCTTTACTTGGAAGGTTAGGGTCACGTGTGCTCTGACGGTCGCCTCCGGGTTTCATGTGTTCATGCATTAATCACTTAGTCACGCAACAGGGAAAGGGATGATTAAAGACATAGGGACGACCCTGCAAGCAAGCGCCGGTCACACGCATAGAACTTTGCACGCGAAACTTTCGACCCCGTTAGTTTCGGTTTGAATGAAGCACCCTGAGGGAAGGTGGAGCGATGCCCAAGAGTGTCTTGGTTCGTCCAGGAACCGGTCGGTCGGCTACCCTGGGGAAGATGGAATTCCGATATCTATCTGAAATCCGCTATCGGCGAACAGACTTCCGATTCCGGCCTGGGTTGCGATTCGTCGAGTCGGCTGTAAGTAATCGATGACCAACGGATGACCCCAAGGAGAAAAGGTTAGGTCGAGATCTTTTCGTGTTGTAGGAATCCAAGCAATGGCCCGAGGAACCTGGGAAATTTCATCTCCGGTGACGTCGCGGGCGAATCCCATCTTCGTTTCGCCACGCCTGGCCATCTCCGACGATGATGCTGTGTTTTCTCCTTCGAGCCTTTCAAACCGGACCCATTTTGGTCCCAGAAGCACAAAGGAACCGAGGTGGCCCCGACGATTTTAGCCGTTGTACAGATGATCGGCAGCATGATTGTTGGAAAGTTGAGCCCGGTGGGATGAGCAGATCGTGCTGATGTTTGATTGGAGGGAACATCTCGCTTGACCAGACCGGGACCCAGAGGTGTTTTTCATTCGGCTACCTGGGATGGGAGACCGAGCCGATAGAGTAATCAAGTGGATACGTTCCGGCAGATGGCCTGACGAGGTTAAGCTCAGGATACGACACATTGCTGTTCTACATCGGTGACTGGTAACCGCCTTGAAGGCGCGGTCACGCAAGACCGTATAGCTGAGGAATGGATGGTGTGATATCGGGCGTCTTGTGGGTCTTCGTGCTGCCGATCATCGTCCCAAATGCTGTGTTCTGTAGAGAACCCTTCGAGACGTGTATCCACATTTGAGCGACGCGAGCGCGCGGTACGTACCGCCAGAACGGCGGTTCTTACAACATGAAAAACTCGCGAGGTAAATAAAAGGTGGCATATTCCAGGGAAAAGGTGATCTGTCATGTCAGACGTCCAAATGGCCCTGACACGTCTCGGATCGACTCCTAATAGCTTTCAGGATCAAAGGCAAGTGGACCGACGTGACTCACGAGTGGGTGTGTGGGAGGGTGTGAGAGGACCCCTTGATAGTATTTCGGTCTCGGTCTAGAATATCAGATCACGTATCCGTCACGAGTCGCACGTACCGTGTAGGCTGCGGATTTGGGCCATCGGTCCCGTAGGAGGTGTAGTCTGTTTACCGCTGGTGCGGCAACTCTGTGATAGGCAAATGAGCGCGCGCTACGGAGGTGAAGTGGCAGCGGAAGCAAATTTGCAGGGGCGCTGAAGGAAACAAAGCTGACGGTTGATCTTGGAATCGGGACGCCGGGAAATGTGGGAAAGTCGGAAGGCCGTGGGGGCTGAGAGCCGCCCGTTGTTTCGAGCAAGTCCTTCCACCTCTCTTCAAACCGGTCACTGAGCCAAGAAAGAGCAAGGGGATTGTTGGGCGGCCCAGTGTAACCTCCGAGTCGGCGTCCCGTCGACTGAAGAGAGAATAGGATAGAGAGCGTCGGATCTCATATTCTCCCCCGCCCCCACTGATCAAAATAAATCGCCGTTCCCCTTTCTCGATCGGTTTTTGATGGACATGGCTCGGAAAAAAAAACTCCATTAGGAGAAGGAATCAGAACGTCCGCCGGTTGCGTCATCCTTCCTCTTCGAACGTTGGCCAAGTAACAGATATCTAGAAGACGTGTTACCGTAACGGCTGCGGATAATCCGAGGGCAATGTCGATAGTGCGTATCGAGGACTGTATTCTGTGGAGTGGTCGTTTTGTGTGCATAAGCGTCCAATAGGCACGGACGCGAATTGATAGGGTTGCGGAACCATCCCAGGAATTGCACCCATCCTACTTATCATCTCGAAAAGCACAAGCGTCTGCCACCCACAACCTCCGCGAAATTGAGCGAGGCGGAGCGATTCTCCAAACTGCCAAGTCTCCCCCCCCCAAACGTCCATTTGCTTCCTTGTCCAAGTGAGGTCTAGTGTAAACCTGTTACGAACTGAATATGCACGGGCCGAGAAGTCAGGTTATAACCCAAGCCCACGTCGTTTCGTATAGGGTTCCGCCACAAACCGAGACAAACAAAGCGGGAAAGGAAATAAAATAAAATATCAAAATCTTTGTCGCGGTGACCCCGGACACCGCTTAGAATGAAAAATTCATGATGCCGTGGTCGCACCTTACCGAATAAGGATTAGAGGACTGGCGTCAATGATGCCAAACCAATCGATCAGACAAAAAAAGGAACAAAGGGGGTCTGGTCTGTGAACGTAAGCGACGACGACGGAATGTATGTCGGTTATCCTCCGACCTCTTGCATCCATTCGCAAGGATGCTTACTTCACAAGCGTCTCTCTCTCTCTCTCTCTCACGACCTCTTA
>Ga0307512_10004433_pt1 | contig 15387 bp, 19 predicted proteins | sample 14_EM_MG_FD_200267 | JGI IMG/M metagenome (GOLD analysis project Ga0307512, IMG submission 200267) | Populus trichocarpa ectomycorrhiza microbial communities from riparian zone in the Pacific Northwest, United States - 14_EM | ecosystem: Host-associated > Plants > Roots > Unclassified | place... | reverse complement strand
TCTAAGGAAGTGGTACCTGTTAGATAACAGGGTAGTACCATCTTTGGGTGCAGTTGTATCGCTCTATTTGAGAGCGTGGTACGCCCCTCAGTCACTAGCGAGCTTAGGGTGAGAGTGGCCCTGACACTTAGCAGAAGAAGCAGACTCTCCTACCTTTCCATTTGCAGAGTATTAGCTGTGAGCATTAGAGATCTCTGGCAATAATATTTTTGTATATAGAACTCCAAGTATAAACAAACAAAATACATCCACTGTAGGTTCCTAATGGGCAAGTATACAACTAAAGTCCAGAATCAGCACTTCTCCAGTTTCATAACCAGCAACCAGATATTGACCATCCCACTGTGCATCACTGGGTTTTGCATACCTTGAAGGCAGTTGAAAAACCTCCTTTCCAGTAGTAGTATCCTCAATCCCAGGTAGAAGTGTCCTCTGTTTCCTAATACCACCAATAAAATCTAGATGGGGCCTGTTTGGGGGCATAGTGCATTGCTTGATGGAGGATTGGTCTGGAACCCCAAAGTCCCACCCCTGAATGCCTTGCTGAGGGAAGTTCACCCAAACTTTTGAACTGTCTATGGTCAAGAAGGTATTTCCATACTGAAAGTTACACAGCTCCACCTTTCCAATAACCTTTCCAGTCCATATATACCAGGCGTGAATGAAGTCCCATTCCTTACAGAAAACTTTGGATCCATCTCCTGATATCCTGAGGTCCCCAACATCACTAATATCATCTAGAGGTGTATTCAATTTTTGGAGGTATTTCCTTTTCTGAATATCCCAGATATAGATCTTCTTAGCTGCATACCAAACCAAGACCAACCTATTGTCAATCAGTTGAACATCTCTCTGGTAGGGGCTTTTGGCTGGGGTTTGGAATGATGTTTTGCAGAGGCCAGTTAAGAGGTCCCAGATCTTCACTACCCCATCTGAATCACTTGAGATAGCAATCCCATCTTTGGCTTGGAGGGTAATGGATTTGATTGGAGAAGTGTAGGGTATGAACTTTGGATTGGCTACATCTGGAGATATTGATGAGGCACCAATCTTCCAGAATTTTACTACTGTGTCCTGGGATGTTGAAATGAGGGAAGTGGGGGAGGAAAATACAAGGGAGGTAATATAACTGCCATGGCCAATAAAGGTCTCAATGAGGCAAGGTTTTGGGTTGGCAATGTCCCAAACATAGGCATTATAACCAGAAGAAATTGCAACAAGCCTTCCATCAGGAGAAAAACAGCAGTTACCAGTCTTGGCATTATCCATATGGAATTTAGCCACAACTGCTCCAGAATCAGAGTTTTGAACCTGAATAACTGCCCCATTGCACAAAACAAGCTTAGTGCCATCAAAGGAGAAAGCAGTATGGAAACCATCATATTTAGGCTTGATTTTGTGGCTATCAATATTCCCCTCCCAAATTTTGCCACCAAATGAAAATATGAAGTGTTGAGGGTTCAAAGGGAAGAAATGAATGGAGTATGGATGGCTCTCTTGCTGTATAATACAATAACACTCCTCTGTCTGGATATCCCACAAGCGAAGTGTTTTGTCATAAGACCCTGAGGCAATTGTGGTGCAGTTTGGTGGGATGGAAACAGAATAAACAGGTCCAGTGTGGCCTTGGAAAGTTTTGACAACTCCACCAGTCTGCATATCCCAGAGCTTGATAGTTGTGTCATAACTCCCAGATACAAGTGATGCCCCATCTGGTGAGAAGATGAGAGATCCTGCAGTATCAGTGTGCCCAGAAAGAACAGCAATCTTACTGCATGTGACAGGATTAAGGGTGATGATCTGGCCAGATTTCAAACCAACTGCAATTGTATCTTTCCAGCATGCAAGGGCCCATGACTCCTCACTCAATGGAACTGTATGGAAACATGTTCCCCATCTGGCAGAGGGCCCCTTGACCACCTTGACCTCTTCTAAGAGACCTATATTGTAGGACTGATGAAGCCATGATGGACAAGGGGGGAGTTTGAAGGCAGATGAGTAGATGTGGGAGGGTGAGTTAATGATCACATCAAAGTCTTCTAAGATAAGCCTTTGACTGTCAGTTGTCCACTGACATGGGACCTCTGCCTAAACAATCATGAACACAGATCTTGGTGAATAGTCTATATAACACTTACCAAATTACACCATTGTTCAACATCATTCATGGCATAAACCCCAACCCCAAGGTTCCCTGTCAGTGCAAGGACTTCTATCCAATATGGTAGACATGTTGTGAAGAATGTGTCAATTGCTTTCTGCACTTCCTGGACATGAGAGCTGGTGCCAGGAATCCCCAGAAGGTGCTTTGTCCAGAATCTACATGCATATTCTAGAGCATCTCCAATATGGTCCTTCTTTCGAGTAGAAAGATCTTTGACCTCACTGAGAACAGCATGGTTATCTAGGTTACAGATGTTCTTCTTTAGCTTTGCCCTCATCAGGTTGAAGCATGAAAGTAGAATTTCTATATGATGGACTGCAGGCTCTACAAGAAACTGTTTGTCTTTGCATCGATCTGGGTCTGTGAGGAAGTCAGGAAATGACTTGTGGAAAGTGCGGATTGGGTCTTCTGACTTGTCTGGGATGAGGAGAAGAGAATGGAGGGAGCGAATGGAGCTGCGGATATGTGGTATGTCATAGTCTAAAAGCTCTGAAAGGGCCTTTATTGGAAGGGGATTGAAGATAAGCAACACTGTTCCCACAACTGCCTGGAAATCAACACAGTACTGGCTGTTGTCTGCATGGTCATCACAGAGCGCTTGGTCAAGGACCTTGATGTAGAGTTTGTCAATTCCAGACCTTCCCTCTTCAGTAGTACTTTGTGGAAGTGAGGTGATGAGGGCAAGTCTCTTGGCAGGTGGCCTGTTTTCTGAAGCAACAAACTTGACAACTGTTGAGGCATAGATGAAAAATCCTGCTGCCTTCTTACACAGAATCTCAATGTCAGAAGAACTTGGCCAATCTCCCATAGTGTCACAGTCACTTCGATTTTCAACCAGGTTGGCCAACTGAACTCGAAAGAACAGCTTGATGTCACCGCCCACTGCTTCTGGTTCAACCTCATGGAGCTTGAAGACTTCTGTGATCGGGAGGAGTGACCTCAACCGAAATCCAGTGCGAATTCGAGCTTCGGGTCGTCCAGTGATGAGGAACTTGACCTTGGGGATTTCGTTCATGTAACGGGAGAGTATTGAGAGGATGGCAGACGCAGGCTGTTCATCCTTGCATTCATCAAGGGCATCAATAATGATGAGGGTTGGGATGTGGGTGGCTTTGAGCGGACCAACAATGAGCCTCTCCATCTGTGAACACAGGGACCTCCGTCCGTCATCAGGGTTTGCTTTCAAGACCGGGAGTAACTCCTTTCGGAAAAGTGGATACCGATAGGCGAGCTGGAAGGCGAGTGTGGGGAAGATCGCCTGGAGATTGCACCGATCCTCGAAATCTCGTGAGCAGAAGAAGCTGGCCCCGAGCTTTCCGTCCGCAAAGCTCGTCTCGGCGAATGTTTGGGCGATAGTTGACTTTCCAGTCCCCGCCAGGCCGTTCAGCCAGAAAACGCGCTGTTCCTGTTCGCCCGTCAACCATCGTTCGATCTCCCACAGGACTCCCTTCCTCGTTCCCCTCAGGCACCCCTCCCTGTTCCCGCAGTGATACCCGGCGTCCGCGGTGTGGTACATCCTGTCGAGAAGGGCGAGGTCTGCTGATTCCTGTCCAAACATCAGTCCACCAGGGTCAGGAGGCTGGGAGGTGAGACTCACGATGAGCTGGCAACTCTTGTCATAGGTATCTTGCTGCAACGAAGTCTAGCACCAACATCAGATATGGAAGGAATGAGTAGCCTGAAATGCATACCTGATAATCCATCATCGCATCACGAATGTCCTCGACCAGACCGCCAAGTTTCTCGGCATTCTTGATGTTGTTGAAAAAACCCTGAACCTTCCCTTGCTCCGACAGTAGAATTAGATCTCGATGGACATCTTCCAACTTCCTAGCAATCCTCGAATGTCAGACTCAACTTTCGATGTTGAAAAGCATGGACCTACCGTTCCAGGACTTCCCTCCTTGATCCCTCCTTGATATCACCCTCAGGAACAGGTGCACAGAGTGATTCGGCGAGCGCTTTGACTCGGGGAGCCAACGACTCTATTCCTTGTGTATTCGCCTTCGTTCGCTGAGGCACCTGTAAGCATTGGATAGCATAGACAGGAGGGGAACTGTACCTCGTAATTTTCAAGAACAAAGCAGAGACCTCCAGCGACAGATTTGAGAGGACCGAAGGCATCTGCCGAGTCTCTCACCCCACGGAGGAGTAGTTTGGCCGTGGCAGATGCAGTAGACTTCCAGTTCGATTTGGTCTCATCCCCGGCGGCCCTTGGTTCACCGCTCTTGTCGTGATGAAGAGTCACTTGTACATGGTCAGAAACGGTAGAGGTGCCCGCGTTGTCTGTGGAGTGGTCAGATAAAGTAACTGATATAACCGCGTTCACATACTGTCGGATTTCCCATCTTGCGGGATCGAAGTGGTGGATGGAGAGGGATGAACTCGCTCGACCTTCTCCCTATCGATATCCTTCCTTTCAGCGGGTCCACTTCCCTCCCCAACCTCAACATCGACTGAGTACCGATGCCAATGCGTTTTCTCGACTTCTCTATCGACATCCGCCCCCTTCCTTTCTTGGTCGTTTACGCTTCCGCATGTCGGCGCAGAGCCTGGCTCATCCGGCTGAAGGAGTCGAACCGTTGAAGTGACTTGGCCTCCGACTACGTTGGCTCCATCCCCTCGTTGGTCGTGACTGCCGCCCGCTGCGACGTGAGGCTCTGCTCGTGGAAGCGAACCCATTGGGTCAACTCTCTCCCCACCGGCGTTGGTTCCTGTCTCGTTCGGTTTGGGTTTGCTCCGCGTTAGTCGATACTTGACTTTCTTCTTCAACCTAGAGAACGTATCTCGGAATTCCATGTCGGTGTTAGGTCGGTGAAGATGGTGGTGCGATAACAGATAGTTGTCCTCGTGACTTTGACTCAATCCAGCGCTCAGCGGATACGACGTGCTTATCCTGCTAGTAAGTATCAGCACTGTCGGCACTCAGGGGTACTAGTTTCTCTCCACCTGCTCGAGCTGCCTGTTGATCCCCCCTCTCCCTCACGTTTTCACGCGGTCACTGGCTGTGAGCTGCCTCGCAACGTGCCATTCTTTCCTCGCCTATATATCAGCCATTGAAATGTATAAGTTCCCCATGTGAATGCAGAACGCCAACGCTTTTCGGCTGAGTGCTCTCGCTGAACCCTTTACAGCTTCGTTTGATGCCGGCTAACCTCTGCCTAATCTAGCCCTTGCGGTCACGTTATACCGTTGGCCGGTCTCCCGTTGGGATGATTGACACCCTCGGCGAGCAGGATTTTTTAAAGGGATTGGACGGCTTCGAGTACCTCCGCTACCGTGAGCGCGTACAAATCATACTCGAAGACGTCGAAATCTTCCCATGGAAGATGCGTGCCACTTTATATGCTGGGTTCCGGACAGCCGGGAATGCCAAACGAGTTGCGAAGGTGATCGGCTATGTTGAGAAGTAGGGCAGGCGAGGGCCAAGTACGAAACCGAGGCGAAGGGTAACGATGCAGGAGCACGCTTGGTTATCGAGGATGTGCATGCGGGCCGGAGAATCATGCGAAGGTCAGGGAGGCTTTGGACTATCTCCTGAGGGACTCGAATGGGGGTGCTTGACGTGTTGAAGACACTTGGGAACAAGGTTGATGGTGGAGTAAAGCGAATCTTGGTTCCTGGGGTTGGGCTCGGGGGAAGATTGTGCGGCCTCCGTAAGCTAGGCAGGTACTTGGTATGTAGCGATGAGTTTTTGGGCAAAAACCCGAAAGGTTTTCCGAAACAAAGAGCAGCGCTGGAAGGAGAAGATCATGCGAACTGCTCTGTTCGGGAGTAATGATCGATTCTTCCGCCGGTTACAGCCGCCAAAGACTACTAAGTAGTACTCTTTCTATTTCGTTCGTTCCTTTCTCGTATTAGAATCTCAATCTCACCGTCTCGGTTCAACCTTTCCAGTACAAAGGACGTCAAGCGTGCGCATGAGCTCTTACAATTCAACACGACGTCGTTAGCACTCTTGACCAAACGTAGGGATTTTGAGAAGTACCCCGGAAACGCTGTCACATTCCACCCTCGATATCGAAATCGACATAACGAGCAGCACCTTGACCAAATTCAGAGTGGCTGGCCACACAATTGTCTTAGCCTGTCGTGACCAACACATTCATCCACCACACAACTCAATACTCGATGCAGGCTGACTTTCCGTCGTCCCTCTTCCTTGAATCCCCGCTACACTTCCAGCATGGGTGGAAACACTTTCTCTAAACGATCACCCACCGCCGTGTTCCCCAGGATGTCTTAAAGCTTGAATCCTACCTCGTCTCGAAGCCCTATACCATCTCGCCACGGTCCCACCCGAAGCTCCCGGGGAACCCGATTGCGGGAATCTGGATATCGTGGTATGTCAGCCGAGGAAGATTAAGGAGGGCATTTCCCTGCTGGAGTGCGTCGTCTTTCACGGAGATTGAGCAAGCCTTGGATCGGTGCATAGCATTCCCTTGCTGGGGGTCACATCCAACTTCGCGATACCCACCCAACGAGATGAGGTCCAGCACTTTGCTTTGACCAGGTGGCGGTCGAGGAGGGGAAATTGAACCTAGCGCAGTTGTACATCCGGGTCAATCTCCATTTCTACGAAGATATCGAGAGCTGGAAGTCCCGTACACCCCCCCCCACCCAATCCCACGGAGAATTTGAGATGATCCTGGAGACTATGGCAAAAACAGTAGGATGTACCTCCACCGGATTGGAGGTAGGTGATTCTGTAGTTCGGGTTTCGTTGACTGAATCGCCGGATCTCCAGCTTTTTTACTATGACATTTATGTCCCCGATCCCCCGCATCTCTGTCCGATGACCTCGCATCTCGAAATCTTTGAATTCTTCGGTCTCCACGATGTTCGTGATCGGGAGTTCACCACAGCCAGGGGGTGGTCGACTGGGTCGCGACTTCTCGGTTCCTCAATCCTCACCGATTACTTCCCGCCACAAAGAGCCTCAAGTTCAAGGCGAAAGGAAGATGCATAACGAATTCTTGGACTACCTCGATCCGCTCATCGCCCCTGCAGAATCGAAGAAGCGTCTCGACGTCCACGCGATTCAAGACGAAGCTCTTGCTCTTTTCGGCAAGAGGAAGGAATTCGATGACACACTGAGGGAAAAATACCTATTCCGTGAGGCGAAGAATAAGGTCAATGAGTGGACGGGTCTCGGGTATTGGGCGGATGTGAAGACTGATACCCGGGCGCGATGGGGGTTCGCGCTCTCGTTGGAATTAGCGACATGAATGGGGATTTGGGGGAGGAGATAATCAAGTTGAGCGATGAAGAGAGGAAGGCGTTGGCGTTGAGGCTGAAGGGGGAGTTGATCCCACCCAAACCCGCTGGGATGCAGTGGCCGTTGCGTGGGTGTCGCAAATCGACCGCTCTCCCGACTTCTTGTCCCTATTTTAACATTTCTCCGCATCGCGCACCCCTTGAGTCTCTCACACATCCGCTTTGAAATCGTTTTCGAAATTGAAGGCCTCGGACCTTCGTCCCCGGTTAACCGAGCTCCATCACGACCACGATATAAAAAACGGCAACCCACATGGTCAGCCGGTAACCTGGCACACTGAGGTTTCTCATCCTTATCCTCGTCTGTATCTCGTTTGCTTTACATAGTCGTTGGCATTCGATTGATCGACGTTTCGACGTTTTCCTGGACCACCGGACGGATTCATACCTTCACCGGCGTATCCACCTACGCACATATCCTCAATCCATACGAATCCATTCGAAGTGACACCATCACTTGTTGTCATGAATCGTCCCGTCCCAAACTACGTTTACAAAATCGCTGTCACGCCTCCGCCAAACCCGCTCCCGCACACTCTGCCACTGTCCGAACTTGACCAGAAAGATGGATTCATCCACCTCTCAAACGCATCCCAGACACCGATAACGTCCTCCCAGTTCTTTTCGTCGGACAGGACGCTGTATCTGCTCAGAGTTTCGTCCGTGGTGGCCAAGGAGGAAGGATCTGTTTTCAAGTGGGTGGATGAGGGCCAGACCGGGTGTGTACATTTGTATGGAGGTAATGGGGTAAAGGGGGAGTTTGGCAGGTTGGGTTTGGGTACAGTCGTGGATGTGGCGGGGTGGAAGAGAGGCGAGGGGCAAAAGTGGGATGACAAGGAGGTTATCGATAGCTTGAACGGCTGGCTCAAGGATTCTGAATAGTCCGGGGACGGGACAGGAAGAACTTTTCGTTCCCGCAGGCGAAGTACGTAGAAAATACCCTACTTATTTTTACACACTGTGAGCTCGAGGTGTGAGAGATCCCTACGAGTCTAAAGAATGATCTGATATACAGGAAGGCCACCGGTTCGATGCCGTGCACGGTTCGATTCACATGTATGCCCCCGCCCACCCTTGCCCCTGTCTAGCATGAGCAAGCCCAGAGCCTGCTAAAACCCACGCAACGGAGATAGCGTAGAATAAAAAGTAAAACGCCACCTGTTTCCAAACAGACCACAACTCCCTCTTTTTCCTGCTAACCAGCACTGACTTTAAAATATCCAACGCCAAAAGCCCGAGAACACCCACCACCCAGAACGATAGGGAGGGTTTCGTCGCTGTCGCGGTGTAGGGTCTGTAGAGCGTAAGAGGGCTGTGTTTGGGTGAACGGGGATGGTGAGGGTGTCGAAGGGAAAGAAGAACGGGGAAAAGTGTGGAACAGAGGTAGGCTCCTGCGGGGATCATGTACGATATCACCTCGTGCGGAGTTATCCTCTCGATAACCTTCCCCTCCACTAGTTCTCCCTCTTTTGCTTCACCGGAGCCCGGGACCCTTTTGCTGTTCCGCAACGCGGTCTGTAGCCACTTATCCCGGGACTTCTGATCTATGTCCCCCTTGCCGATGTGGGCCGCGAGAAGCAAACAGCCAAGGATATACGAGGTAGAAGATAATGACAGAAAAATCGCCCACGGGATCGATACCCGAGCGAAGGTCTCCGCAATGTCCATTTGGTAACAATCAGCGCCACGAGGAAACCAAGACACCATCCCGCGACCATCTGCTTAGGCCCAATGCAACCCACATGGGTAATACGACACAAACCAATAAGGGAGTGAGGAAATCATAGTGTAAAGGGGTGGTCCGAGAGAGTGCATCATATCAGTCAAGAAGAGTACGAGTATCGTATGGGTCCAGAGAGCGACAAACGATCCATGATGTTCGCGCTAGGTGGGGTTTTGTGTTTTAAAGAGACGAGGATGAGTCGCAAGCAAATCGGGATAATCACATGGCGAGGTGAACGCAACAGCAGATCAGATCCGGATCGAACAGTGAATGAAGTACCCGGGAATTTCGTTTAGAGCATGGAGCCAGCGGGGAGGGTTGGAATGGTAGTGTTTCAAGGAGTTATGAATGTTTAGATGTCAACGAAACGTGGTAACACGAGCGAAAAATGGGGAACGAGGAGAGTGACGCACATCAGAAACAAAGTGCATGGCAAGGTATGCTCTTGAAAAGCCGGTGAGGAGCGTGAGGCCTCCCGTTACGAAAGACACGTATACCCATACTGTGTGCAGGAGATGTTCCTTGCCCTTAAGAAACAGGAAGAAGAATAGGGTGGCGACTGATTGGGAATGCGATGACGGGAAGGATGAATCCTGTATTGAAAAGTCGACACTCCAGGAGTAAGAACTAGATCCCTGGTCAAAGACCGTCTAGTACCAACCTTTTCCCAAACTGAACCCTTTCTATGCAACTTGGTCGACACCCAGAGCGGTCTCGGACGGACGGAGTACAGTTTGACTACGCCATTTGTAAGCTCTGTCAGGCACAAAGTAATGAGCAGGGATAGTCCGAAATGTGGATCTGCGACGAGGAAATAGACAGTCGGTGCGGAAAAGATGACGATATCATCCTGAAAAGTTTCAGGCGTGACGTAGCAGACGGTCAGTCCGGTTCGCTTGACAATACGACTGTGGGAAGGAAACGAGCACCACTCACTCGAACGATCCGGTGAATAGCAAATGCGACGAGGTCCAGGAATCCGTTAGATTGTTCCTACGTGTCAAGATGTGATGAGCTCGCACGGATGTCTCACGAACGAATATGGGCCAGCATATTCCGCGCCGGCTTTTGGATGAAGACTTCAGAGATTCACCTGTATGTTTTGCAATAGCTGGACTTCGAGATCCGTTAAAGAGGGGTTTTGAGACGCGGTCGCCATCCGACGGGAGATGGTGTGTAAAAGTCGAGATCGGTGGCCGTGTCCTCGGACGGGGGGGGATGCGCTTGGCAGGGTCCCCCCTGATTTGCTCCGTCACTCGCACTTGGGAAATGCCCGGGAAGACCTATTTACTGGGACGGGAACTATACCAGGTTAGCAGGCCCACTGAACGTCTGCTGCGCACCTGATAATACGTCGTAGCGAAAAAGCGAGCATGGTTCCGAAACGGCAAGAAGCCGCGGGTGTGCCATATGCAACCGTCTTCGATAACCCATTATATGTCGCATGTGGCACGCCGCGATGTCCAATACATCGCCAAAAGATGTATCATCTCCCCCTCCTACTGATTCCGATATCGAGTAACTCCCCATCGCTCCTCGCTCGGGTGCCCCTGTGCACCCATCTTGTCCTTCATCCCTCCGACCACCATCCGCTCTCTCGGATTACGGTTGCCCGCCTCCATCTGCGCTCTTTCCATCTCCTTTGCTTCGGGTTACTTAATTCTGTCCTCCCCAGTCTCGCTTCCTTTCCCTTCCCTCGGCTTCAACCATGTCTGTCTCTCAATCGAACCTTTCTATCTATCATTCCCCACCACCTTACACCCCTGAGCCACGCAAGGGGTACGAACAACGGTTGCACGTTCATGACTCCGCGGGCGTTCCTCCCTTTATCCCTAGTCCACCGAGACGGTGGCAGGATCAGTTCGTGAAACACTCAAAATCGGGAGGGATTACTCTCAAGGTCTCCAACCAGAGATCCAACGTAACTTTGCCTATTTACCATGGGGGTACGAACAACCCCATACGAGGGTGTGTCGATTTAGCAAAGACGGAAAACGTCACCTCTGTCGAATTAAAGGAATGTGTTATCTCTATCTGTCTTTCTCCCTCTAGCCCCGATCTCCTCTTTCAGAATGGGGTTATAAATCATAATGGAGCACCGCAGGATTTACATTTCTTTGTTTTCTATATCTAGTTTGAGGGACGGCTACTTCTGCAAGAGGTCGCCGCCGGAGGGGCCTCTACCACAGGGTTATGTAGCCAGCGGATAACGCTGTGGACGCGGGAACGCTCGCCAGTGGATTCCGGCATGCGCCAAGGCTGCCAGATCTCATTTCCGTTCGCTCTAAACCTTCCGACAACGTTTTCAGACGAGCATGGGACATACGTGAGTCGCACGGGCGTTATGTGGCGCGTTTCTCCGGTCCGACTGATATCTGTGGCTTAGCCGCTGCCTCCGTCCTTTGAAAGTAATTTACCTGGTCTCCCTGGGTTTCATACCACGGTTACGTATTCGCTCAGTGTTGTAGTCAACAAGAGCAAATCAAGTCTCTTCAGCCTTGGTAATCCGTAGGTCTACTAAACACCACCGACTATTAAAGTCACAGTGTCTCCAGTTCTGAGCTTACTCTACTTTTCACGTAGGACGCTTTCAACAACACTGATCTATCAGCCACGTTCTCGTCCATCCACGCCACCGCCACCTGCGCTGCACCCGGTAACCTTTACGCCACGATTGGACTCCCGGTCAGACTGGCAGGCCTTTACAACGGTGATCAAAACTAAACGCACATTCAAGGGCGCACCACCAGACCTCGAAGACCTAGAATCCAAACTCTACCTTCACACTACAAGGATATTCCCTACAACTCAGTCGATCCCGTTCTACCTGAGTTTCCTGTCATCTTCAAACACGTTGGCAGCGTTCATGCCATTTGGTCCACAGACACCGGGCTCGGCCGGTTCGAGCGTTTTCGGTGTCGGTGGACACCAATGTACGCGGATGAGGTTAACGAGACAGGTCATCGTAGACGCCAATAACCCGAACCTCCGGGCTCAGACGGCTTCGGTGGTGCAGCGCGAGTTGGGGAGGAATAGAGCATCAAGCCTGAGCGGGCCGATCAGCTCGTCCTCGGAGATGTGGGATATGACAACCATTGGAGAAGGGAGCTTCAAACTATTCGTGAGTTAGCTCAATCACATCTTCGAAAGAGCGCCCTTTCTCACGCGATCCTTCTTAATTCATGGAAATGATTTTCCCTCGGATGATTTGGGGTGCTTCTTCTCGACCTTCGTTGTTATGGACGCGATCTTCTCTGAATTTGCACCGGGTTATGGTTCCTTGTTCAATGCTACGTGTGGGCTTTATCATATCACCCGGCGCGTTGTGGTGGGGCGATTAGAATCACGGATCGGATTGGATAACTTTCTATGGTGAGATACCTATCTCTAGTGAGATTAAGGTATCTGGGTTCAAAGCAGCAGGGCTGCTCGTCAGGGTAAGTCCCTGGGTCCTTCCACCTTCAAAGTGCGTTTGTACGTGGCTGATGAAGACATTAGGATTTCTTGTCATTGACAATGGTTCCACCCGACCCTGCGAAGTCACCATTCAAAGAGTACCATCAAAAAGTCCTTATACGGCTTACGACTGACCCGTGGGCCTAAAATTAACGACGATCTCCGGCATACAATGGCGCACGCGCGCGTATAACCGGAACGTCGATATTTTGTTTCTCGTCACCGCTACCCTTGAGGTTTTCCGCCGGTGATGGTTTTCGTCTACCCATTCCCATTTGAGGTTATTTCCAGCCTTTCAGTGAGCATGTGTCATATTCTAAGTACAACGACACTTATCCAATATCAAGTATTTCTTCGTTCCTCGTTTCTCCGCTCTGTATCACGATGTGTGACTGCCTAACGTCTTTTCTCAGCTGCTGGTCACTTTCACTTCCTCTTCGATGTGTAATTCTTGTATGTTTCTTCTTATTCCGAGTGCCTTTCGCTCTTCTCGTATCTCCCAAAGATTCAATCCATTCAAAATCCATCGACGACTTCTCTTTGCATGCCACAAATACACTGTCCCTGTGATATCCCCCTTGTTCCCTTCCTACACGTAAATCCATCCCCTCCCAGTTCATCTAGTTGACCCGCGTTTATCGGACCATTCGGGTCTCTTGTATGCATATGTATTACATTCCGATCTTTTTCAGTGTACAGATTACGCGGGACTTGGTTCTGACTCTCTCCGATTGTACAGTAATAAATGGGTTCCATATTGACAGGGTCTAAACTACATAGATTTTATGGTACAGCATAGGAATGACCGTTGAATAACTGCGGGTGACGTTAATTGGATTCTTGCAAGCGTCCGGTCTTGTCCGGGACTTGATTAGGGTCATTAACTGTAGCTTGACCGCCGAGGATCTTGCCTCCGTGTTCCTTGGTCTCAGGCTATCCCAGTTTGCGCCCACAAAAATCAGAACAGGGTGTAAAGGTGGGGTAGATATATACGCGTACCCGTCGCAGCATAGTTCCCCTAATTTTCTTTGCGTACCCTACAACTTTCTCTTTCCAAGAAGGGGGGTCTAAGACCACACGCATTGCTGTACCATTACCGGGTTGAGTAGAACCTACATATGACGTGTGTGTGGTGTGAGAATCTGCTTGCGTGGACCAATGGTAGAGTATACAGGTTTCCGGGGTTGAGAAGTTTGCGGTCGTATGCCGCAGCACTCCCCGCGGTTAGACGTAAAAAAAATCCGCGAAGAAGCGCGTACGGTGTGTGCAAGTGGAGTGAAAAAAGGGTGTGTTATGTACCTTGTTGGGTCTCTTCATCGATCCTGGTTGGTTCGACGTGCGTCAGTTCTGTCGGGAGCGCTACGGTCGTCCCTGGGACTGCGCCACCGAGGTTGGCGGGTTGAGCGGTTCTACCGCGTTGCTCGTCTATAGACATCGCTGACTTTATGCGATACCGAGAGAGTAAGACTTATCGGGAGTGAGGGGTGGTAGTAGTGGTGGTGTCCAAGCTCTTACACTCCCTTCTGCTCCTCTTTAACCTCCTTGCCAATCTCCGAGGTGATCTCCGGCGTGGAAAGGTGGTTGTCGTCATAGCTGGCACACCTGTGACGTCACTGATTCGCCCACACCCAATCAACGTCATTGTTCCATGTGGTCGCTGGAGCGGGGGCGCCAACGGGCTAGTAAATCCAGATAACGCTGCTCCGCACGATGACAAGACACCCGGTCCTTATTTCAATCGTAAGTACCCTCAAAATCGCGTGCGTTTTGATTTAAACTGGTTAGTATTTCAGCGCTGAACTCTTCATGAAGGGATTGTGGGGAAACCTAACGAACCCTCCTTACTGAGGTTGCAAGTGTGGGTAACCGAAACAATGGACACAAGGCTAGCAAGGTGTAGGCAGAACAGACCTTACGGCATTGCGTAGCGCTTTAGCCGGACCGTAAGAGCGTCACAAGGTAGGGATATGGTGTCATCTCTCGTTGCGGGGCCCCATGTACTAAACACGGACCAGGTTCTGGAGGTCTCACGATAAGGTGTCTGTGTGTAATTCGGCTAGTGATATCTCCCGACTCGCCCTTGCTCAAGGTATGCACGCAAAAAACCACATAATCGAGAGTATGAAGCGGACGCGACCAAGCCCGGCACCGCAGCAAGGGTGGCTACTATAAAGACCGTGGGGTATAGATGGTTCGTACAGCAACCGGGTAATACACCCGATGAACTGGGCAAGATCGCGGCACAAAAAGCCGGGATTCTTGTGACAATCGACCGATCGCGGAAAATGGAGCCCGCGGAACTCGCCTTTATCGCTCTGCGGCGTTCCGTTGCGGTGGAGAGGTAGATGATGGTGGGGCTGCCTCCCAGGTTGTCGATAACTCCCAGGATCGAGGCTATGGGACTCGCAGCGTTTTGCTCCAACACCAAACGGATCGCTGACGGCCTCCTAGAGGTAGCAAATCCCCCGATCCCGGGAAACGGAGATCACATGCATGGTCATCTTCTCGGGGGAAGTACATCACCTAAAAACACGGAAAAGATCAAAGCCACCCGTCCCACATCTAGCTCGTCTGGATTCACCCGCAACTACATACGGAGCATGGTCGTGGTCAGGTATCCGATGCCCATTCCTCACTACACTCAATCTTGCGAAGATGCAGAGCCGACGCCCGGGCTTCAAACAAACCACAACCCTCCACCTCAAAATGGACTTCACGACGCGTATAGAGATGGCTAGTCGTCTTTGGCATGATCGCATCCGCCTGT
>Ga0307512_10004432_pt1 | contig 15391 bp, 11 predicted proteins | sample 14_EM_MG_FD_200267 | JGI IMG/M metagenome (GOLD analysis project Ga0307512, IMG submission 200267) | Populus trichocarpa ectomycorrhiza microbial communities from riparian zone in the Pacific Northwest, United States - 14_EM | ecosystem: Host-associated > Plants > Roots > Unclassified | place... | reverse complement strand
GGTGATCGGCGCGGTGAAGCGGGTCACCAGCGCCTGGAACGCGACCAGCAGACCGACGGATATGTGCCCCTCCACGGCCCGCATACCGCCGATCCACAGGATCAGCGCGCTGTTGAGCGTCGCGAGGGTCGGCGCGACCACACCCAGCCAGGCACTCGGCACACCGAGCCGCTGCTGCTCCTCCAGCGTGGTGGCGTGCTGCCCGGCCCACTTGCGGAAGTAGCCTTCCTCGCCACCGGTCGCCTTCATCGTCTCGATCAACTGGAGGCCCGTGTACGCCGTGTTGGTGAGCCGCGCGCTGTCCGCGCGCAGCTTGGCCGTACGCGTCGCACGCAGCCGGATCACCACCCGCATCGCCACGATGTTGAGCAGCGCGACCCCGATGCCCACGGCCGTGAGCTGCGGATCGTAGGTGTAGAGCAGCACGGCGTAGAGGACGACGACCACCGCGTCCACGCCCGCCGCCGCGAGGTCCCGGGCCAGCGTCTCGGCCACCGCGTCGTTGGACTGGAGGCGCTGCACCAGGTCGGCCGGGCTGCGCTGGGAGAAGAAGGTGACCGGCAGCCGCATCAGATGCCGGAGGAACTTCGCGCTGCTGAGCGTGGACGAGATGATGCGGCCGCGCAGCAGGTTCGTCTGCTGCAGCCAGGTCAGCACGACGGTGAGCAGCACCGTCGCGCCCATCGACGAGAACAGCACCCCGAGCAGCGAGGTCTGCCCGCCGATCAGGAACATGTCGATGTACGTACGGCTGAGCGCCGGGACCGCCGCGCCGACCGCGACCAGCAGCAGGCTCGCCAGGACGGCGGCGGGCATCGTGCCCGACGTGCCGCGCAGCCGGGCCGGCATGGCGCCCATGACGCCGGGCTTGCGGCCGCCCTTCTTGAAGTCCGGCCCTGGCTCCAGGACCAGCACGACACCGGTGAAGCTGGTGTCGAAGTCCTCCATGGGCACGAAACGGCGGCCCTTGCCGGGGTCGTTGATGTGCACGCCGCGTCGGCCGAAGCGGCGCCCCATGCCGTCGTAGACGACGTAGTGGTTGAACTCCCAGAACAGGATCGCCGGAGCCCGCACCTCGGCGAGCGCGACCGTGTCCATCTGCATGCCCTTGGCCGTCAGGCCGTAACTCCGCGCCGCCTTCAGGAGGTTGCTGGCCCGGGAGCCGTCGCGCGAGACGCCGCAGGCGATGCGCAGCTCCTCCAGCGGGATGTGCCGTCCGTAGTGACCGAGGACCATCGCGAGCGAGGCGGCGCCGCACTCCACGGCCTCCATCTGGAGGACGGTGGGCGTACGGACGGTCCTGACCCGGCCCTTGGGGGCGGTGCGCCTGGGCGGGGCGGCCTTGCGGCGGCCCCGTACGGGCGGCGGCAGTTGTGACTCCCGGCCGGTCGCGGTGGTGGTCTCATGGGGCGCGCTCACGGCAGCAGCCAATCGATCGGGCGCTGGTCGTCCAGGCGGATCGAGCCGGAGGCCACGGTCATGGAGCTCAGCCGGAACGGCGGCCCGTCCGCGGACGACCACTTGTAGCCGGACTTCGTGCCCGACGAACGGTCGAGCCGGACGAGCACGGCCACCGGCCTGCCCTTCTTCGTGAACTGCTCGCCCAGCTGGCTGTCACCGAGGAAGGCGGCGATCTGCTGCTCCGACTGGGCGGCCCGGTCGACCGACTTCACATGGCCGCGCAGCACCCCGTACTGCTGGGTCGGCGCCGACTGGACGGTGAGGTCGACGGCCGCGTCCGAGGGAATCGTGGCGGCGTTCTCGGCGGGCACGTACACCGTCGCGTACAGCGGGTCGTCGGCGTCGGCGACCTTCTCCACCGCGGCCACGTTCGTACCCGTGCTGATGATTGCGCCGATGGTGGCGGCGAGCCCGGTGACCCGGCCCGCGGCGACACTGCGTACGACCGTCTCGCCCTTCGCCGTACGGACCTTGAGTACGGGGGCGTTCGCGGCGATCCGCTCGCCCTGCTCGGCGACGACCGCGGTGACCTGGCCGGAGACGGGGCTCTGCAGGAGGTAACTGCCCTGCCCGTGCGTGAGGATGGCGGGCGCGCTCACCGTGGACGCGACGGAGCCCGTCACGGCCCAGACCGACGCGGCCGCCATGACGACCACCGTCACGAACAGCACGAGCCAGCCCTGGGGGCGGGCGAAGCGCACGGGGAGGTCGAGCTCCTCCGGAGACTGCAGCTTGGCGAGGGCCTGTTGGCGGAACTGCACGGTCTTCCCTCACCTGCGAGAAATGAGATCCGAACTTCCGAATGACGACATCCGTAAGTCCCGGAACCGGGAAGCGGTTCCGGGACTCACGGCACGCTATGCGATCACAGAGTGATCAGAGACCGGCGACCAGGCCGGTGACCGCGCCGGTGTTCAGGCCGGTCGCGCCCTCAACGGTGCCCACGACGGTGTCGACCAGGCCGGAAACCGGGGCGATGCCGTCGACGACGCCCGTGACGGTGCCGAGCGCGTTGACCGAGAGGCCACCGGAGACGTTGTCGAGCTCAGCGTCGGAGATCTCGACGGTGGCAACCTGGGGGGTGGAGTTCATGATGGAACTTCCCTTCCTATTGATATTCACAAGGGGGGAGCGGCCCCCTCTGGGGACAGATGGACGGCCGCGACCGCAGGCGTCCGGAACCCGGAACAGAGAACCGTCGAACGACCCCCGCGGTGCAATGGATCAAAGCACGCTGCCGCGCCACTCATCCAATCAACGACCCATGTGATCAGGGCATTTGAGAGCCGGATCGACTCAACGGTGCAGGCGTGCGCACCTCTCGGTGGCGACTTCTTCACATGACCCCGGGGTGATTCACATCTCCGCAACAAAGGGTGTGGGCCCGAATCGGGCACACCTCGCCAAAGACGCGGCACGCGACGATCCACTGTGTGGATTCGTCGCGTGCCGTGACCCGGGTGCGTATTCGATGTGCAGATTTGCTGAAGCCGGGATTCCGCTCCCTCGCCCGAACGGACTGTTACCGCACGGTGTCGGAGTGCAAGCCGATGGCCTCTGTTACTGGAGTGGCGTCGCCCGGGTTACGGGAGTGGCGTCAGCCGAGCTTCTTCAGGAGCTCGGCGGCGAGCGGCGCGGAGGAGGCGGGGTTCTGGCCCGTTACGAGGTTGCGGTCGACGACCACGTACGGCGCCCACGGCTCGCTCTCCTGGAAATCGGTGCCGGCCTCCACCAGCCGGTCCTGCAGCAGCCACTTGGCCTTGTCGGCGAAACCGGCCTGGGTCTCCTCGGTGTTGGTGAAGCCGGTCAGCCGGTAGCCCGCGAAGGCGTTGGAGCCGTCCTCCTTAGTGGCGGCCAGCAGCGCGGCCGGGGCGTGGCAGACCACACCGAGCGGCTTGCCGGACTCCAGGGCGAGGGTGAGGAGCCGCCCCGAGTCGGCGTTGACGGCGAGGTCCTCCATGGGGCCGTGGCCGCCGGGGTAGAAGACGGCCGCGTACTCGTCCAGGTCCACGTCCTCCACACGGATGGGGTGCTGCAGCTCGGCGAACGCCCCGAGCGCGGCCGCGACCTCGGCGGCGCCCTCCTCGCCGCCGTTGAACTCGGGAGCCAGGCTGCCCCGGTCCACGGTCGGCACGACGCCGCCCGGGGTGGCCACGACGACCTCGTACCCCGCCTCCTTGAACGCCTTGTACGGGGCGACGGCCTCCTCGGCCCAGAAGCCGGTCGGGTGCTTGGTGCCGTCGGCGAGGGTCCAGAAGTCCGTACCGGTCACTACGAAAAGAATCTTTGCCATGCCTCGAAGGTAGGCCGACGGGACACGGAGATCCAATAGGGGATCCATTGGAGGGCATCGGATTTCCAATGGCATCACGGAAATAGACCCGAATGGCCGTCGGTGCGCCCGAATGTCGTCCTTTCATCACCCGCAATTCAGGGCCTGCCCGGACAGCGAGTCCCCCTCCCGGGCCGGCCGACCGGACCAGGACAGCCCCAGCACCGCCCGCCGGTCGCCCAACTCCTCGACCGACAGACCGAGTTCGAGGACGCAGGGGGCGAAGGTCGCCGAGAGGATCTTGTCCGCATCAGCGGTGGTCAGCGTCATGTGGGCAGTGTTCCCCGGCATCGGTGACCGGTCACCCGGGACAGCTGAATCATGCTTTCGCAAAGGAAGTTGAGGAAAGACGTTGAACGCCACACGCACCGCTTGCGTACCTACAGCCATCCAGGCGCCCGCAGTCAGCTGCCAGACGGCGGCTCGGACCCCCCAGTCCCCAGGAGGTCAAGAAGTTGAGTCACAAGCGGATACCCAAGCGCAAGGCCGTCATAGCCGCAGGAAGCGTGGTGGCGCTCGGCGCGGCGGCACTCATCCTGCCCAACGCGATGGCGTCCCAGACCGATGCGACGGAAGGTGCCGCCCCCAGAACGGTGAAGGCCGCGGAGGCGTCGGACCTCGCCTCGCAGCTGGCCGAACTGCTCGGTGACGCCTATGCCGGCGGGTACTACGACTCCGGCAAGCAGCAGCTCATCATCAACGTCGTGGGCGACGACAACAACATCATCGTCCAGGCGGAGGAGGCAGGCGCCGTCGTCCAGCAGGTCGACAACAGCACGAAGGAACTCACGGCGGCCTCGCAGACGCTGAAGGCCGACGCGACCATCCCCGGCACCTCGTGGGCCGTCGACCCCCGGACGAACAAGATCCAGGTCACCGCCGACAGCACCGTCACGGGCGCAAACTGGAACCAGATCGAGTCGACGGTCAAGAGCCTCGGTTCGGGCATGGCGACCATCAAGAAGTCCGCCGGCACGTTCAAGACGTTCGTCGAGGGCGGCGACGCCATCTTCGGCGGCGGCGCACGCTGCTCGCTCGGTTTCAACGTCGTCGCCGACGACGGCTCCCCGGCCTTCCTGACGGCGGGTCACTGCGGTGTCGCCGCGGCCGAGTGGTCGGACTCCGAGGCCGGCGCGCCGATCGGCACGGTCGAGGCCGCCACGTTCCCCGGTGACGGCGACTTCGCCCTCGTCAAGTATGACGACCCGGCGACCGAGGCACCCAGCACGGTGAACACCGGCCAGCAGTCGGTGGAGATCACCCAGGCCGCGGAGGCCGCGGTCGGCCAGGCCGTCATCCGGATGGGCAGCACGACCGGCCTGAACGACGGTGAGGTCACCGGCCTCAACGCCACCGTGAACTACCCGGAGGGCACGGTCACCGGTCTCATCCAGACCAACGTCTGCGCCGAGCCCGGCGACAGCGGCGGCTCCCTGTTCACCGCGGACGGCAGCGCGATCGGCCTGACCTCGGGCGGCAGCGGCGACTGCACCGTCGGCGGCGAGACCTTCTTCCAGCCGGTGACCACCGCGCTGGCCGCGGTCGGCGCGACGCTCGGTGCGGGCGACGCGGGTGCCGGTGAAGAGGCCGGCGCGGGCGAGGAAGCCGGTGCTGGTGAAGAGGCGGGTGCCGGTGAGGAAGCCGGTGCCGGTGGCGACGCGGTCGGCGGCGAAGAGGTCGGTGGCGAGGAGCAGGTCGGCGGCGTCGAGGACCAGAACGGGCAGGTCGAGGACCAGAACGGTGACGGTGTGGCCGATGAGTCGGGTCTCACGAACAACCAGTGACCTGAACGTACGTCGGTAGTGTTTGCCAGTTCGTTTGGAGCGGCCCGGTTCTCCTCTTGGAGAACCGGGCCGCTCCGTATGTATGCCCCTCAGCGGGCGGGGCGGGCTCGGAGCAGGAGCAGTGCCACGTCGTCCACCCGTTGTTCCGCCGTTCCACTGTGTTCCACGAGGGAGTCGGCGACCTCGTCGAGGGGGCGGTCGCCGATCTCGCTGAGGCGTTGGGCGAGGCCGGCCAGCGCGTCCTCGATGTCGACGCCGGGGGACTCGATCAGCCCGTCGGTGTAGAGGGCGAGCAGCGACCCGGGCGGCAGCGCGACGTCGGTGGTCGGATAGGTGGCGGCCGGATCGATGCCGAGCAGCGGCCCGCCGGCCAGGTCGAGGACCCGTACCCTGCCGTCCGGCTTTCTCAGCAGAGGCGGCGGATGCCCCGCCCGGGCCATCACGAGCTGCCCGTGCGCCGGGTCCAGACGCAGATAGACACAGCTCGCGAAGAGTTCCGTCCCCAGGTCGATCAGCAGGCGGTTGGTGCTGCTCATGACCTCCCCGGGCGGCTGGCCGACGGTCGTGTAGGCACGTACGGCGGTACGGATCTGCCCCATCAGGCCGGCCGCGGTGACGTTGTGGCCCTGCACGTCCCCGATCACCGCCGCGGCCTGGCCGCCCGTCGCGCCGTCGCCGCCCGTCGGCACCAGGTCGTAGAAGTCCCCGCCGATCTCCATGCCCTGTGTCGCGGGCAGATAGCGGGCCGCCGCCTCGATGCCGGGCAGCGACGGCAGCGAGTGCGGCAGCAGCGCGGCCTGCAGTCCGTGCGCCAGCTGGTGCTTGGCGTCGTAGAGCCGGGCCCGTTCCAGCGCCTGCGCGATCAGCCCGCTGAGGCTGGTCAGCACGGCACGCTCGTCGGCCGGGAAGGGATGTGGTTCGGCGTACGCGAGGACACAGGTGCCCACCGGCCGCCCGGACGCGATGAGCGGCAGGAACGCCCAGGCCGCCATGCCGTCGGGCGTGGAGTTCCGGGCCGGGTAGAGGCGCTCCAGCTGCTGACGGGAGTCGAAGAAGGTCGGCACACCGCTCCTCAGCGCGTGCGCCCCGGGCGTCTGGTCGGTCAGCGGCATCCCGTCGAAGCGCTCCACGACGTGCGGATCCGGATAGCCGCGGTGCCCGAGGACGTGCAGCCGGCCCGCCTGCGAGCCGAGGAGCACCAGCGCCTGGCTGCCGACGGCGGGCGCGATCTCGTCCGCGACCAGCTGCACCACGTCCTGCACACCCACCGCCTCGGTGAGCGCCCCGGCCAGGCTCAGCACCTGCGAGATGGTCACGAGGCGCGTGCCGGTGTCCGCGTGCCGGAACCCCGCGGGGCCCTCCCGCGCCACGGCCCGTGCCCGGGTGATGCGCAGGCTCAGCCCGTTCGTACTGGGATAGAGCCGGAACGACAGCCAGTCCGCGGGCGGCCGGAGCGCCACGAACGACGTCGCCTGCTGGCTGAGCAGCGCGGCCCGGTAGCGGTCCTCGTAGACCGGATCGTTGAGCCACGGCACGGTCGCCCACAGCTGGGTGCCGAGCAGCCCGCTGACCGGCAGGCCGAGCAGGTCGCCCGCCGCCGCGTTGGCGAAGCTGATCCGGCCGTGCAGGTCGAGCGCGCACAGCCCGTACGGCAGCCGCGCCACCATCCGCGCCGCCTCCACCGTGCCGAGGGTTCCGGCCACCGTCGCCACCGACGCCGGGGCGATCAGATCGGGCTCCGGATGGATCGGCCGGCCCTCCTCGACGGCCCGCTCCAGGCGCAGCGCGAGCCGGTCGCAGGCAGCGGTGAGATGGTCCCGCTCCCGGTCGGACAGCTCCGCGGGGTGCGAGCCCGGCCAGGTCACGAAGACCGCCCCGAAAGTGGCCCTGTCGGTCGCCACCGGCAGTGCGGCCAGTGCGAACGGGTACGGCAGGACGACGGCGATCCGTGGATAGTTGCGGGCCATCTCCTCCTCGCCGCCCACCCACACGAGCCGTCGGTCGCGCGCCGCCTCAGCCACCGGGATCGGCGCGCTCAGGCCCACCCGCTCCCAGGGCGCCGCGAAGGCCCTGGGCAGCCCGGCCATCACCGCCATCTCAAGCACCGGCTCGCCGGGGGTCAGCAGATACACCGCGCCCGAGTGCGCGTGCACGTCGTCCATGAGCGCGGCGAGCGTCAGCGACAGCAGCGGCCGGCCGACCGGCGGCGGGGCGGCGTCCCGCTCCTGTCCGGACATCTGCCAGTCGGACACGCCGACCACCTCCTCCCACGGACACGCGAAGGAGCCCAGGGCACAAGGCTCCCTCGGGAGGGCCGTTCCCGCACGGCGAGGGGGCCCGGGGCGCCTCGGTCACCGACCATGGCCGGTTCTTCACGCCCGGGACGGGAGAGAAGTGGGACGCGCCTGTCATTGGGCACACGCGCAGAGCACGAAGGAATCGGCAGGCGGAGGGCGGAAGGGACGGACGTGATCCGGGTGCTTCTGGTGCACGACGTGTGTCTGGTGCGGTCGGTTCTGGCGGAGTGGCTGCGCCATGTATCCGACTTGACGGTGTTCGACGCCGAGTGGCGAGGGGCGCCCGGGAGCGCCCGATCGCTGCGGCCCGACGTCTGCGCGGCGGATCTCGAACGCGTCGACTCGCACGAGATGCCGCCGCTCGGCGACCTGTGCGGTCGGGGCGTTCCGGGCCCCCGGCTGCTGGTGCTGGCCACGGCGCGAAGACCGGGTCTCCTGCGGCGCGCGTTCGACGCCGGGGCACTCGGCTACGTCGACAAGGAGGGCTCGCCGGAGCGGCTGGTCTCCGCGATACGGCGGGTGGCCGCCGGTGAACGCTTCGTCGACGACTCGCTCGGCTTCGGTTTCCTCAGGGCCGCCCGGATGCCGCTGACCAGCAGGGAGCTGAGCGTGCTCTCACTGGCCGCCGAGGGGGCCTCCGTCGCGGAGATCGCCGGAAGCCTCCATCTGTCCAACGGGACCGTACGCAACTACATGGCGGCGATCACGCGGAAGACCGGCGCCCGCAACCGCGTCGATGCCATCCGGATCTCGCAGGGGGAGGGCTGGGTGTGACGTCTCCGGCCGGTGAGCGGCTGGAGGGGCCGGGGCTCCGTCGGCCGGCGACCAGGCACCGACCAGGTCGCGGTAGAGCGGGGACCGCTCCATCAGCTCGTCGTGGCTGCCGTACGCGGCCCGTCGGCCGTCCATGACCAGCACCCGGTCGGCTCGGAGGGCGGAGCTGATGCGGTGGGCCACGACCACGAGGGTGCCGCCCCGCCGGGCGAAGGCGCGCTCCACGCGCTCCTCGGCCGCCGCGTCCAGATGACAGGTGGCCTCGTCCAGCAGGGCGAGGGAGGCCCGCGCGAGGTAGGCGCGGGCCAGCGCGATGAGCTGGCGCTCGCCCGAGGACAGGGTCCGGGGGTCGACCTCCGCCGTCGGCCCGCCCAGCCGGTCGAGCAGCGCGCTCAGCCCGAGGGCCTCGGCCGCGGCCAGCAGCTCGGGCACGGGGGCCGGCCGCAGCTGGCCGAGGTTCTCGGCGAGCGTCCCGCTGAAGACGTACGCCTCCTGCGGGATCAGTACGCGGACGGGGTGGCCGGGGCGGTCGGGCTCAGGGAATCCAGGTGCGGGGCGGTCCGGCGCCGGGCGTATGTCGATCGAGCCCCCGGTCGGTGCGAGGAGCCCGGCGATGAGGGCGGTGAGCGTGGACTTGCCGATGCCGCTGGGGCCCACGATCGCCAGGTGGGTGCCGTGCGGGACGGACAGGTCGAGGCCGTCGATCACCGGCTCGCTGGCGGGACCGTAGGCGAAGGTGAGGGAGGAGAGGGTGACGGCGGCGGGAGGGCGGCCCGGCGGTGTGGGACCCGTGGCGGGTGCCGTGTCCCGAGCGGGGGCGTTCGTCGGTGCCGAAGACCTGGTGGGTGCTGGAGTGTCCGGTGCGAGACGGCGGAGGACGACCGCGAGTCGGGAGCCGCTCGTGCCCAGGCCGTGGATCAGGTTCTGGAGGGCCGGGAGCAGGGACTGCGTGACATAGGCGAGGGCACCCACCAGGGCGCCGGCTGTGACCCCGTGGGCGAGGAGCCAGGGCGCTGTCGCGAGCAGGAGGACGATCGGGAGCTGCCCGCCGATCGCCAGGGCCACCACCCGCAGGACACCCCAGCGGGCCAGGGACCGCGCGGCGCACTGCTCGGCCGCGATACGTGCCCCCGCGTCGGCGGCGACCTGGTCCTCGGCGCCGGCGGCCGTGATGTCCCGCAACCCCGGGCAGACCGTGCCGAGTCGGTCGGCGAGTTCCTCGTCGGCCACGAGGAACGCCTCCTGACGGCGGGTCAGCGGCCGCAGTGTCAGGGCGAACAGGGCCACGCCGGCGGCGAGCGGCGGCGCCACCACGAGCAGCAGCGGCGGCGCGAGCGAGAACAGGCCGATCAGGGCGCCGGCGGCGGTGAACACGAACGAGCGCGACACCATCACGAGTCCGGCGAAGGTGTCCCGGGCGATCTCCACCTGCTGGGTGAGCCGGGACAGCGCGCCCCGGTCCGCGTCCCGTACCCCCCGCTCGACCACGTGCCGCACGAGGCGGTCCCGCAACGGCTCGACCAGCGCGGCCACGGCCCCGTAGACCCGCCCGGTTCCGTACGCCCCGACGACCACGGCGAGGGCGGCCGCCGCGAGCCAGCCGAGCCCGACGTCCACCCGACCGGCCAGGAACCCGGCGTCGAGGGCCCGCGCCAGCGCGTACCCGGTGAGGAAGGTCTGCGCCGTCTCCAGTACGGACCACGCGGCGAGCCGCCCGACCACGCGCCGCCTGGCCCGCAGGAAGCGGAGCCCGCGCCGGTGGACGCTGTTGTGCCGGTCCGAGGTGGTGGGACCGGAGCGCGGGGCGCCAGGCGGCGGCTCGCCTCCGGGCCGCAGGCCGACCGGCGGGTCCCCGCTCACGGATTCCCTCTCTTCGGCTCGACGGTCGGAGACGCGTCGCCCGTGGACACAGCCCCGGCGGACGCGGAAACGGCCTCGTCACCCGCCGACACGGCCGCATCGCTCCCGAACACGGCCCGGTACTCGGCCTGCGCCCACAACTCCGCGTGCCGGCCGACGGCCCGTACGCACCCGCCGTCCAGCCAGGCCACCGAGTCCGCCCGGGCCGCCGTCGATGCCCGGTGGGCGACGACGAGGCGGCCGCACCCCGGTGTGCGCCGGAAAAGCGCCTCCGTGACGTGGTGTTCCGTCACCGTGTCGAGGCTCGACAGCGCGTCGTCCAGGATCAGCAGCCGCCCGCCACGGGCGAACGCCCGTGCCAGACCGAGGCGTTGGACCTCACCGCCGGAGAGCGGGGCCCCGGCACAGAGTGTCGCGTAACCGTGGGGGAGACGGCGTACGAAGTCGTCGGCGCGGGCGGTTCGGGCGGCCTCCCGGAGCCGGTCCGGGGGCGGTTGAGGGTGGCCGAGGCCGATCGTGTCCTCGACGGTCTCGCCGAGCAGGGCGGGGCGTTCGAAGGCGTACCCGATCGCGTGCCGCAGTGTGTGCCGGTCCAGTCCGCGCAGCGGCACTCCGTCGAGGAGCACCTCGCCGGAGTCCGGGTCGGCCAGCCGCCCGGCGAGCGCGGCCAGCAGTGACTTGCCCGCGCCCGAGCGTCCGACCACGGCCATGGTGGTTCCGCCGGGGACGACGAGATCGACACCGTCCAGCACGGTACGGCCGCCGCGGTTCCGAGCGGTCACCCCGCGCAGCTCCAACTGCCCTTGCCCCGGCGGGAGACGACGCGCCCCGTACGTGGTCTCCGGCTCGTCCAGCACCTCACCGAGGCGTCGGGTCGAAGCGCGGGCCTCGATCAGCCCGCCGAGCCGGCCGACGAGCACGCCGACGCCGGTGGCCAGTACGGCGTACCGGGAGGCGGCGAGCAACTCACCGACGGAGAGCCGGTGTTGGGTGAGCAGCAGGCCTGCCGTGGCCAGCACCGTGATCTGCAGCAGCGGTGCGACCCCGACGGCCTGTGCGGCGGCGCGCCCCTGGACGCGCCACATCCGGTGGCCCTCGCGGGACAGTTCGGGCAGCGGACGCAGGATGCGCGCCACCTCCTTGTCGGCGGTTCCGCCCGCCGCGATGGTGCGTGCGCCGCCGATCGCCTCCGCCAGCGCGCCGGCGATCCGCCCCTGCGCGTCCTGGTAACACGCCACGCACCGCGAGGAGTTGCGGGCGAAGGCCCGGAGCACCGCCACGACGACGGGCGCGCCGCCCAGGAACACGAGTGCCAGCCGGGGATCGATCAGCCAGAGCGCCACGACCGCCCCGAGCGGGGCGGCCAGCGCGGCGAAGAGGCCGGCCAGTGTGGCGGGGGCCGTTCCGGCCTGCGCGGCGTTGCCGACGAGGCGCGCGACGAGTTCACCCGGCCCGAAGCGGTGCCCGGCCCGCGGTCCAACGCCCAGTACATGTCCGGTGAGCCGCTCGCGCAGCCACGCGGTGGCCCGTGCGTTCGTGGTCGCGCCCAGTACCGTCTCGCACGCGTCGAGCACGGCGAGCACCAGTACCAGGGCGGTGCAGTACAGCACCCAGTCGGTGGCCCGGGAGGGATCCGCCAGCAGGGCGTCGAGCGCCCGGCCCAGGGCGGCCGGCAGCAGCAGGCCCGCCGCCGTCCCGGCCAGGGACAGGAAGGCGAGGGTCGCGCAGCGGACGCCGTTGTGCCGGGTCGCCGCCCGCAACAGCGCACCGCCGTGCGAGGCCCCGGGCGGCCCCTCCCCACTGGGGATCGGGAACCGCCCGGAGCCGTGGGAACGCGGTGATGTCAGAGACACAGGGTGACGCTGGCCGCGCTGATGCACGAGAGCAGGCTGAGGGTGCTGTTCGCGCCGCCGTCCGTCTGCTCGTCGGATTCCATCGTCTGCAGGTCGAGAAGTGCCATGGTGATGTCCTTTTCTCTCTGTGAAGTCGCCCTGTGGGGACGGGGTTTGGTGTCACGACTCCGCCGGACGGCGGAACCGCGTATCAGGGCCGCCAAGGAGGCGGCGGCAGGAACGGCAGATGGGCGAGGGCCTCACCGTCGAGGGCGGCGCCGAGCGCCAGCAGGCACCCTGCCGTTCCGGTGCCCAGGTCCATGGACAGGCGCATCATCTGGTGCCCGGGGAAGGCCAGTTGGCCCTGGTAGGGCATCGCGAACCAGCCGAGCCCGGCGATCTGCGCGGCGAGCTGCCCGGGGTCCGCGCCGGTCCGGCTCAGGTGCAGGATCATGCCCGCCCGGCCCTGGAACAGCCCGGGCTGCGCGTAGAAACGTGAGGTGGCGGCGGTCAGGATCTGCGAGCGCGCTCGCTCGAACTCGTCCGGGCCGTACGCGACTTGGCCGTTCGCGCGCCGACCGTCCTCGCCCCGGCGGTGCTCGTCTCCGCCGTCCTCGTCCCGGCCGCCGGTGTGTGCCAGGTAGTCGTCGATGACCAGGCCGATTCCGGTGCTGCCGTCGCCGAGGTAGGGCATGGTGCGTCGGCCCTCGTCGACCTCCAGGCCGCCGCCCCGCTGGACGACGCAGCACTCCAGGTCCCGCCGCAGCGCCTCGGCGGCCGACGTCAGCAGTTCGGGGTCACCGGTCGACTCGTACCGGCGCAGCAGGAACAGCGCGGGCCCGCTCGCACCGCGGAGCAGTCCCGCTCGGCGCTTCTTCGGCTCGGGCCTGGGCTCGGCAAGCCGTTCCCGGAGGATCCGCGCCACCTCCGCCGCCCGGAGGTCCAGTTCAGGCTCCCCGGTCGTGCGCGCCAGCCGGTCCAGCACCAGGCCGAGCCCGGCGAGCCCGCCCTTCAGGTCGGAGGACAGCTTCCGCCACTTCTCCTTGAGCACGGTGTCGACGAGGTCCAGCGCCCGCTGCCGGTGTCCGAGCAGGTCGAGGACGTACGCGACGCCCGCGAGACCGTCGTACAGGCCGAGCGGCGTTCCCGTCGGCACCGGGTCGGTGTGGTCGAGCAGCCAGCGTTCGCCCTCCTCGTACCGGTCCGCGCCGGTCTCCGCCAGGGCGTACAGCACACCCGCCGCCCCATACGCGAGCCCGAGTCCACCGCCGTCGGAGAACTGGGCGATGTCCCCGGGGAAGAGCCGGTCGTCGCGCTCCGGAGTGGCCGACGCGAGGATCGCCTTGACCATCGAGTCGCGGCTGTACGGCCAGTCACCGGGCTCGGCGAGTGCGGCGTACGGCGAGGCGTTCGCGGGGGACGGCAGGACGGCCGCCGTGGAGGACGATGCGGCGTCGGCAGGTGACGGCGGGGCAACTGACGGCCGGGCAGTCGTGCGGGACGCGGGGCCCTGGGTGATCTCGGCGACCGCCTCGGCCAGGAACTCCCTTGGTACGTCCGGGAATTGACCGGTGATGACCTCGGCGAGGTGGGCCGCCTTCGCGCGGTCCACCACGAACAGCGTGGTGACCGGCATGAACATCGCGAGCCGCAGACACGCCAGCGCGTACCGGTCCACGTCCGCGCCCGTCCGGTCCGGCGGTGCGAAGAACCCGGGGTGGGCGACGACTTGGCGGCCGTCCTCCTCGATCGGCGCCGCGGCCTCGAAGTCGAGGAGCGCGACCGACTGTTCGTCGGGGGCGACCATGATGTTGAACATGTGCAGGTCGTTGAAGGCGATGCCACGCGCGTGCACCGCCTCGACCGCCTCCTCGACCAGCCCGTGAACGCGCAGCGCCCAGGCCGTGTAGTCGGCGACGGCGGCGGGATCCGGGTCGGCGGTGAGCAGCGGATGGCGTTCGGCGAAGAAGGAGTTGAGCGGCCGGCCCTCCAGGAAGTCCATGACGAGGAAGCGGTGTTCGCCGAGCGGGAACCAGTCGCGTACCTCGGGCACGACACTGAGCCCGGACACCCGCTCCAGGGCGTACTTCTCCCGGGCGAGCCGGGCGACGGCGTCCGCCCCGTCGGCGGCGAGCCCCGCGTGCGGACGGCCCTCCTTGAGGACGACCCTGCTTCCGTCGCGGGTGTCGACGCCCGCGTACACGCCACCGCCGTTGGAGAAGTGCAGCGCCTTCTCGATGCGGTACGGCAGCTCGCCGACCGTCGTCGTGTTGCGCGCGGCGAGCTGCGGTTCCAGGAACGCGGGCAGGGTCACCCAGTCCGGCACCTGGAAGGAGGGCGCCCGCCGGTCCGGCACGAGCCGGCCCTCGCCGTCCGTCACCGCGGGCACCAGCCTGCCGCGCTCGTCGACGACGAAGGACCGCGCGAACGCCCCGTAGCGCACATACAGCGGACCGTCGTTCCAGCGCAGGTCGGTGAGGATGTACGGCCCTTCGAGCCCCTTCAGGAGCGCTCCCAACTCCTCCAGTACGACCTGGAGTTGGTCCTCGTCGGCCGGATAGACGGTGACGAACTTGCCACTCGCGTCGCGGGCGGCGTACTTGACGTTCCGCAGATGCAGCAGATGCGGACCCGGCACGAACTTGAAGGGGATCAGCCGGGGCACGCAGTAGTCCCACACGGCCGCCGCGACGCGCTCCGCGCTCTCCCGGGTGGCCGAGGCGTGGATCTTCCACCCCTGGGCCGGGCCGGACCGTGACATGCCCTCGCCGTCGACGGGGGTCATCGTCAGCCAGTCCCCGATCCGGGCCGCCCGCCACCCCTCGGGCACCGCCCGCCGCGCCGTCTCGTAGCCGGGCGCTTCGCCGCGCCCCTCCTCGGTCAGCCGGTCCGGCGTCTCGTAGAAGAACCTGTCGGCCAGCGCGTAGACCTCGTACCGCTCGTCCATCGCATTCCCCTCGACGGCTGCCGAGCCTTCCACCCCGCCGGGAGCCCGGACAGTCACGGCTGTCACGAGGTGACCGTGAGGAATGCACGGGTCGAGACATGCTC
>Ga0307512_10004431_pt1 | contig 15397 bp, 14 predicted proteins | sample 14_EM_MG_FD_200267 | JGI IMG/M metagenome (GOLD analysis project Ga0307512, IMG submission 200267) | Populus trichocarpa ectomycorrhiza microbial communities from riparian zone in the Pacific Northwest, United States - 14_EM | ecosystem: Host-associated > Plants > Roots > Unclassified | place... | reverse complement strand
TGTATGCCAACTACTGAGACTTTCTAAATTGTGGTTGTGGGGATCGAGAAGGTTGAGTGAGGGCATCATGGGCAGTTGTACCTGGGTGTACGGAAACTTTTGGCCTAGTACTTTACATACTGGGCTTCTACAAGATAAATTCTTGACTTTGTGTGAGCCGACAGTTGTGTGCCCGGGAGCTTCTCGGAATGTGTCCGATGAACGTGCAGACGGTAAGAATGCTACGTACTGTGAGTGGGACTGAAGTTGCGATCGTGTTGGCCCCATGGTCGGAACGAAACGACAGTAGGGCGGGGTTATCTCTGCGGGCACACCACCCTGGCGCGTAGTGATTGTGGCTTTGAGCGTCGTTCAAGGTTCATTAAATTCCGCCATGCAGCTATCGTGGCTATGAGTGAGGTCAATTTTTGTCATAGATGATAGATACGGCATTAGCGTGGCGTTAACGCGAGAACCACCAAGCTCAGCTGTGGAGTTACAGTACCTTTTTTTTCTTCTTTTTTTGTTTAATCATTACTCGCATGCGACCTCTCTAGATCATGGCGAGATTGTGTACAGTCCGGTTACCGTCCGCTGTCCGCGCGGTGGCGGCAAGTTGCAAGCTCCCCTTTGCCCTCCGCCCAAGCCTATCCCAAGATGTGGTACGTAGAAAGGAAATAAAAAAGAAAGGAAGGCGAGCTGAAGGACAAAGGAAAACTCAAGGAAAGAGCCATCTTCCTCCTGCTCCTCTCCTGCAGACGCCATGAAGTCAGGTGGCCGCGTGGGTAGAAACAGTGGTGCCCCCCAGCTCCCAGCTCCTCAGCCCCTGCTCCCAGCTCCTCAGCCCCTGCTCCCAGCTCCTCCAACCGCTGTCACCGTTACCGCAGCTCGCTCACTGCATCCTCTTCGGCCGGCACCCGCCTTCCCACATCCTTTTTTTTTTGTTTAATAATTACTCTCATGCGACCTATCTAAATCATGATCCAGTTCCTGCCCGCTGTCCGCGCGGTGGCGGCACTTTGCAAGCTCCCCTTTGCTCTCTGCCCAGGCCTGTCCCAAAAAGAAAATGAATAGCGAACCAAGGAAATTGCAAAGGAAAGGATCCGAAAGGGTGCGGGGGACAAAAGAAAGAAACAAAGGAATCGCACAGCCCGCCTCCAACTCCTCCTGTCCTGCGGTCGCCATGAAGTCGGGCGTGGGCAGGAACAGTGGTCATTCCCCCCCCGGCGTCCGGCTCCTCCGCCCCCGCTCCCTGCTCCTCCTCCCACTCCCGCACCTCCGCCCCAGACACCTCGCCCACTGTGTTCGCTTCCTCAGCCAGTACTCTCCTCCCCACATCCGTAGAAGCCAGGAAATCAAGTACCGCCCGCCCGCACCTCTCGTCCACCAGGAGGTCCCGGATCTTCCACCGGTCCTTCCACCTCCGAGTCTCCTTCCACACCTCCTCCCAGAGAATCTTCTGCTGGGCCTTCCACTCCGGAGAGACCTTGAAGAGGTTCTCCCGAGTCTGGTTCGGGTACCGGCACCACCAGCACGGAGGGGTGGGCCGATTCTTCGTCCAGCTGAGGTACTGCCCGGACAGACAGTGCCCCATCTTGATCTGGTAGAACCGCGAGGATAGCCTCTTGGTGCTCCTGGCTACCGTGCCGTCCGGCTGCTGCACCGGTGGCAAACGTAGGGTATGTTTGACTTCTTTTTTTGCAAAAGTAGGGTAGATTGGGCTATGTGACTGAAAAGTAGGGCATTTTAGACCCCCGCCGGTTTTATATTCCTCCGTTGGGAACATAAATCGAATGTCAGACTTTCAGACCCTTCTAACGAACTGGCGGTGGAGGGCCTTTAGCGAGATAGATACGAGCGGCTAAGACCCAAAGCGCCGCAATTAGAGGGATTTCGCAGTCGTGGTGGGGGGTGAGTTTAGCGCGGCGGGCCCAGAAGGAAAAAATGGGATTTCGCAACTTTGGGATGGGGGATGGGAGAAAGTAGACTACGCTCGATTTTAGTGGTGAAACGCTTGTATCACATCCGGTCAGTGACACTCAATGTCCGTCGTGAGCCCTCAACGTCGGAACCAGTGACTCGCCTTATGTGGTGGATTAACTGATATCCTAGCTGCGAGTGGATACGTTCTCTACCACCGGTCACAGAAACAGGACTCTCTCCTCCCTCCATGGGGTGATGTCGCTCTGGCATGTTTTTAACCTCAACCTCTCCCTGGTACCTATATATATGTTGTGACAAGTGTTGGTGGTCTCTGGCAGAATGCTATTAAGCTTCCTGGTCGGCCTTAGAGCGGGCACCAACTATTCCTAAGCGAAGCCCGATGGCGCGGTGGCCAGTAGCACCAAAAGGATCACCTCGCGGTTCTACCAGATCAAGACAGGGCACTGTCCATCCGGACAGTATATCAATTGGACGAAGCACCGAGCCACCCCGCAGTGCTGGTGGTGCCGTCACCCAACACAGACCCGGGAGCACCTTTTCAAGGCGTGTCCCGAGTGGAAGACCCAGCAGAAGACCCTGTGGGCGGAGGTGAAGAGGGAGACTGGGAAGTGGAAGGACCGGTGGAAGATCCGGGACCTTCTGGCGGACGAGAGGTGCAGCTGGGTAGTACTAGACTTCCTCTCCACTACGGACGTGGGAAGGCGGGTGCCGACCGAGGAGGAGGATTCTGTGAGCGCGGTGTCTGAGTTGGAGGTGTGGGAGTGGCCGGAGGAGCTGGGAGCGGGGGCTGAGGAGATGGGTGGGGAGGAACTACCACCCACGCCTGACTTCATGGCGTCCGCAGGAGAGGGTTAGCCATTTCATTTGTCCTTTCTTTTGTAATCTCCTTGGTGCGCTACACATCTTCACTGGAGACGAATCACCTTCCGTCCAAGAAAAATGGTTATAATTCACGCGGTGGGAAGTGAGCGGGGTAAAGTTCTTGGCGATGTAGGCCGTCGCATGACCTTTCTATGCAGATCATTCTCTTCAGCATCCACAGTGTGAGCGCTACGCATCCCCCAATTCTTGCTACATATCTCACAGGTCGCGGCCAGTCGTACTCACCCAACCACCACCGCCCACGCTACCAACTTCCAACGGCATCCCCACCACCACCTCCATTATTCCAATTACCACCGCCATCGCCACCCCCCCGGCGCCATCCCCACGGCGTTACCCATCCGCACAGCCTCGCCGCAAGCAGGAAAACGTTCATCGCACGCCACAGAAGGCGACGCCTCTGAGCGTACTCACAAATACGGCATGTCACCACGGGATAACGATCTGGAAGTGGAACGAATTTTCAAAGATGTACTCCAGAGGGCCACATCCGAAACGTACGAAACGGTGATGCATCGAGACCGCTTGCCAGTTACCCTCGGTGGTATGAACGGTGGGCGTTCCGCAGCTAGCCACAACCGCGACTTACCACAGAGTTTGTTCGGCGAAGCGCGTCAACTTAGCAGTGTGTGGTATTGCTCTGAGTGTGGGTTTGGCCCGTTGAACCCCATCGTCGATGCGGCATGCCCTAATTGTGGATGGATTCCCGGTCGTGGCGGAGGGGGGGATGTTCCTGGGGATTGTTCGGGCGGAAGAGGTGGAAGGAAAGAGGTCTAGGAATGCATGTGGGGCAGGAGTGGCAGTAGGTAGTGGGAGGCTTAGGAGGGGTACCAATGACGTGCAGTGCAACTGGGGTTGAAAGAGCGGTCATGTATATACATACTAGGCTTCTACAAGATAAATTCTTGACTTTGTACGGGCCGACAGTTGTGCGCCTGGGAGCTTCTCGGGATGTGCTCGGTGAACGTGCAGACGGTGAGAATGCTATTACCGTAAGTGGAACTGAAGTTGCGATGTTGTTGGCCCATGGTGGGGACGGAGCGGCAGCAAGGCGGGGTTGTCTCGGCGGGCACACCGTCCTGGCGCGTAATGATTGTGGCTATTGAGCGTCGTTCAAGGTTCATCAAACACTGCTGCGCAGCTATCGTGGCTATGAGTGAGGTCAATTTTTGTCATATTTGGATACGTCATTAATGAGGCGCTGACGCGAGGACCACTAAGCTCTGTTGTGGAGTTACAGGTTCGTAGTGTTATTACGTTTTCACTTTGAAGTGAAATTCACACAATGGCGAGAGTACACTCGTCTCCAAAAGTGGCCAACTGCTGTGCTAGTACCGACTCATTCGTGCAGGCATCCAGCTCCCATGACTCTCAACCCACCGCGAGAACGTGCAGCTCAGGTGCCCTTGTACGCCGATCAACATTTCCGAACGAGGCCAAGTACATACATTGTACGAGACATCGGAACGGTAATCTGCTTCGCCACGTTGCTGTTTTGAGATGTTAGATTATTCTGATATCTAGTTTTCTAAGTTTCACAGTTTTCTTTTGCAAAGTATAATTGAGCCGTGGGTGGCAGCCATCCTCAACCCCTCCTCGTCGCAAACGTATCCACCCCGTGGACCATTAGTGACCCCGAAGAATGGAGAGACCTGTCAGTCAATACTCAGGGAGAGCTTACGGTGGTGGTCCCTAGGTGAAGTACACAGGCAAGGCTTAATCCTGGCCAACCCGACCGGCCTCTGGAGATGAGTCTGCGCGGTCGACGTCCATAGGGAGGGTAGGGGTGTGCAAGGCTGTCAATTGTCCGTCCGGCCGCAAACCCAATAGGGCCCTACGGTCCAGTCCCACACCGGGCGGGGTTTTCGCAAGACAAATGTTATGGTATGACGTCCGGAAGGATGGCCCGACCGCCTCTGTCCGGTGACTCCTGTGGCTCTTTGGTTCGGACGAGGTGCGGGGGGGCCTTGTGTCGAATAAAGGATGCACTATCTATCATCGGACAAAGGAAGCATATCCTTTGTCTGCCCGGCGGAGTAGCCACCGAGACTGAAGAGTGTGCGTCCCTCGCTCGATACCGAATACACACTGTACCTCTCTTCACTCTTTCTAAAAGGTTATTAGCCTACGCCTGCGATTCTAAGGAAAGAAACCGACCCCAACTGCAGCTGCGGCCTACTTGACCACGGCGCGAAGTAGTGAGACCGATCCATGTCCAATCTCGAACAAGCAATCACAACCTTTAATTATCGAAGAAACGAAGCTGAGGCCCTTCTTCGCTTCTCCGTCAACCATGTGATTCAGCAGCGGCTCCGTCGCCTTGAGGGTCCGGTTGAAGTGTGGATCGTTCCGGGTAATCGGTTCAACAAAACATACTCTCAGACTCAACGTTCGATCCCCTCGAGCAATCTCTACACTGCTAAGCTTCGCCCAGGGGGACGTATCGGAACATGCCGCGAGCGCTCGCAACAATACCAGAATCCTGTTGATGGAACCATAGAAGCAATATCAGATGCTGTCCCGCTTGAACATTTGTTCAATAATGCGGGGCCAGTATTCAACCAGACTACACATGAGCTCCGGAAGGAAATGAACACCTTCTCAGTGCAAGATGCTGTTGATGAGCTCAGGGATGAAGCACGTATTCGTACGCCTAAAAATGTATGTATGAACGGAACCATTTGGCCAACTACTGGGTGGACGATCCTAATAAAATTACCTCTGGAGCTCTGCTCTACTCCCATGGCAGGTATTGTAAAAAGAAGGGCTATCATATCAACAACTGTCGTAAGAAAAAGGCGCACGATCCCCAGAAGTCCTCCCGTGTCGGAAAGAGTTCGCGTGCCGGTAATTTCACGAGTAACAAGAAAGCAACTGGCCAGAACACCGGAAAGAAGCACCCTCGTGATAGGCCTGGCTGCTGGCACTTCTGGAAGACTTGCCACATAGAGAGAAACTGTCCGCTCAAGAAAAAGACAGAGTTTAAGGCTGCACGAAATCGCAAGCGCTGTAGCAACGATGGTAATGCCTTGACTGCTAATGGCGATATCAACACTGAGAAGTCTCTCCTTCTACACTCAGATCTAGATTGACTAGCCGGCCATAATACGGGCCACGCCTTTGTTCGGCTCCAGCCAGCCAGCACATTATTCTCACGAACCAGCACCAGACGACTATTGTAAGATTGGGACGTCCGGTCGATGTCGGAGCCACGGTAATATCGAACGAGTCAGGTTTTCCGGTATTTCGCGACGATGGCGTCCGCGCGGTGTTCGCCGGCGTTCAATTATTACACAAAGATAAAACCCCACATGACAATCCTTCCAATATAGCCCACCGGAGGGGGTTAACAACGGAATAATCAAAGGATATTTGGCTCACTCATATCGCTCGGCTGTGGCTTGCGCGCTGGATCGTGCACGGCTTCGCGGCGCCGGCTCGCTCGAGAGCTCGCTTATATCTCCGCGACGACGGTTCGCTCGAGGGGTCGTATTCGGTGGATCGCTCGGCGCGGGCCCGGCGTCTTGCCCGACGCTTGCATGACAGAGCATTCGATTCGGCGGATGTTTCAGCACACACCCGGCGGCTGCCCGGCGGCTTGCGCGACGGATCGTGGCTCTGTGGTGAGGGATCGCTCGACGGATCGACTTCGGTGGATCGACGTGGGCCCTGCGGCTTGTCCGATGGCGCACTCGGCGGTCCGGTTCGATGCCTTGCTCAACAACTGCCTCACGGGTAAGAAAAGGTAAGGAATACGTTCATGCATCAGTCTTGGTCAGTGCGGAGGCCAAAGCCCGAAGCTACTCGTCCTGGTCGGTCGAACGATTAGGACTTATTCGGGCATTCCGGCAGGCCACGTACTTCCTGCAGCATTTAAGGCTGGGTGGATATGTGGCCCCGCACGGGTGCGCCGCTCGTCGACGTACGGCTTGTCCGGCGTTTCCGCTGGACCTCGGAGGTAGCCTTTCCCTGCGGCTCGTGGAGCCGTAGGGGTTGTCCGTTGCCTTATCTCCCGCCTAGACTCTCGAGCTCCTCATGTATCCCTGCGTCTCCTTCTCCGAGCAACCGTCGTCTCGCTCGTCGTCGCGCTCATGCGGCGAGTTCGTGACCGATGTCTTCATAGCAGTCCGACGCCTCGCTGTATCGCTCGTATGTTCGGGGACTGCTCGCTTGTCGGATCGTTCACATCGCTCACTCGACTGCATGCGCTCGCTGGGGGATGATGGCTCCGTCCGTTGGTCGTTGGTTGACCGCTGTTTGATCGTTGATTGTTTGCTGGTGATTCCTTGTTGACGGCCGCTCGCAACGAGTCGTGTAAGTATGCGGCTCTGCGAAGTCACGTGCTGCGTGGATCACCCCTGCGCTGCGGTGAGAAGACGCTTCGCCCTGGCATTAGGCTTCTTCATCAGCGTACACGGATAATCTCTCAATCGGATCGGAAAGCAGCGCTTCCGCGTATCCTCCTGAGAGTGGCCAGAGCAGGTGCCTCTGTAATTTCTCTTGCCGTGATTGTGATTCGGTGATGTGAGTGGGTTGCGTGCGGGCTTGATCTCGTTACCCGACACCGCCTGGAGTCGGACATATATAGCGAGCTCAACCGTACCAGCTATGGACTTCTAGATACTCCATCCGCGAGTCCAGCCTCAGAAAGGTACGTGTAGTGACAGTGATGATGGTGCGACCTTCAAAGACAAGGACCGAACACTTGTGCAACTCCCAGACGAGCACAACCACCCGGAGAGCCGACAAGTCCGGACTGACTCCGAATATTAGAGACCTCCTCGCCGACGGGAGGTGTAGCTAGACGGTGCGAGACTTCCCCTCTACTGCGGATGTCGGAAGGCTACTCCCGGCTGAGGAAGCTATGGGGAGCGAGAGGTCGGAATGGGAACGCAGCGAGCGTAAGGATCGGGAAGAGGGAGAGGAGGGTGGAGGCGGAAGAGTTACGCCCTCTCCCATGGCATCCGCAGACGGGGAGAAGGGGACGGCCACGCTTTCCTTTGTTCTTTCCTCTGTTCTTCTCTCCAGTACGCATCTTCTTTTCTCGGGAGAGGCCCGACCAGAGGCCAACGGGGAGCTAGCAATGTGCCGCCATCACACGGACAGCGGACAGGAACCGGACAAAATGTACGACGCCATAGTCCAGATAGAATGCAAGTGTGATTAAACAAAAAAAAGGATCGGCTCCAAACAGGCACTAACGAGAGTGGAGAAGATCTCAAGCCTACGGATTAATATCAATTGCTGGCTGCTCGCATCTGGTGGGTGAGATTTTCTGGACTAACTCTCTCCAGGGCCTTCACCCATTTGGCGAGTGAAGGGTGGTCGAGTGGAGGAGAGAACCGTTTGAGCAATCGATTCTGGAAGCCTCGGCGAGGGAAGACAGGGAAACCGAGAGTTGCACGAGCGAATACGTCTGGAGATCACAACTGAGCACCGATCTGGCGGAGATGAAGGTAGGGGGAAGGAGTATCAAGCTTCATTCATTCATTCATGGTGATAGCCTTGTGCCGGCAGCGACCTGCAGAAGAAAAGCGGAGTGACCAACACAATAAACTGAGAGGGCACAATATGGACAACGCTTCGTAATGCCTTTCCCAGTTGCAATCGCTTTCACCTTCCTCTTAGGTTTAGAATGGATCGGAAGGACAGCATTTTCATCCAGCTTCTCGATATGCGTGTCATGTGATAATTATTTATTGTCACTTCTGTTGCCTCGGTGAGGTGCAGCGTTGCGGCTCGGGCCGTGCCGTGCGCTAGTGCAGACAACCCCGCAATTTGCCCCGCAGTTACCCCGCAGCTTACCCCGCCGTGTACCCCGCAGTTAAACCCACGGCAGGAATAACATCAATCATAGAAGAAGTAACAGCCTCCACCCAGCACCAGCTCCACCGATTACCGATGCTACCAAACGCGAACCTCTCGGCCCCATGGATTCAACAATCCAAATACAAGTATTTTATCCTCGATTAATCCCATCTTAACTCCAGCGTCTCGCTCCGGCCTCCCGTACACTCCTTTCTCTGAGTTTGCCCACAGCCGCAGCACATCGTACCGATCGCACATTGGCACCATCCTCCTACAGCTATCATAGCACGCTAGACCGCTTCTGTCCCGCGAAGAACAACCCCCGCCAATACGAACCGCCACTACACACCAATCGCCATGCCAACCTCCGCACCCGCGCTCCACGCTACTCCGGTTCATCCTACTTCCGTCGACCGAATAACAGAAGCCGATCGAAGGCGTTCCCGCTCGCGAATCCGGCGTGCTCGGCATCGGTAGCTACCGCGTCGAGCCGTGTCTGGCTGCTACGGAGAGCTCGCTGGGCGCGATCGCTGTAGCAGCGCAGATGAGACATGCACTCTCACTAGCTAGGTTGTGAGGGTGACCGCGATGGTGGGTTTGGAAGTCCGGCCGTCTGGGATGGGGAGCTAGGTTAGAGGCTGGTGGACATATGGGCCGTGCCAAGTGTTGGAATATCGGGGTGGAGATAGTTAATTGGATCGAGGATACACCACCGTGGTCAGAAAATCCTCTCTATAAACAAGGGGCCCCGGGAATCAACGGAAGAGATCCCCCCGAGGTGGCGCTTCGGAGACTCGGATAGACATCATCTCCGGACCGTCAACTCCAGCTGTCCATCATTTTGACACCAAGTGCCCACCTTCTTCCACCCTCCAGCGTAGCGCGTAGATCAGCTTGTGTTCCTCCGTGGAGTAGGTGACATACAGAAGTCTTTTAGTTCTCGGCCACGAGGAAGCTTCACAATGCCTTGATCCATTGGTAGTGAGGCATTAGGACCGCATCATAGCCCGCAAACAGGCTGAGGAAGATTAGGGATGCGCCCCAGCGACGACCACGGGCTATAGACCGCCTGAGCCACTAACGATCGGCAGTCCTATGCGAGAAGGAACTGGACGGACGTCGATCAATGACGAGCAATGGAGGGGAAGCCACGGGGCAGCGTGGGACGAACCGAGCTCCGGCCAGATATACGCCCATGATGCAAGGAAACACATCGTCGGGCTTTGGCTGTGAGACTGGAACGCCCGAGTCACAGTAGTATTGATCAAGTCAGGCTTTCTGAGAATTAACAGTCGTGGCGCAAGTGGTCATCGCCGGAGTTCAAACTATCATACAAATGATGGAACCCCACACTAAAACATCCTTTCGATACCTCCCACCAATAAGGGGTTCACAGCGAATAATTCCAAAGGGTCCAGTCCGACGCATCGAACGAGCCAGTTGTTCGGCTAGCCCTACGGCTCGCCCGGCGACTCACATCGCTCGGCCGCTTGTCCGATAGCTCGCCCGTGTCGCTCCTCCGTTCGGTTCGTCGCAAGCCCAGCTGCTGCCCGACGGCTTGGCGGACCGTTCAACGGTTTTCTCGGCTGTTTGTTCGATGGCTCGCCCGTATCGCTCGGCCGTTTGGTTCGTGGTGCTTGCCCAACGGCTCGCTCGGCGGACCGTCAACGGCACGCTCGTTCGACAGCTTGCGTGTCCGCTCGCTCGATGGCGGCTTCCCGGGTGAGATGCGTCCACGCTCATCGCTCACGGATTCCGGGCATTTTCATGTTGCCCTCGTACGGCTCTTGCGTGGGCAAAGCCCAAAGTTCATCGCCATAATCGGGCGCCAAAGGCGAGGGTGTGAGTGGCAGCATAGCCCTCTCGTGTCTCCCTACAATCGGGGGTGCAGCGGTATCGCCTCGGGCCTCCTGGCCGTCTCCGACGATAAAACGTTTCCCTACTCGTGGTGTTGTTCCTCTAGGCCGAGCCTCTGGAAACAACCCCGCTCTTATTCCACGATCTAGAATCGCAACTCCTTGCGCATCCTTCCGTCTCCTTCCTGATCACTCGGTCGCCCGCTTGTTTGCTCGGCGGATCGTTCGGTGGATTGCTCGTCCGTCGGACCGCTCGTAGTTCCGTTCGCTCGTTCGTTGAGAGATGCTGGTTGACTTCATGTGCTTCGTCTGCTCGCGGCGAGTCGTCATATAAGGATTCGTCTCAGAGAGATTACCCCGCACCGCGGCCCGAACGCTCTTCACCTGGCGTTAGACGTGTTCAGCGTATCAGGGACGACGGAACGGAGAGCGGCATTCGTGTCCGTGAAAGTAGGTATGTCTGTCGGTTCACTCGCCATGACTGGGTGTCTGCGGTACGTGCGAAGGTCAGTATTCGGCGCGGCGTTTCTCACCTTGGCTCGGCATATGCATGATGGGGGGTTAGAGTAAGTCGCCCTGTTGGAGTTGAAGATTTTAGCGCCGTCAAGGACAGAAATTCCAGCCAATCTGGTGGAAGCTTCCTTGCTTACCTCCGTTGGAATTTTTACAGGTTGATCTCCTCGCACCAAGACCACCAGAGCAAGTCCGAATCTCCTCTCAACCTCGGTTGCCTTCAGTTATGTACTGCTGAGTCTAACGCACTTTGCTCGCGGTCGAGTGCTTGCTATCAAGCGAGAGATCTCCGAGAAGAAGTAGACGGAAGCCCGCCAATGGGCTGGAGGCCGGGCTTCCTGGGAGAAATGCAAGATGCCGAGCAGGTTGAAGCCGGACGGAGCGCTTGTGGGTCGCTCCAAGAAGCTCACCTCCGGGTTTTACCAGCTGAAGACAGGTCACTGCCTGACCGGGCAGTACCTGAACTAGCCGTCCCGCCGCTCAGTGTTGGTCGTGCACGTGCAGGACGCAGGTACGGGGCCACCTCTTCAAGGCGTGCCGCGCCCAGTGTGGAAGGCTCAACAGAAGATCCTGTGAGTGAGGGTACGGAAGGAAAGCGGTAGCTCCGGGGGCGGAGAGTGGGAAGAGAAGCAGAGGGTGGAGGCCGAGGAGCTGGGCCGAGGGTGAGGAACACAATCTGTTTCTCCCCACGCCCTCCTTCATGGAGTCCGCAGAAAAGCAGTAGGGGGCAGGTCACGATTTATTGTTCTTTCCTTTGTCTTTCTTTGTAATCCCTTTGGCGCTCATTGTATCTTCTTGGGACGCCTGGGCGGAGTGCAAAGGGGAGCTTGTCACGTGCCGCTCAGCGCGGACTCCGGACCGGAAACGGACTCTAACGTATGGGGTATGTACCTCGTAATATCTATCTGGGTCGCGTGCGAGATGTAGTGAGTAGAAATAATGATAAAAAAAGCATCGCACGGGGATCCTCCTTGCCCGCTGACGGGATCTTTCCCGTAAAGCAGCCAACTGTTGCAATATCTTCGTTCTTCATTTGTACTTGCCATGACCGATGTCGGGACACGAATTTTTTTTTTATGCACATCACTGCCGAGCCTCTCCTAGCGTGGCCGTGCTGTGCTATTTGTCTTAACTGACTAAAATCTAGCAGCCAATCGATACGGTCCCTGGCGGCACTATTATCTTCAAATTCAACGGGGTGAGGCTTTGATGCCACCTGATATATCTATCCAGACGTTCTCGGGGTAAGAAGTGGGGAGCTGATAGATACGCGCACGCTCAGCAGAGACGGATTTCATGCGTCTGCATGTCACCGTCGTACGACCTCTTGCGTTGGAAATGCCCAGAGTTCTCGCCACCATCGAGTGCTGGAGCCAGGGAAGTGAGCGGCAGGATCCAGAGGTCGAGTGGCAGGAAGCCAGGGTTTGGGTGCAGTCTAAGGTTACCAGGAAGAAACACCGATGCAGCCGGGCCTGATTATGGTACTGCAAACGCCAACAAGCGGCTCGCTGCAAGGTTCTACCAGTTGAAAACGGGTCACTGTCTTACTGGTTAGTATAATACCTCATGTGAGCAAAGAAGCAGCCCACCGCTAAGTGCCAACAGAAATCCTGCGGGTCGAGATATGGGGAGAGGTTCGGACCGGTTCAAGATCCGGGATCTCTTCGCCAACGAGTGATGCAGTGAGGCGATCTTGGACTTCCCCATCACCATGAAAAGGGTGGCTGGCCCCGAAGCCGGCTGAGGAAGGCGCCAGGAGCAAGACGTCAGGGTGCGGAGTCCGGGAGTAGAATGAAGGGGTGGGGAGTAGGATGTCGTCTGTTTAATTGCGCTTTCCTCTTGTAGTTTCTTTGGCGCGCTCTATCTTTCTCGGGACAGGCCAGAGCGGAGGGAAAGGAGGGAGCCACAGCGCGCCGAAAGGGCGGTGGACGGGAACAGACTGTGTGTATCGCCATGATCTAAAAAGGCCGCATGTGAATAATGACAAAACCAACAAAAGGATGTGAGTGAAGGCACAAATCCCTCGGGCCTCAACTGCCGGGGAGCGCTCCTACTCGTGGTGTTTGTATCGCTCCTCCCACTCCTATGTACCGCGATGTAAACTCTCGACTCTTTGCGTATCCTTCGTCTCCTTTCAGATGGCCCACCTCCGTATGATGACTACCAAGGGTCGTTTGCCTCTGCGGCAGCATTTGTGCTTTCTCGACAGAGTCGGTACTTGGCCTGGTCCCCTCCGGTGGTGCCACGCCCACAAGGGGGCGACCGGGAACAAGAAGGCCGATGGGCGCCGAGGGCGAGCCCGATGTCCACTGAGTGGAACTCTTCGGATACGGCGACCGGTACGGGAGGAGAACTCCTGTCCCCCTCCCAGGTCCCAAGCGCTCCAGCACCAAGACCAAGTGGAAGGGGCGAAGGAGTGGGTGGACGTACACCAGTTCCCGCTCCCGAGGGAAGTCTCTACGCTGAGGACAAAGGAAAACCTTATGGCCGAAGCCTGTGCCGAAGCCTATGACACTGCACGCAACGATGTCTGATTCTTCTAAGTCTAACGAAAGCCTGAGCCTAAGGCCGCTCCCTTCCTCTGCCAAGGCACTAGCATCAAACTTCCGCACAAACTTAACCTTCGCCACGGGCACCGCCGCTCCGCCACACCTCTTTCGCCTCGGGCACAGTGGCTCCGGCACACCTGTACTGAGTCGACGCCCAGGTTCTCTTAGAGAAGTGTTGTGTCCAGACCTCTTCTCGAGGGTGCATCAAGGAGAGCATATACCGAATAAAGGAAAAATACCCTTCATTACTAGCGAGTCCGATCTAGTGACTGCGTTGTGTCGAGTACTTAAGCCGGCAATTCACCGCGACCGACCGGGCAAAACAAACCATGAACCAACTGATTATTCTACAGTGAATTATCTAAAAGTGTTGGAATATAGGGATAGATAGAGATGAAGATAGTAAATTGGATGGATTATACATAGTCGAAGGCAGAACATTCTCTCTATATATAACGGGCCTCAGGGACTCGTCAGGGGAATGAACGGAATACTGTCTCTCGAGCCGGGGCTCGGGCAGCCGTCATCTCTGGATGTGTCGCCTCCGGTGCGTTATCTCCGGAAGCATGTGGGTTGTATGTACTCTACTGGGCTGGCGGCGTGGGGAGTCGACAACATTTGTCTCCCCCACCACCACCGGCCACCTTTTTTGCCGCACGCCCCTGCTCTATTCTATTCTGCTGTTCCACTACACACATCGCACTGCTTGTTGCTTCGGCTTTGCGAGGATGGACTTGTTCAACTCAGGGTCAGCTACTGGATGAAACAAGCTGGTAACTCGAGTGGTCGTGTTGCTGTATTTTTGTCTCAAAAGTCTATGTACTGTAGTTAGTTAATCGCCAAGTTTGACTGCGCACTGGGGGCGGACAACCAATCCTCCCTTTCCGCTATCCAGCGACTAAGTGCAGCCCGTTCCCGAGCTCCGGACTTGCTGACTGCGCCTCCGCCCAGCAATTGGGTGTACTCTACACTAGATAACGCGGGGATCGGTTGCAGTGTGCATGCAGGGATGTGGAATTCTACCCTAACTATTCGGCAACCACTCCAGCCACAGCCACACATATTAAAAAATAAATAAAAATTGCTTTGATGTTGGATTTTGTTCTGGGAAAGGGGTAAGTGAAATGTACACGGCACGCGGTAAACTCGGACTTTCATCCTCATTACTATGTACATACAACCACGATTACATCTATTTCGCGTCTGCTCTGCCATGACTTCCACCTTGATCTCTATTCCCGAGAACGCCGAATTTTTGTGCAACAAATTATTTTATCTCCACACTCTTATCGTTCTGACGGCGGAAGAATTTGATACGTACTGTGACCACTCAAAAGTACAGTGTGCACAAAACGCAGCACTTGTTCATCACAGTGGATCGGCGAAGTTGCTGTACGGAGATACGAGTGCTGATTAAGAAAATTAAGAAGGGGGCTAACCCTCCTCTACCGAAAGATGAGTAAAGAAGCAATACGGAACAAAGGCACGACAGCCTGGACTTTGCCAGGTCGGAATCAAAGTTACGCGTATGGTCAACAAACGAACCTCTTATTAGAAGCAGGGAGATTGCACCTTCTGCTCTGCCAACTCAACTGGCGATGGCAGAATCATCGAAGGGATATCTACCGGCACAGGTTATGAATACGTTGGAAGGAGTCGGCACACCCCTGGGCTATCAACGCCTGATTGCGGTTGGTGGAGCGCACATGACACGGTAAGAACGTGAAAATGAGGGTGTATTTTTATTAATATATTAATTGTTTCGTTTAGAAAACTACAAAACGTGACGAGGCCTTCCCCGATCGGACGAATGTATATATTTGAAGACTACCATCTTGCGGCAGGATGTTGATGAAGCGTTCCGTC
>Ga0307512_10004430_pt1 | contig 15402 bp, 14 predicted proteins | sample 14_EM_MG_FD_200267 | JGI IMG/M metagenome (GOLD analysis project Ga0307512, IMG submission 200267) | Populus trichocarpa ectomycorrhiza microbial communities from riparian zone in the Pacific Northwest, United States - 14_EM | ecosystem: Host-associated > Plants > Roots > Unclassified | place... | reverse complement strand
GGCTTTGTTCCCGGCCGGATTACTCGACAACATCACGGAGGTAGGCCGCACCGTGGCCCAGTACATCTACACCCTGGAGAAGGCGCGCAAGGCGCACGGCGACAAAGTCGTGCTCGACGATGTGACGCTGAGCTTCCTGCCTGGGGTAAAGATCGGTGTCGTCGGGCCCAACGGCGCCGGTAAGTCCAGCCTACTCAAGATCATGGCGGGTATCGACCAGGTCAGCAACGGCGAGGCTCGGCTGATGCCCGGCTACACCGTCGGCATGCTCGCCCAGGAGCCCCCGCTCAACGACACCAAGACCGTCCTCGGCAACATCGAGGAGGCCGTCGCCGAGACGAAGGCCAAGCTCGACCGGTTCAACCAGATCGCCGAGCAGATGGCCACCGACTACACCGACGAACTGATGGAGGAGATGGGCAAGCTCCAGGAGGAGCTCGACCACTCCGACGCGTGGGACGTCGACTCCCAGCTTGAGCTGGCGATGGACGCGCTGCGCTGCCCCCCGCCGGAGGCCGATGTCACCCTGCTCTCCGGTGGGGAGCGCCGCCGGGTCGCGCTCTGCAAGCTGCTGCTGGAGGCGCCCGACCTGCTGCTGCTCGACGAGCCCACCAACCACCTGGACGCGGAGAGCGTGCAGTGGCTGGAGCAGCACCTGGCCAAGTACGCGGGCACCGTCATCGCGATCACCCACGACCGGTACTTCCTGGACAACGTGGCCACCTGGATCCTCGAACTGGACCGCGGCCACACGTATCCGTACGAGGGCAACTACTCGACATATCTGGACAAGAAGGCCGCGCGGCTCGCCGTGCAGGGCCGCAAGGACCAGAAGCTGCAGAAGCGGCTCGTCGACGAGCTCGAGTGGGTCCGCTCCAACGCCAAGGCCCGGCAGACCAAGAGCAAGGCCCGCCTGGAGCGGTACGAGGAGATGGCCACCGAGGCGGAGAAGACCCGCAAGCTGGACTTCGAGGAGATCCAGATCCCGCCAGGCCCCCGCCTGGGCAACACGGTGATCGAGGCCAAGGAACTGGTCAAGGGTTTCGACGACCGGGTGCTCATCGACCACCTGTCGTTCTCGCTGCCGCGCAACGGCATCGTCGGCATCATCGGCCCGAACGGCGTCGGCAAGACCACGCTCTTCAAGACCATCGTCGGGCTCGAGAAGCCGGACGACGGCGCGGTCCGGGTTGGCGAAACGGTCAAGCTTTCGTATGTGGACCAGAGCCGCTCCGGCCTCGACCCGACGAAGACGGTGTGGGAGGTCGTCTCGGACGGGCTTGACCACATGATGGTCGGCAAGGTCGAGATGCCGTCCCGCGCCTACGTCGCCGCCTTCGGCTTCAAGGGCCCCGACCAGCAGAAGCCGGTCAAGGTGCTGTCCGGCGGCGAGCGCAACCGGCTCAACCTCGCGATGACGCTGAAGATCGGCGGCAACGTGCTGCTGCTCGACGAGCCGACCAACGACCTGGACGTGGAGACGCTCTCCAGCCTGGAGAACGCGTTGCTGGAGTTCCCCGGCTGCGCCGTGGTCATCTCCCACGATCGGATGTTCCTCGACCGGGTCACCACCCACATGCTCGCGTGGGAAGGCACCGAAGAGGACCCGGACAAGTGGTTCTGGTTCGAGGGCAACTACGAGGCGTACGAGAAGAACAAGATCGACCGCCTCGGCGCCGACGCTGCTCGCCCGCACCGGGTCACCTATCGCAAGCTGACGCGTGACTGACCGCTTCGTTCACCACGTGGCCGTTCGCTGGTCCGATCTGGACGCGTACGGCCACGTGAACAACGCACGCTTTCTCACTCTGTATGAGGAGGCGCGCGTTGCCCTGTTCTTCACCGGTGCTCGGGCGCTCGGGCTCACCTCGTTCGAGGATGGCATCGTGATCGCCCGGCACGAGATCGACTATCTGCGGCCGGTCGACTTCAGCGAGCCGGTCCGGATCGAGCTGTGGATCTCCAACCTGCGGGCGGCTCAGTTCACCATCGACTACCACCTTTTCGACGGCGAGGTGCTGGCCAGCCGGGCGAAATCGGTCTGCGTGCCGTACAACCTGGCGCAGGCTCACCCGCGCCGGCTGACCGATGCCGAGCGCGACTTCCTCAAGCCCTATCTGGAGGGATAGTGCCCGCCCACGGCCTGACCGGTGTCGCGGACGCGGGCGCGTTTCTGGCCCGCCTGACCCGCCTCGACCCGGCGGCACCGGTGCGCCTGCGGTCGACCCGATCGCGTACGGCGCTCTGGGCCCGGCTGCCGTGGGAGGTGCTGGTCACCCGCGAGGTCGCGGGCGCTGGGCCCGGCGACGTGACCGTGTCCGCGACTGAGCTGCTGGCAGTGCTGGCCCGTGGCGACGCCGAGCTGCCGTCGCGCCGAGACTCGCTGTGGCGCTGGCCGCTGCCGAATTCCGCGGGCCGGGCCGTCGAATCGGTGGCGAACGCCGAACTGGCCCGCCTGGCCACCGCCGCGGCGGGCACCCTGCGCGAGGTGACCGCTGGGGGGCTTTCCGGCCGCGCCGTGGGGCAGCGGGCGGTCCGGGACGCGTTGTTGGACCATATCGCTTTGGTCGTCACGCCGGCTGATGACGACCCGATCGATGTCCCACAACGCCTGATTCAGGCCGTTTCGCGCATGGGCTTTCTCGGGAAGGCCGATATGGACGGTGGTGACTCCCGGGTATGCGTCTCAGGACGCTGGGTGGGAATTTCCGCACCATATGGAGTTGCCTGGCTACAGAACGTCAATAAATTGACCGTTATCCCTATATGGAGTCACCCGAACGGGTGATGCGGCATCGGCCGTCCGGTCGCGCCCTTCCGTTGGGGGGATGACCTCCGGGAACTGGACGGGTACCGTCTGGCCTCGGGTCCACCGCTACGTCCGGCGCTGGGCCTGCTGGGGAGTGAGGTGCAGTAACGATGCCGTGGTGGTCATGGCGTCCCGGGTCGACCGGAGGCAATGAGCCGGAGGCCGGTGGCGAGGTGGCGTTGCAAAGCAGCGTCCGCGTCGGGGTTCCGGCGCAACGTGAACCGGGACACTCCGGTGTCTCGGCAGATCTGTCCTCGATCGACGAACCCGATCAAGTAGCGCCGGTCACGCTGGCGCGCATCGGCAAGGCCCTCGATCTGCTCGACATCCGGTTTCTCGCCGACGGGGGCGGGAGCCTGCTGGCAATGTGGGAACGGCACGCTGTGCTGTTCACTCTCGAGGGGCCTGACGACGAGATACTCGTGATGCGGGCCCGTCCGCACGCTACGGTCCCGCCGGACTGGGCCGACCGAGCGTACCGAGTGGTCAACGAATGGAACCACACCCGCCGCTTCTGTAAGGCGTACGTCGGTGACCCCACAGAGCGGGGTCAACTGCCGATCTACGCCGAACTGCAGGTGCCGCTCAACTCGGGCGCGCACGACGCGCTCCTGGTGGAGATGCTCGACTGTGGTGCTGCGGTGGCAACCTCGTTCGTCGACTGGCTACATGACGAGGGCGCGCTGCTCTGACGCGTAGGTCGAGAAAGGGGGGCACCGTAGCGGCGGCCCCCCTTTTCTCTGCCCGGCTTCGCGATCAGTGCAGCGGGAACATCCCGATCCGGCCGTGGTACTCCTTGCCGAGCTGGTCGGTGTCGGAGCCGACGATCAGCCCGTTCGGCACGACCGCGAAGGCATGCACGCCCATCCCCCGAGCCCGCGTCGGGTTCCAGGACAGCGCCCGGCCGGTGGTCGGGCTGACCGCGCCGATGCCCGGCCGGGAGACCGCGCCGGGGCCGGGTCCCTTGGTGTCGCTGCCGTACGGGTTGTCCAGGAAACGCTGGTGGCCGCCCAGGTAGACAGCCGACCCGGTGACCGCGACGGCGTAGAGCGAATCGCCGCCGGTGCGCTGCACCCAGGTCGGGTTGTGCCGGCCCAACCCGGCCGTCTCGAACCGGGCCGCCGAGTCACACAGCTTGGTCGTCGACGACGCCCGGCCGGTCGCGGCGACCACGAAGTACGAGGCGTCCGGCGAGAACTTGACCTGGCGCAGGTAGGTGTCGAAGCCCTGCATGCACGCCGGCTTATAGGCATCGGTGTACCAGTTCAACACCGTCGCGGCCGGACCGGCGACGTCGTACATGACGATCTGCGTGCGGTCCAGGCCGTTCGCCTTGAGCAGCGCGCCGACGGCGATCAGCTTGCGACCGTCGGGGGAGAGATCGAAGTGCTCGACCCGGGTCCGGCTCAGGCCCGGGGCGGTGAGTTTGGCGTCGAAGCCGGTGTCCACGGCGCCGGTGGTCGCGCTGAGCCGGGCCAGCGCGGGCCGGGCCACGCCGTTGATCGCCGAGAACGTACCGCCGGCGTAGAGTCGGGGGCCGCTCATGATCAGCGTCCGGACGTCGCCCCAGTTGATCGCCGCGGTGAACCCCGCGACCCGCTGCCCGGAGACGATCGAGAGCTGGGCGAGGCCGCGCTGTGCCGTCGCGTTCACGGTCTTGAAGGCGCCACCGACGTAGACCGTGCCGGCGGCCCCGGCGGCAAGCGCGTAGACGGCCCCGTCGACGGTCGGTGCGAACGATCGGATCGCGCCGTCGTTCAGCCCGTACGCGAAAATGTTGCGGCGGGCCAGGATCACCTGCCGAGAGCTGTCGGTGACCTTGGTGAAACTTCCGCCGACGACGACGGTGTCGCCCACGACCGCGAGGGTCCAGACCGTGCCGTCGAGCACGTGCGGTGTGAAGTCGACCGGATTGGGCGACACCACCACGGATTGGGCGGGGTCGGCGACCGCCGGCGTCGTCGCGCCCAATACCAGGGCGGGGACGAGCAGGGCAGCGGCGAACAGGCGGCGACGCATCGAGGCAGCTCCTGACTTCGGGTGTACACCCGATCAACGAGCCCGCCGCGAATCAGTCGCTGTTGACCATGAACTGGGCGGCCCGCTCCAGGTAGTCCCAGAGCGCCGAGCGATGCGGCTCGGGCAGGCGCAATGAGTCGACGGCGGCGCGCATGTGAGTCAGCCAGGCGTCCCGGGCCGCGGGGCTGACCTGGAACGGCGCATGCCGCATCCGCAGCCGAGGATGCCCGCGGGCCGCCGAATACGTGTTCGGACCGCCCCAGTACTGGATCAGGAACAGGGTCAACCGGTCGGCGGCCGGGCCGAGATCCTCCTCCGGATACATCGGCCGCAGCAGCGGGTCTTGCGCGACGCCCGCGTAGAACGCGTCGACTAGCCGGCGGAACGTCGGCTCGCCGCCGACGGCTTCGAAGAAGCTGGCCTCCACCGGCGCCGGGGAACTCCCGCCGCCCGTGGGGGTCACCGACAGGCTGCTGCGCTGACCCTCGTTCGATGCACTCACCCGTCCATCTTGCCAGCCGCCATGACCGGGCCGGATGTGACGCCTGTCCGTTCTCGGCCGGGCGACCGGTGGGTCCGCGGATGCGGCGATCTGAAATGCGCACATCGCGGGCCGCCGCGATGGGATCGGAGGCCTAGCCCTTGTCCGCGGTGGGAGTGTTCCGGGGAGGACGGCGGGCGCCCGCCGGGACGCGCTCGTTGATGCCCTCGGGGCGCTCCCTGATCGGATGCGGCTCAAGGTGCCGGCTCAGTTCCGGATAGTCGCCGGCACTGCCGCCCGCGTCGTTCAGCCGGGCTTCCTCGGGTTGCGCGGTGCCGTTCAGGCGAGTCTGCTCGAGTTGACCGGCTTGACCGGCTTGACCGGCGCCGTTCAGCCGGGCTTGCTCGGGCTGCTGCGACTGTGGCCGCCAGCTCGGCTCGGCCGTTCGGGCCAGCCGCCGCGCCTCATCGGCCTCGGCGAGATTGGTCGGGCGGGGTCGGTGCGCCCCGGCCGGCCGGGCGGAGTCCGGGTGGTCCGGCACGTCCTCGATGGTCGTGGCCCGCCGGCGGCCGGTCAGGTATCCCCTTGTTGCGGGTCGCAGGTGGGCCGGGGCCGGGGCCGGCTCCGGCGGAGGGCTCGAGGCCGTCGCGGCCGCGGTCGCCTCCTCCATCGTCGAGGCGCTGGGCCAGCGCGCCGCCAGCAGCCCCATCACCAGCACGCCGCCGACGCTCCACAGCCCGACCACCATCGGGATGCCGGCGTGCTCGGCCAGCACGCCGGTGACCAGGACCGCGCCGCCCTGCGTGAGCTGCATGCCGCCCTGCATGACGCCATAGGCCCGGGCCCGGTAGCCATGCGGCAGCGTCAGCACGAACATGCCCTGCAGGGTCGGCATCAGGCCACCCTGCGCGATGCCGGACAACAGCGCCAGGACGGCCACGACGGGGGTGGCCGGCGCGGCCAGCGCGGGCACCAGCGCGAGCGGCGCCAGTACGGCGAACGGCTTGATCAGCCGCTGCCGGGTGGCCTGGCTGGCCAGGCGCGACACGGCCAGGCCGCCGATCACCCAGCCGACCGGAGCGGCCGCCATGATCATTCCCTGGTTGATGCCGCGCGTGGCCGGGTCGGGATTGCCCTGGGCTGCCCAGGCCGCGGCCAGGCCCTCGGGCACGATCGCGAACATTGTCAGGGTGAAGACCAGAAACGCGATCGTTCGCAGCACCCGGTGGCCGAACACCAGCCGGAAGCCCTCGCCGGTCTCGCGCAGCAGGTGGGTGCGCTGGGCCCGGCTGGCGGCGGCGGGTCGGTGCCGGACGCCGAGCGAAATGATCAGCGCCGAGAGCCCGAACGCGACCGCGACCGCGGCGACGGCCAGCCGCGGGTTGACGGCGGTGGCGATCGTGGCGCCGACGAAGTAGCCGATCACCTGGGCGGCCTGGATCGTCGTGGCGCTGACCGCCAGCGCGACCACGACCCGCTCGCGGGTCAGCAGCAGCGGCAGGATCGCCGACCGGGCGGCCTGGGTGGGCGGGCTAGCCAGCGTGCCAAGGAACAGCACCAGCAGGATGGCCAGGATCGGCAGACCGGGGATGGCGACCAGCGCGATCATGCACATCCGGATCAGGTCGCTGATCACCATTACCCGGCGATACGGATAGCGCTCCGCCAGCGCGGCCAGCAGCGGGCCGCCGACCAGCCAGGGCAGGTAGCTGACCGCGAACGAGGCGGCCGAGAGCAGCACCGACGAGGTCTGCTGGTAGACCAGGACCGTGATGGCGGCGCGGGCCAGATAGTCGCCCAGCCAGTTGACGAGCAGCGCTAGGTATATCGCGCGGTACTCGCTGACGCCGAACAGGTCCCGGAAAGTTACCGGGCGTTCCCGCTCCGTCACCACGTCGGCCTGGTCGGCCGGCCGTGCTGCGGGTTGGTCGTCGGACACCCAGGCCCTCCATCGTTCGCGACTGCCGTCAGCGGATGGCGGCGGTCGGACGCGCTCCAAATAGCCCGTCAGTGGTTCAGCCCGGTGCGGAACGTGACGCTGCATGTGCAGATGCTTCTGCGGATTCTGCCCGATCGTCCGACTCGTGGCTAGGGCGTACGGAGTGATTATCGGCCATTCGGTTGAGTGCCGACATCCTCCGACACGCCGAAAGTCCAGCTCACGTGGCCCCGCCGGGCTCGCCATCGGAGTCCGGGGCGGTGCCAGAAAATGATGGTGGCACGGCCGCCCGGGGTAGCAGTCGGGAAGCGGCAATTTGCCCGGAAAGGCCGGAGCTATCCAACGCGTCCGAGAGTCGCCGGCGTAGCTCCCGCTGCACGGTCGGCTGGCCGTCCGCCGTGGTCTTCGCAATCGTCCGGATCACCGCGCCGTCCACGGTCAACTGCTCGACGCCGATCACATCCGGCGGCTCCAGGAACTCGGTGGCGTGCTCCGGCTCGTCGGCCAGGGCCAGCGCCGCCGTCCGCAGCACCGAGCTGGCCTGCTCGGAGTTGACGAAGCCGATCGGGATGTCGATGACCACCATCGCCCAGCCCTGGCTCTTGTTGCCGACCCGGATGATCTCGCCGTTGCGCACGTACCAGAGCACGCCGCGCGGGTCCCGGACCGTGGTGACCCGCAGGCCAACCGTCTCGACCACCCCGGACGCGTCGCCCAGGTCCACCGAGTCGCCCACCCCGTACTGGTCCTCCAGCAGCATGAACAGGCCGGCTATCAGGTCCTTGACCAGGCTCTGCGCGCCGAAGCCCAGCGCCACGCCGACGATCCCGGCGCTGGTCAGCAGGGGGCCCAGGTCGAAGCCCAGCTCGCCGAGCACGAGCATCGCCGCCATCGTGAAGACCACCGCGCTGACGAAGCTGGACAGCACCGACCCGATCGCCTCGGCCCGCTGGCGGCGCCGCTCCGGGATGAACTGACCCGCCTCGGCCTGGTTGGTCTTCTCCTTCAGCGGCTTCAGCAGCGCCGGCATGGCCGCCCGCGAGGTGGTCGAGGCCAGCCGCCGGATCGCCCGCAGCAGCAGCCAGCGAATCAGCATCGCGACCAGGATGATGGCGAGGATCCGCAGCGGCTTAAGGATGATCAGGGAGCTGCTGTTGGCCAGCCAATTCACCCCGGTCCGGTCGTAGACCCAGGTGCACAACGTGTCGGTGGCGCTGCAGCTTTTCGTCAGGTCGATCGACGGGAGGACAACTTCGGGTGTGGACGGGTTCGGAGTAGGAGCAAGGGGAATCACGGGTTCGTACCGTACCGAAGAGGGCTGACCTTGCCGGCGGCGGCTGCCGAACCGGACATCCTCGCACGAGACCTCAGACGTTTACATGCCGGCCACAGATTGTGCTCGCAATTCCGTCATTCATCAGGGACTATTGGCGCACGAGTACCGGAGATCCGGTGCCGGAACTCGAGACTGCGGACAACGGGAGCGGTTGCTTAGCACCTACACCGAAGGGTGATCGCGATGCCTGACATACGACCCACAGTGGGCTCCTCCGCGTTGGTTTTGAACGCCACCTACGAGCCGCTGTGCGTCGTGTCGGTGCGTCGAGCGACCATCCTGGTCCTGACCGCCAAGGCCGAGTGCGTCTCCGACGGAGACGGCATTCTGCACTCCGCCCGGCATGCCCTGCCGGTGCCGAGCGTGGTGCGGCTGACCCGCTACGTGCGAGTGCCATACCGTACGCATGTCGGCCTCTCCCGCCGGGCGATCTTCGCCCGCGACGGCGGCCGCTGCGCCTACTGCCGCGGCTCGGCCGAGACCATCGACCACGTCTTCCCGCGCAGCCGCGGCGGCCTGCACGCCTGGGAAAACGTCGTGGCGGCGTGCGCGAAGTGCAACCACAGCAAGGGCGACAAGACCCCGGCCGAGTTGGGCTGGCGGCTGCATCAGGCGCCGGCTGCCCCGCGCGGGGTGGCGTGGCGAGTCCTCGGCCATCGCACCCCGGATCCCCGCTGGGCGGATTGGCTCGACCTGCCCTCCGCGGTCGACGTCGAAGCAGCCTGAGATCCGCTTAGCGGCTTTCCCTTGAGCCCCGGCGCTCAGGCCGTTCTCGTCGAGACCAGTGAGGCGAAGACCACAATATTGTCCTCGTAGCCCCGTGTCCCGCCGAGCCAGGTGCCGCCGCAGGTCATCAGGCGCAGCTGGGGCCGGCTGTAGTCGCCGTAGACGCGATTGACGGGCAGTTTCGTCTTGCCGTAGCGCTCCACGGAGTTGATCACGAAGACCGCCACCCGGTTGTCCCGGCGCAGCACCTCGACCTTCTGACCCGGCTTGAGCTTGTTGAGATCGTGGAAGACCGACGGCCCCGTACGCGTATCCGCGTGCCCCACGATCAGCGCCGGCCCGAACTGCCCCGGCGTCGGCCCCTCGTCGAACCAGCCCGCCTCGTTGTGCCGTTCCAGCGGCGGCACGGCCACCGTCCCGTCGCTGGCGAGCCCGACCAGCATGATGGGCGCCGAGACCTTGATCGCCGGGATGGTCAGCGACACCGGCCGGCTCGGCTCGAGCACCGGAAACGCCCGTGGCGGCGGCTTGTCCGGGCCCTTGAACAGGTCACTGAGGTCGAAGTCGGTGGCCGAGCCGAGCCCGAGACCGACCGAGAAGAGCCCGATGAACACGAGCGCGACCGCGATCAGCCCGCTCGGGAAACGGCGCCGGTCGCGCGGGGGAGCGGGAGCCGTCGGCCGCCGACCCCGCTGCCGCGGCACGACCGCCCTGGCCGGTACCGCGGACGGCAACGCGCGTGGCGGCGCCGGCACTACCTCCGCGGGCCGCCGGCGCAGCACAGACTGCGGCATCCGCGGGCCGGCCCGTTCCGGCGGCGGCACCCGCGCCCGCCTCAGCCGAGCCGCCGACGGCGAACGTTCACAACCGCAAGCACCAGCCCCGCGACGATCGCGGCCAGGCCGCCGCCGATCAGGGCCGGCGCGTTACGGCCCGGTGCCGTCCCGCCGCCGCCCGTCGCCGGCCCGCGGCTCGGCACGATCTTGGCGACCACGTGCAGCGTTCCGGTTGCCGTCTTGCCGTCGGGACAGCGCAGGTTGAGCGGGTAGTCGCCGGGTTTGGTGCCGGCCGCCACCTTCGTGGTGGTAGTCAGGAAGCCGTACCGGGGCGACACGGTGACCTCGCCGAACGGGGCCGCGGTGACCGTCGCCGCGGCGAGGTTGTCGGTGCAACTCGCTCGCACGCCCACCTCGTCGCCGGCCCGGGCGGTGCTCGGGTTGGTTTCGACGAAGACCGCGGTGGCCGAGGCGGGCGTGGCGACGAGAAAGGGGACGGAAAGGCCCAGAGCGAGTGCCGCCATCGCGGCGGGGACGAATCGGCGCATGAACTCCCCCTGACTGCCGCCCGGGTACCAACGGCGCGTGAGGGTGATTTTCGCACCTCGGGGCCCATTCCGCGTAGATCTCTTGGGCCGGATACCCGGGGTTACGACCCGACGGTCCGGGACCTCCCGCCCTCCGCTACCGTGATTGAGTTCGGATAGTCGGGAACTCAGGCGCCTGGGGGCGTTCAGGTTGTCAGTAATGAGCACCTTCCTCGTCTTCGTGGGCATACCGGCCGGCGTCATCGCCGTCGTTGCCACGCTTGTGCTCTCGCGCGGTGACAAGGGACGGTCGTCCCGCCGCTACCGCCCGGGCCGGCCCTACGATTTCCAGCCGATCTGGTTCCTGGCCGCGCCCGAGCAGGTGCATGCCTTGGCGATCGGGCAGGCCGGCAGCCACGCGCAGCCGGCCCTCGAAGCGGTAGTTGAGAACTCGGCGGGCGAGCGCGTGCTCCCCGGTCCGACAGGAGGCGCAAGTGACCGTTGGTGAGCAGTCGCTGAGCGCGCTGGAGCCGGCTGGCGGCGCGGCGCTGGACGGTCCGTTCACGACCCGTCAGCTGCTCCGCCTCGACGACGCGCTGCGGGTGGCCGATCAGCAGACCGGCCTGACGTTCAGCGTCTACCTCGGCGAGTTGGCCGAGCCGGCCCGCGAGTCGGCCGAGCGGCTGCACAAGCAGATCGAGCACGCCGCCACCGCGGTGCTGATCGCGATCTCGCCCAACCAGCGGGTGCTGGAAATCGTGACCGGGCCCGACGCCCGCAAACGCATCTCCGACCGCGACGCGAAGCTGGCCGCGCTCTCCATGGCGGCGGCCTTCGCGGGCGGCGACCTGGCCGGCGGCGTCCTCGCCGGCCTCGACCAGCTAGCCAGCCACGCGGGTAAGAACTGAGCGTTCCACGCTAGTACCAGGTGGACGGCGCGACCCGGACCGGGTAGGGCGAGTCGAGCTTGACGAGCTCGGCGCCGGCCACCGTGCGCTCCAACTCGTAGGTCCCGTCGGCGCCCCGGCAGTAGACGCTGAGCTGCGGCTCGGGCCCGGCCGGGTCGATCCGCCAGTAGGCGGCGATGCCGGCGTCGGCGTAGAGCGTCGGCTTGAACAGGCGGTCATAGCGGCGGGACGTGGGCGTCTCCACCTCGACGACCAGCGCCACATCGTCCGGATCGCTCCAGCTCGCCCCCGACGAACGCGGCCGCAGCACGGTCACATCCGGCACCAGGTTGCTGGTGGTGAGCTCGATGCCCAGCCGGGAGCAGACCCACCACCCGGCCGGCGCCGCGCCGCGCAGCGTGGTCACCACCGCGGCGACGACGGCCTCGTGCCGGCTGTCGGGCGGCGGCGTGACGTGCAGGCTGCCGTCGACGATCTCGTAACGGTGCCCGTCCTGCGGGAATAGATGCAGGTCGGGCTCCGTCCACGCGCCGCCGGGTGCGCTCCATCGCAGGACCGAACTCTGTCCCAGCACCACCGCGACCACCCCACCTCGCCGCACTCCCTGCGGAGTGCCAGCGTACTCAAACGGGGTTGTTGCGGGGTGGTTTCCGCGATGAAAACGTCAGCTTGCGGCGGCGATGTCGGTCGCCCTGGCCTTCAGGGCTCGCAGGACGCCGTCGCGGCCCTCGGCCACCAGCCGGCGCAGCGACTGGTTGTGCCCGTCGCGGGCCAGCCAGGCATCGGTCAGCGCGACGGTCTCGTCGCTGACCTGGTACGCCGGGTAGGCCAGCGACACAAACTCCTGGGCCGGCTCGCTGTCCGACCGGGCCCAGACGCCGCCGACCACGTCGAAGAACTTGGCGGCATACGGCGCGGTCAACGCGACCTGGCTGGACGCCTGGAAGCCCTGCAGCAGCGAGCGCTGCAGCCAGTTCGGCAGTTCCCCGCCGTCGGTCAGCTGGACCCACACCCGGGCCTTGTTCTCGGCCGTCGGCAGCAACGCCCGGGCCAGCGCGGCCTCGCGCTCGCCGCTCGCGGTCCGGTCGCCGTTCAGCTCGTCCTCGATCTCTTCCTCGCCGGCCGAGCCCAGCGCCGCGAGCGACTCGAGCAGCGACCAGCGCAGCTCCGTGTCGACCGTCAGCCCCTCGGGCACGCCGCTGCCGTCTAGCCAGCCGCGCAGCATCGCCAGGTCGTCGCTGCCGCGCGCCGCGGCGATGAAGGCCCGCGCCCAGGCGAGCTGGAAGCCGCTGCCCGGCTCGGCGGCGGCGATGGCGGCCCGCGCGGTGTCGGCCAGCACGGCCCAGCCGGTCGGCGACCACTGCGGGTCGGCGTACATCGTGATCGCGCTGCGGGCCTGGGCCAGCGTGGCCGTGGTCAGGTTGATGTCGCGTTCGGCCGGCAGGCCGCTCGCGACCAGCGCCACGTAGTCCCGGGCGGCCAGCTCCGCGTCGCGGACCATGTCCCAGGCCGCCGCCCAGCACAGGGCTCGGGCCAGCGACGAGTCGAAACCGGCGATGTGCTGCACGACCGTGGCCATGGAGCGCTCATCGAGGCGCAGCTTCGCGTACGTCAGGTCGTCGTCGTTGAGCAGCAGCACGTCGGCCGCGCGGACCCCGACCAGCGCCGGGATCTCGGTCTGCTCGCCCGACACGTCGATCTCGAGCAGGTCACGCCGGACCAGCCGGTCACCCTGCAGGTCGTAGAGGCCCACGCCGATCCGGTGGGTGCGCAGCGTGGGATAGGCGGCGGGCGCCTCCTGCCGGACAACCACCTTCTCGTACGTGCCGTCCGCGCCGATCTCGAGCACCGGCCGCAGCGTGTTGACCTGCGCGGTTTCCAGCCACTGCGCGGCGAACTTGCGCAGCTCGCGGCCCGACGCGGTTTCCAGCTCGGTGAGCAGGTCGTCGAAGGTCGCGTTGCCCCACGCGTGCCGCTGGAAGTACGCCCGCAGCCCGGCCAGGAACGAATCCAGCCCCACGTACGCCACCAACTGCTTGATGACGCTGGCGCCCTTCGCGTACGTGATGCCGTCGAAGTTGACCTCGACCGCCTCGAGGTCGGGCATCTCGCAGTAGACCGGGTGGGTCGAGGAGAGCTGGTCCTGGCGGTAGCCCCAGTTCTTGCGGACCGACAGGAATGTCGTCCACGCGTCGGTGAACCGGGTGGCGTGGTTGTTACACCAGTGGCTGGCCCACTCGGCGAACGACTCGTTCAGCCACAGGTCGTTCCACCAGCGCATGGTGACCAGGTCGCCGAACCACATGTGCGCCATCTCGTGCAGGATCGTGTTGGCGCGCTGCTCGTACTCGAAGTCGGTGACCTGCGACCGGAAGATGTAGTGCGCCTCGGCGTGGGTGACGCAGCCGAAGTTCTCCATCGCGCCGGCGTTGAAGTCGGGCACCCAGAGCTGGTCGTATTTCGGCAGCGGGTAGCGCACGCCGAACTGCTCGTGGAAGAAGTCGAAGCCCTGCTTGGTAATCCGGAAGAGATCGTCGGTGTCCAGGTAGCGGGCCATCGACGCCCGGCAGTACGCGCCCAGCGAGATGCCGTCGTGCTCGTCGCGGACCTCGTGGTACGGCCCCGCGCAGAGCGCCGTGATGTAGGTGCTCATCCGCACCGACGGGGCGAAGTGCACCGTCTTGACGCCCGGGCCGGCGCTGGCCTGGCCGGCGGTCGGCATGTTCGAGATGACCTTCCAGTGCGCGGGCACCGTGGCGTGCCAGGTGAACACGCTCTTCAGGTCGGGCTGGTCGAAGCACGCGTACACCCGCTGCGCGTCCGCCGTCTCGAACTGGCTGTACAGATAGATCTCCTTGTCGACCGGGTCCAGGCTGCGCTGCAGCCCCTGCCCGCTCGCCGAGTACGCGAAGTCGGCGTCGACGATCAGCGTGTTTTCCGCCGCGAGGCCGGTCAGGGCGAGCCCCGCCTCGGCCGACCAGTCGGACAGGTCGACCGGCTCGCCGTTCAGCACCGCGGAACGCACGCCCGTCGCAGCGACCTCGATGAAGGTCTGCGCGCCCGGCTCGGTGCAGCGGAAGGTGATCGCCGTCGTGGAGTGGAACGTGGCGTCACCGGGGTTGCCGGATCCGTCCGTCAGATCCAGGGCGATGTCGTACCCGGTCACCTCGAGCAGGCGAGCCCGCTCAGCAGCCTCAACCTGGGTCAGGTTACGAACTCCGGCCACGATTCATCCTCCAAGACCAGGGGTTGCATCGGTTCCGCCGCGGGTTGGCATGGCCGCGTCGGTGGAAGGCTTGTGGCCCCCGTTCCGAGTTTTCCATGTCAGCCTATGCGTAACGGGCGTGGTAGATGTCACCCGGATCGTGGAGTTGATAGTGCAAGGATCGGGGGATGACTGAACGCGCCACGGTCGACATGTGGTTCGACCCGATCTGTCCCTGGGCGTGGATGACCTCGCGCTGGCTGCTCGAGGTGGAAAAGGTCCGCCCCGTCGATGTGCGGTTCAACGTGATGAGCCTCTCGGTGCTCAACTCGGGGCGTGAGCTGCCCGAGCAGTATCAAGACCTGATGGCCAAGGGCTGGGGCCCGGTGCGGGTCTGCATCGCCGCCGCCGACGCGGCCGGCCCGCAGGTCCTCCGCGACCTCTACACGGCCCTAGGCACGCGGATCCACCTGCAAAAATACGAGTTGGATCAGACGCTGTTCGCCGAGGCGCTGGCGGAGGTCGGGCTTGACCCGGCGCTCGCCGACGCCGCCACCAGCGACGCCTGGGACGAGGCGCTGACCGCCAGCCACAACGCGGGCATGAAGCCGGTCGGCACCGACGTCGGCACCCCGGTGATCCACGCGCCGGGTCCGGTCGCGGGCGAGACGGTGGC
>Ga0307512_10004429_pt1 | contig 15403 bp, 23 predicted proteins | sample 14_EM_MG_FD_200267 | JGI IMG/M metagenome (GOLD analysis project Ga0307512, IMG submission 200267) | Populus trichocarpa ectomycorrhiza microbial communities from riparian zone in the Pacific Northwest, United States - 14_EM | ecosystem: Host-associated > Plants > Roots > Unclassified | place... | reverse complement strand
TCCTTGGGAGCATGCTGGGGAGTGTACTTGAGAACGAACTTGGAGGTGTACTTGGGAGCGTCTTGAGAGCTTACTTCGGAGCGTACAGTCAAGCAGGCTGGGAGTGTGCAATTGAGTGCAATCGGGAGCGTGCTTGAGAGCGTTCTCGGAACTGTGCTTGAGAGCATCTTGAGAGCGTACTTGGTAGCGTACAGTCAATCAGGGTGGGAGTGTCATCGAGTGCAATTGGGAGTGTCCTTGAGAGCATGCTTGGGAGTGTGCTTGAGAGCTTATTTGGGAGCGTACAGTCATGCAGGCTGGGAGTGTGCCATCGAGTGCATTTGGGAGTGTCCTTCAGAGCGTTCTCGGGAGTGTGCTTGAGAGCGTCTTGAGAGAGTATAGTCAAGCAAGATTGGAGTGTGCCATCGAGAGCAATTGGGTGTGCCCTTGAAAGCATGCTTGGGAGTGTGCTTGAGAGCTGCATGAGAGCTTACTTGGGAGCGTACAGCCATGCAGGCTGGGAGTGTGCCATCGAGAGCACTTGGGGGCGTACAGTCAAGCAGGCTGTGAGTGTGCAATCAAGTGCAATCAGGAGTGTACTTGGGAGCGTGCAATGAAGTGCATCTGGCAGCTTGCTTTCAAGTTTGTTGTATGCAGTGATGTATTGTATCCAGTGTACAAAATCGCATGCGTATGATAGTAATCTATTCAACATGTAGGTCCATGGGACATTCAGAGTGCCATGCATCAAATATGCTATGAATTACCGTCCCAAAAACAGCTTCTCTATGAGTTACACGTTGCGTAAGGTCATTTTTCCCAGTGATACTTGTATTTATATCCTTTTAATTTTATTAATACAATGGTCAATAGAAGTAGAAAGTGCTACATATTTAATATGCTACGGATTACTGTCTCAGACCCAGTGACTCTATAAGCTTTAAATCACATATTGTTATTTATGCAACTGTATACATCTTGGTGCTTGATGGAAGTTGAATTGCATCCCATCGCTATATAATCAAGTTATAATGTGAAAAGTGTACAGTGTCCATTTTTTAGAACTAGTCAATGTATATATAAAAAATAGATTACCTATTAAAGCTATACCAACTATACATTTTATTTTGAGTAAGTATAGGAAGGCTGCATAATTGCAGTTCAAACTGAGCAAAAGTAGCAAAGACAAGCCTGTAAAGCAATACTGAGCAAGCAATACCTCAGGTGAGATACCAAAAATTGCCAATTCTACAATTTCCCTCCCAATTAAGTCCACAAGTTTTAGTCTGATCACAATGTATTCTATACATAAAATACTTATAACTATGCATACTTTCACCTCCTAGTCTACAATGTATAGTATCTCCAATATTCATTGGAGGTTGTGCAAAATTGTCCATTTTTAGTATTATTTTCAGCTAAATCTGAAGCAATACAACAAATATTGTAGATATCATAAATTAGAGAGTGAGGTGAAAGTATAAATAGTTATGTACATTCCATATATAGAATACTTTATAATCAGACTAAAACTTATATACTTAATTTAAAATGAAATTTTAGATTTGGAAAGTAATGCCTGGTTCAATAAGGTACATACCAGTAGCCAACCAATGAGAATGCTTCATAGTGACTACATATAATAACACCCGTATCTATATACGTATATAATAATATAATAACGTCGGTGCATAATAGACATTTTCCTCTGGGTCTTTTGAGCCCCCCAGCTTTGTATACCGAATGTGCGAACCCACTCCCCGCAGCTTAACGCGAAGTGCACAAATCACACATCGACGTGCAAATATCGTAGTATCCATAACGACCACCACCAGAAGAATTATAGCTCTGGGCCAGTGTTACCAAACCCCAATAGTAGTTAATTAAAAATTACCAACCGAGGGTTTTCCCTTCCTCAAATGCAGTGGATGGTTTCGGGTGGTTGGTTACAGTCTACCTAACGGGTTGCGGTCACCAGGTCCATCCCAAATTAAGCCCTAGGTTGGATGGCGTTGTAGGATATGGACTCGCTTCGCATCGTATTAGCTCGCTGCGCACAACGTTGACTCGCTGCTTGCACTGACTCACCGCGCACTACTGCGCACAGCATTTGACTAGCTGCACACAGCAGAATACCCATATGTTTGTGTCTCATCTGCCAGTCTCAGGTAGGACAAACTCATAACTAGTTACTTGGGTAGAGAAAAGGTTTTGAGAGGGATGCCCTGATTTGCTTTTTTTCTCAAAGTCAGGAAACGTAACAAAAGTTGACTCGTCATTTTAGCGGATGCATCCTTCCTTCCCCCAGTAACAGTGCGGCTGAGCAGTAAATAGCTTCTCACCGACTGATATCAGTCAAACCCATTGGCATGAACACTGATAGCGCTTGCTTAGCTGCATTTGTATGCGTCATACTGTTGATAAATTAGGGAGATATTTGCGGGCAACCCCGCCCCCTGGTTTTGAACGTTGTGGAGGCAGCCAAGCCTAAATTGAAAAAGCTGCGCAACTGTAAGGGGAGTATTGAGAGACAAGAGAATGGAATATAACATATTGTTGGTGGTCAACCCTCCTGTATGGGACCTTTTATTTCACCCAATGGCACCCATACTTAAAGTTGAAATCATTTCAGGGTCATTACATGAGTACTTTGTGAGACATGTGCAGGCTTGCCTGTCAAGGATACCCTGCAAGATGGTTGTATAGAAGGACTCCTATTCTCGCTAACGTTAAAAGAGCCCCTGTCCTCTTCAGATTCTGTCGAACGAGCAATCGAAAGATGCAGTTCAAAATGCCAGCTGGCTTTGAACAAAAATTTGGCCCAGGCCTTACGTAAGTACCCCCGCCCTTTTTTTTTGAGTTGAAGCTGACCACTGTTGGTGATAGACGGGCGCTAGCGCAAGAGCATATTTCTGTAGGAATTCCTGTTTATTACTATGTGCTTTATGGTCCTTGTATACTAAGAGGTGATGGATTGTACTATAGATGATTGCTTTCTCGGCAAACGTAGGCTTCGGTATGGATTTGGCTTCACGATGTCTCCATGTATTCACGGACATATATTTACAATAGCCGTTTAGGATTCACCATCAACAGCGGCCGAATCTTGCGTTTAGTGGGACCTGGAGGTGCAACACTGGCTTATGTTATCGCCTCTCTTATAGTGGTGCTGTTAATCTCGCCATTCGTTGAAATGGCATCTGTGGTTAATCTGGTTGGGCCTTTGTGGGAGTTACCGACGGGCCTAGTAGACTCAGTTTTAGGACCAACACTCGGCTATATGTTCATGTAGGACACTTCCCTGGACATAAGAAGTGTGAATTACTAATTAGCAGCCGCTTCTTCCAGGTTTACGTTCCTCACGACCTATCCAGAAGAGCTAGCCATGACCTCCCGGTTGATAGCCTTCAACTATACTAGTACACCAGACCCACCGGGGCTTCCCTCGCATGATGTTATTCCCACCGTTAAATGGGGGGGGGTTCTTGGAGTCGACTCTGGGGTCTGGGTTGCTATAGCTTTAGTGACTTCTGCGGGTGTTAACCTGCTCAAGGTTAAGGTACGGAGATATTTTACTTTCGCAAATTTGTTGTATCTGAGGTTGACAGTGAGGGCGGTGTATCAGTGGTACGGAAGATGTGAATATCTCTTCGGCGTGTTCAAGCTTATTAGTTTGGTTATTCTTATCCTAGCACAAATCCCTATCAACACTGTCGGGAAAGGTATGTTCTTCGAGTTTGTCTTCATGAATGATCACTGACTGGTTCACAAAGTCGGAGAGGGTCATTCGATCGGAACTAGATGTGAGTTTATAACTCCTTAATGAGGAATTTCTTGTCCTAATTGTAGTACTCTTAGACTGGTGGGGCTGTGTAGCCGGCAACTGCACAACATCTACCGGTTTCACGACAAAGACTCTCCAGATTGGCGAAGTCGGCTCGAGTAACAGCTACACGAACCACAGTAGTGCCGCTCCCTTCCTCGCCATGTGGTATGTGTCTCCCTATCCCCACCTCTTCTGTACTGACCCGGGAACCACAATAGGACGGCCATAATCTACAGCTTCTTTGGCTTCCTAGGATCCGCCCTCGTCCCAATAGCAGCACGAGAAGCCGAAGATCCCCGCCGCGGTCTCAAATCTGCCAACCGCAAGTCTCTCTTCCGGGTGTGCGTGTTGTACTGCATCGGAATTTTTGCAGTAGGGTTCAACGTTCCCTACGATCATCCGCAGCTACGTCCCTTCCGGTCCCACGAGCTCTCGGCTTCCGCAAACTCCCCCATCATGATCGCCATTGTTGAGTCGGGTTATACCGGTCTGGCCCATTTTGCCAACTTCTTTTTTGTGTTTGCAACGTGGAGCTGTGCAACGAGCGCTTTGTTTATCACGTCTAGAGTGTTGTACTCGCTGGCACTGAATGATAGGCTGCCATTTGAGCGGCTAAATAATCGCTTGAAGACTACTACGGCGGAGGGCGTGCCTAGGAATGCGGTATTTGCTTCGGCGCTTTGGGGGGCCCTAGGATTCTTAGGCTCGGGAAATAAACCGCAAATGGCAAGTTATTTGATCTCATCTGTATACCTTAAGCAAGCTAATTAAATATGGTTAGGCCCTCGATTGCTTGACAGCTATCGGAACGAATTGCTGGTTGATTGTCTTTGCATTCTTAAGCGTCACATTCTACCATTACTACCAACAGTAAGTACTTTTCCTTGACCGGTAGTCAACGGGGCGCTGATATATTTTTCAGCTTGCGAATACGAAACGCCGCTTTCCAAGGTACCGAAGCAGCCTTTAACCGTGACTCTGGCCGCCAAAAGACTCTACCACTACAAGATATGTCCCACTCTCCATCATTACAGAGCATCCAGAGCGAAGAACCTCAAGAGCCACCTGCAAACCCAGACCAAGTCTATCCCTACCGAACGTACGGCCAACCCGAACGTGCGTACGTAGGAACCTTTATCTGCCTCCTTATGTTGGTTTTCGGGGGTTGGTGGGTCTGGTTAAATCCCCGTCGGCTTGCAGAGGAAATTATCTCGAATTACTTTGCGCACGCATTCTTCCTGTTCTTGTATGCTGCAATTAGGATACATAGGCGTAAGCTTCAGGGATCTGGGATATTCGGCTTTGTACCAGACAGGAATCTGTTGTTGAATGTTGATAGGCGGTTTGTGGCGGCTGGGAGGGAGCCGGAGAAGGCGGAGAGTTGGTGGTTGAAGGTACCGAGGGTAGTGTTTCAGTGGTTTTTCTGGTAAGCTGTTGGAGTGGAGTTGTTGGGATTGTTTGTACTTAAGAGAAACGCTAGAGATAGTATATGTTTCGTACCTTAGGTGATCATTTCGGTTCGCGAACTGTAGTCGTCGGTTCGCAATATTTACATTACATCTCAACAACGAGTGAGCGTTCGCAAACCGTCTCCCATCCCTGACCACATTAGTCTGTTCTATGGACAAAGGCTTCCGACCTTGTTCACCCTCTCGGTCAATATCCCCTACACCGCACGAGCGTAGTATTGACTACCAGACGGGATAGAACGATAGGTACTTTCCATAGAAGCCTCAATACAGCTCAAAACTTGTCTAGTCCCTAGACTCTCGTTGCCTTCGCTCGCTCGGCAACCGAGGTACGAGTGGTAACATCACTGGAGGCTGGGCACGAGACAATTCAAGACCGATGTGACCACAAAGACGAGACCGATCATAGATAAGATAATCACTCCACTACCGACTCTTTGGTGGAAGGTCGGTAACTAGATTCGTACCAACTCTACCGCAGTACCCCTCTTTGCGTCCAAACGAGCTAGATTACTATTATAATTCGCAACATAAGAAAAAGTGGGAACTACAGTACCTGAGATCCGCATTGTCAACACCCACTGCGGGTGCTTATCGTGCTTAATATAGCTAGGCAGGCGGGATATTTGCGTTCACTTGTATGACCGTATCTATCTTTCATATTGCACCGTCGTATATACCACTTCTACCCAAAACTTCCTTCAAACAAAAAAATAAGAGCAATCGATACACCGAAGTTACAACGAAGTTACAACACGTGAAAGTGGTGGGACGGTTGTGGTACAACGGAATATAGTTCGCCGATCTCATGAGGAACGCAAATGGATAGGTGGAGGAATGAGTTGTAAAGGTGTTATTTGTCTCTCTACAACATGAATAAGAGGCGCTGGAGGTGCGGGTCACAGCAGGGTGAGCTGGGCGGGACTGTGCACCCGTAACAAGCCGCAAGTTGAAGTTTAGCACCCAATCACCGATTAGGGGATTTCAGCGGTGTTAAGTTAGAAACATTTGGGTAAGATATCAATGCTAGTCTCAGCATAGAGCTTTCTGAGAATGTCGACGGTTACTTCTATCACCTGCGGAAACTTTTTTCCAGTTAACAACAGACAATAGCTTTCCGACAGTTTCGCGCACTCATTCCTGGAAGAGCTCTAGTTAATGGTGTGGAGACGGATTTTAAGACTATTGGAATGTATTGAGGAAGGGGTTAGAACCGGCACCGTGATGCTACAGGTCATGACAGGGGTGGTGATGAGGACTGTTATGGAGACAAAAGCGCAAGTGTATAGAGGCATGGTGGCGTAGTAGCATTAGTTAGCAAGATTGTGAAGGAACATGGATTCTGGTACCAGATTCATGTGCTCCATTTTCAAAGAGTCCGACATTCGGCAATTTCGAAATTCTCACAATTCTCATTCATGGTTAATCACCCGTCATCGCAAAAACTGTTAGGAGACATGGCATGATCTATTACTCTTGCAGCTGGAATCCCTTTCTTACCAATGGGCGTGTAGCGTCGCCACTGTTACTGGAATCTCTGATTCACCACTTCCTACCACGCCGCGGGATCGTAGGCCACAGAACCGATTTGATCAAACACTGCATCTCTGCGAATAGTGCGGTGTATACGAGGTCGAAATAATATGACCTACTGTTGGCCACAGGTTGAAAGAAATGCAAAAAAGCGTTGACTACAGGATTCCAGCCCATTGTTTGTGTTTATTGCACCGATGGAACACCGCAAGTTTCGAACCTGCATACTTGTATTTCTACAACCATTCTCGACGCAGTAAGCCAAGAGCACTTAACCATGACCGTGCAAAACTAATACTACTGTGAAAAAGCTCCCGGGTGGATGTGAGGATGTTTTCTCGCTGTCATACATTCCCCGACTGCGGATACCAAATGTCGAGTGACACCTCATGCTACCAATCACGGCTCCTTGCAATTCAAATTCGGTGCAGACCGCGATGTTTGTACGATCTCGGTAGTCTCCGCGATATCCAGAACTTGGCGTGAGAGGAAGCTGTCTTAGAGTGCCACTACCGGATGATTCGGTAGCGCGGGTGCAGATACGCTAAGAAATAAGCATGCCCACGTGTCAGGTGAAGAATATAGTGAGTGCGGGGTAAATATCAACGGTACAAACTTCTCCTGGCCACGAGACTGAGGGTTTCGCAGCCATTATTCGAGTGTAATGCTTGCAAACTTGATTCATCGCATGCGGCGGAGGAGAGAGAGATGGTGGAACTCAAGAATGCTTCCTAGCATCCGACTTCAAGTGGACGCAAGTAAGAGTTAGCGTGCCCACGCCACCTACCGATCTTAAGGCACAGATATCTCGGTAATCCCGACGCCGGCTTTCGGCATGACTAGTGGCTTCTCTCCATCACCGGCATGGCGCAAAGCTTGATTACGCCGTGGCGCCGTCGGTAGCACCCGAACTCTCGGCGGCTTGTGCTTTCCCGCTTATGCAGATCTGATAATGATCCGGCCGTAACCGTGCAAAGCCCGTTTTATCCTCTAGGTAAAAAAATAGTACCATTAAACATAGAAGAACTCTTGCCTCCCATCGCGCACATCTGCAGTGCGAAAAAGAAAAGCGTCCGTGCGTCATTCGAAAATTCCCGGCGAATCCAGAAACTTCGAGGCAAAAGAAAAGAACCTGTCTCGATGAAAAAGAAAAAGAAAAGTAATCATAACGTTTTCGGTGCGCCCGACTGGGGCAAATGAGTGTGTCGTGCCGCATCTGTTATGCCTCGGCTCACTGCCTTACTGCTGCCAGGCATTCCGGAGGATATTATTTCGAGCACCCCGGTTGGCGTCTGTAGGGAGCTTGCAGCAGCAAAACCAGATCGATAAACTGATAGATTGCATAGTGCATGCAACCTTCTTAAGCTTCAATCGAAGCTATGGTATCCATGCTTGTCTTTTATCTCTCGCGCCTTATTCAAAGAATCGTCCCCTCGAAGCAGCTGTTTACTCTGAGCTTATCAACCGCCCAACCCGGGCGTGGCCTCCGCAATAGGAAACCTGCGCCGCTAAATTATGGCGCATCGATTTGCAGGCATACCCTCGGGCGCCCAGTGGGCTGGAGACGCGGAGAGGAGCATCACATGTCCCTATCATTGGCTTGCAAAGGGAATTGTTTCGCTCGTCGGGATGCAACATGCCTCGGCCAGATGTCTTGTGTTCCTGCGTACGTGATATCGGAGCCCCTGGCCTCAGAGCGAGAATGTGACCGCCCGAAACTTGACGCGACTCGCCGGATGGATGGCAAGCGATTGGAAGGAGGTGGCATCGCCAACCCCTCCATCTTATCTCAACCTCAGTCCCGGGCAGAAATAGAGTTAATATCACTAGCATTCCTTGACACCACCATGTGTCGACTCCAAACGGCACCTTGGCAACGGTTGGGAGCGTCGTCCAATAGCCTCTTCCTCCTGCCGTGCCACCGGAAGAAGGGGGACAAGTTATCAACGCCGTAGCCAGTCGCAGCAATACCGGAGCCGCCGCGCACTGCAACGGGTACTTACCTGCGCTCGAAAACAAATTTTGCACACCCACCCTGGATGGCAACGACACCTGCCATTCGGAGGCAATGTCGCGCGAGCTTTGTATCCCTATATTGATTCGATCCGTCGCATAATCTACCGGGGTGAGGTGGTTGTAAGTTAAATCTCGAGGGTGTCCCCCAATTTTCTCTCCTCCCAAACCCCAAACGCAACGATGAATAGCGGCGCCGCCCTGGAAGATCTCGAGCTTGCGAAAGCGCACGAGCCAAAGCTCCACGAGGAGTTGATGAAGAGCGAAAGGATTGATACTCTACCCGAGTACCGCAAGGGCGAAATCGATGAATCTGTGATTGCTGATGGCGAACAACCTACCGATGAGGAGCTCCTCACCCTCCGAAGGGTGTCCGGACAGGTGCCGTGGACCGCATATACCGTCGCTGTGGTCGAGCTGTGCGAAAGGTTCTCGTATTATGGAACAACTGCTGTGTGTATGGTACCCCGCATTCCTAGTGTGCTTGGGAGGTGCTGATAGGTGCGTTGCAGTCGTGAACTTTATCCAACAGGATCTTCCCCCCGGATCCCGCACTGGTGCCGGATTCTCAGGACAGTCGGGAGCGCTGGGGATGGGGCAGCGGGCGTCGACCGGATTAACAACCTGTATTCCCTCATTTCCATAACCCTTATTGTTTCCCTACTAAGTTACCTCAAGTCAACAACTTCTGGGCGTACGTGATGCCGCTTCTCGGAGCCTACATGGCCGACGAGTATTGGGGCCGCTATAACACGATCATGGTCGCGATTGGAGTAGCAATCGTGGGGCATGTCATCTTGATCGTCTCCGCAATCCCGCAGGTCATCACGAACCCCGACGGATCGATCGTGTGTTTCTCCATCGGCTTGGTGATCATGGGCATCGGCGTCGGCGGGTTCAAATCAAACATCTCGCCACTGATCGCAGAGCAGTATAAGCAGGTCTCACTTGAGGTGAAGACACTGCCGACCGGGGAGAGGGTGATTATGGATCCCACCCTCACGGTGTCGAGGATCTATATGTATTTCTACATGATGATTAACGTTGGCTCGCTGTGTGGGTCTATTGCGATGGTGTACTCTGAAGTACGCACTCACCCCCTGGAATTACTCGAGTAGAGTAGCTGCTGATGTGGGAAAACAGAAATACGTCGGATTCTGGCTGGCGTATACTCTCCCAACTGTCATGTTCCTGTTCTGTCCCTTGATCATGCTCGCCTGTCGCAACCGGTACGCGCGGAGCCCGCCGACAGGAAGTGTCACAACGAAAGCCTTCAAGGTCTGGATACTCGCCATGAAAGGCCGGTGGTCTCTGAATCCCGTCGCCACCTACAAAAGCCTGCACGCCGCCGATTTCTGGGAGCGCGTGAAGCCCAGCAACATCGATCCCGCCGCGCGGCCGCAATGGATGACCTTTGACGATGAGTGGGTGGACGAAGTCCGGCGCGGGATGCTCGCTTGCAAAGTCTTCCTCTGGTACCCAATCTACTGTTCGTTCCCTCCCCTCCGGTTTATGACAAACACTAACCACCGCAGGGCTGTCGTACAACCAAATGACCAACAACCTCACCTCGCAAGCCGCGACAATGGAACTTCACGGGATCCCGAACGACATCCTCTCCAACCTCAACCCGCTTTCCCTCGTCATCTTCATCCCCATCGTCGACCAGTGGATCTACCCCGCGCTTCGTAAGGCAAAGATCCATTTCACGCCACTGAAGCGGATAACGATGGGCTTCATAATGGGTACCTGCGCCATGATCTGGTCCACCGTCACCCAGTACTACATATACAAGTTGAACCCGTGCGGGGACCACGCAAATGACTGCAAAACGCAAGTGGCGCCGATCAATGTCTGGGTGCAGACTGGCGCTTATGGTAACTCTCCCCCCCCTTCCCCTCTCCTACCCCCGCTAACTTTGCAGTGTTTATCGCTTTCTCGGAGATCTTTGCGTCAATCACCGGATTGGAGTATGCGTTCACTAAGGCGCCGCGGAATATGCGCTCTCTCGTGATGGCGATGTTTCTGTTTATGTCTGCGATTTCGTCGGCGCTGGGACAGGCGCTTGTTGCGCTTGCTGCGGACCCGTTGCTGATCTGGAATTACGGGACGGTTGCGGTGGTGGCGTTTTTTGGGGGTGTGTTGTTCTGGCTGCAGAATAGACGGCTGGATAAGGAGGAGGACAAGCTGAATATGTTGCCCAAGAGTGCGTTTCAGGGGAAGGTTAAGGAGGAGCCCGTGGGAAGTGCGTAATGGTGTTAGATGGAGGTGCATGTAATTTATGATATTTCTACCGGATTGTTAGTGTAATCAAAGTCAAGGAGAAACTCTTTATATATTATGAATGTGCCTAGTGAGTCATGATCAGCGCGAATGAGTCGTTCGTATTGCCCCACTGCGCTAACCGCGTGAATATATTACTCGTTCCGAACCTTGAGTCGAGTGGGGGTACATCCCGCGAATGGTTAGTTCGTTCATGTGGGAGCTAGGATGGTCGAATTTGCAGACAAGAGCTTTCTGCCGCCACGCGAGGAGTATTATTATTGATTGAACAGATGGCAATTTGTATTGTCATTAAATCTCATTCGCTCTAAAGACGTACCATTTGTTGCAATATGGGGAGAGCCGTGTGAATGGACTTAGATACAGAGAAGAGAGAAGGAGAAAGACTCGAGCTATATATGAGAGAAGTGTGCCTTACCATCAGCCTCGCCTACGGTCAGCTCGGTCAGGTCTATATAATGCAACACTAGTCTAACTTCAAGTACCGAATCCTACTCAACATATCCCACTTATCAAAGATCGAAGTACAGAACATCTTCCCCACTTAGTGTCTCCTCGTTATACCCCTCCAGTATACTCCACCTAAGTGGTTGCCTTTCGCGTTCTTCATCCAATCCCTCCTTTGTTGTTGGCATATCCGTCTTCAGAATCTCCGGGCCTTCCCATGACACAGAACCACAACTAAGATGGATTCATACTCCTCTTTCCATACAATCTGTGCGCAATTGAATCTCATCGGGGTATTGCACAACTTACGGGTCACTACCCCCTTTAGTCCGCAAATCATCAGGCTAATAAATTCATCGGTATATAACCACCGGTATCCGCCACCCCCATGCCACATGTACCATTCCTCCATATTCCACGTCGTAGGCCGTGTCTCAAAAAACAATCTACCCGGTTTGCGGTGGGTATTCGGGATACCGAGCTCCTGACAAACTGCAGAGCAATCAACAATCTCGCCGAACGCGTATGCCGTACCATTATCATCGTTGCAAAACTTGAGGTCCTTCTGACCGACAATGCCTGGATAGATATCAGAGAAATTCGTTTTGGCAACAGTTTGGAGAGTTGGGGGCCCATGTTTTGCATACCGCCATCTTGGAAAGATGCTTTGGACGTATTTGTTGTCGACACGTTTCCATTCAAGACTTTTGGGATCCATTCACTCATCTTGATGAACCTAGTTTCTTTCGGCACTAAGGTCACTCGTCCGCAAATGACTGTTATTACACTTCGGAAGCCGTCGTCTGGAGGGGCCGTAAACACGTGATCCACCGCTGTAACGCTAACCAGCTTTCAGCTAGTGCAAGTTCTTACCATTCGCTTTGCTCGTATTTTGTCATTACGGCACAGACGTTATAAAGGCTGTCCAGGTACCATTGTACTGCACGTACCAGGACAGTGGAAGCACAGCAGCCCTTCACTAATGGCTGGGCTGACTCGCTTTAAATTTTGGTATGTACATACACACTGATTGCTTCTCGCTTGACTACATACGTAGGTACGTAACGATGCTGTTCCACCTATTGCGGCCAGTTCGGGTGGTTGTTGTGAGCAGATTCGTTGCTATCGCTGCCGACGGGCCGCGGGACGTACCTTCGTATAGGCGCCCTGGCGCCTCATCAACGTATGTGCCAACAACGGCTGATGCGTTCAAGGATGGAAACGATGGAAACGACGGAAACTGGTCCCGATTCACGATCCACATCGGCAACGAACCGAACGTCCAATACGCCCGTGTTCTCCCTGCTACCGATGGTTCCGAAACTTAGGTAATCGTTCCCGATTTGTGCCCGCCTTCAATCTGACGTGAAACAGTACCGAGGAGTTCTACCTCTTGGATTCGCCACATACTGCAACCCCCGCTCCACGGTTTCCGTCGTTCACCTGTACCATGCAGACCGGCGAAACCAACAAAGTCGACGTCGTCATCCTGTACTCAGCTCTCGACCTTAATTACATTCTACCTCTCGACCAGCTAGTGCCTCATAATAAAACACAAACACACCCTGTTTCATGCCCCTTAACTGACAGCATCAAGCTCCCTTCAAACCGACTACCACCGTGGGACAGCAAGCAGTATGGACCGAGAGCGCAGAAATCCAAGACATCGTTTCCGTCTACGCTCCAAAGCGGTTAACATATCGCGGCCAGATCCACGATCAGACACCAGTAATTCATCTGCCACGGTAGTGGACATTCTGGAATAACAAAGACAAGAAGACTATCGTGGAAGGAGCTGTGGGTGCGTCTTTAATTCCTATACCTGCTAGTGATAAGATACAGGACCGGGCGGTGGTGGCCGTAAGAAAATATACGTATACTGAGGAGAAGATATGGGGGGGCGGTAGTAGAGCTAGACGCAAAGAAGGATCCGGCAAAGAGTTGAGGGGGATAAAAAGCAGCCAGGAGAATTTGTGAGTGACAGGATTTGGAAAATTGGATGCAATCGAAATAATCTTCATCGTTGGGGTAAGATAGGAACAGTGGTACACAAAATGGTGTTGTTTTGTGTGGCTACGCTTATTTTAAGACTAGAAGAGAGTTAAATCATGACTTGGATCGTCAGGAAGCCATGCATTACGTGTATGCTTGGGCTTTGCATCAGTATGGAGCGTTTGGGGTATTTTCTGTTTGTTTCGTGGATCATGACTCGGTCGTATGGACGACCTAGTCTATTACGACATGGAAGGGCTTAGGTGCATGAACGTACATACTAAGTACTTATGGTACAGATTGAAGAGAGAGGGAAAGAATAGCGGGATTGGACTCCTTTACTTGAAAATAGCAACGTTGACCATAGTTACTGTCACAATCAGACATCCCGACCCCCCGAAACTCGAAATCCGAAATTCTAAGGAACTCACCGAAAGACAATGTTCTCAAATCGAACGCACCGACATGGTACATACGGGTAGATCCTCCACTCCTCCAATCGTACAACTGATTGCACCTGATAGAATGGAGCATAGTACCCAGCACCATCCATAGCATCTAGCACAGTTCCACAAGCCAAACCATTGCGATTTAGCCTACCCCCCGCATATCTGCACTCCATAGTAGTTTCATGCAATTAATACCATACTGTCCATATCCACATGCAGGTCCATTGCACATTATAGTACCACATGTCATATTTCCTGTACCACCTTAAAAACAACTTGTTGTTGTTTATTCATACTGTATGCACTCTAATTAGAGTATGACAGAGCCCCATATCCCCTCCACCTCCGGGCAAGCCGGTTAAATGGCGGAGTTCCCCACCCACTACCCTTTGTCCCCTTCACACTGGGGGGCTGGCACTGGGATTCGAACCCATAGCATTGTGACCGTATGCCCCACCTATACTTTCAGGAGCGATACCACTGCGCCACGGGGCCAGCCCTTAAAAACAACTTCTGTATAAGCTGCGCGTCGTGCAAGGTCATTTTTCCTGGTGTGTGAAAAAGGCTTACCCAATATAGTTTAACAGAATTAGCGTCCAAACCCATCCACAATCGGCGGAGATATAGAAATGTAAGAAGATGAAAGTACGATAGTGTATTTAGGCCAAAGCGAGCATAGTTTATCAATCGAACTCCAATGCACGTGCCACTACATAGTCGGAGCCTCCTTGAGCCGCACGTCGCTCCTCCTACAGGAAAGGTGAATACCTGGTGCCTGGATTGAGCCAGAGTAAGTGTTGGACTATGGTTTCCTGCCATCCCTTCGAATCCGATATGAAAGATCAAAACTTTGAGATGCTCCCAGAGCACCGGCAAAATGCAAATTCACTAGTTATAGCTATAGACTGCGCTACGCGCAGCCCATAACAAGCTTTCCGTAGACCCCTGCGCGATGCGCAGTCTATAGTCGTCCATAGTCGGTCCATATATATCTGCGCGTGGGCCTATGGAAGCAGTTACGGCCTGTAATGTCTATAGACCTATGCAAGCCTTTACTGCCGACAGGCTTCCGCTGATACTGTACACAATCGATACTATCTTTGAAAGCACACTTGAGAGCGTACTTAAAAGAGCACATGAAAGCCTACTTGAGCGCCCGCTTGGGAGAGCGCTTGAGAGAGCTCTTGAGAGCCCCGTCGATGAGAATTGGGCTATAGATTCTACTGGAAAAACTGAATCAGAGATCTGCTCTCCCCAAGATTCAATTGTCTACCTTTGCTACAGAATGTAACAGTGTTCCGAAGCGGTCAGTCCGGTCAGATCTGAGCATGATCTGTGCCGGCCTGTGCCAAGGCCGGCCACGAAATTTTTGACCCAGGCCGGCCGCTAATCTGACAGATTTGATCTGACCG
>Ga0307512_10004428_pt1 | contig 15406 bp, 16 predicted proteins | sample 14_EM_MG_FD_200267 | JGI IMG/M metagenome (GOLD analysis project Ga0307512, IMG submission 200267) | Populus trichocarpa ectomycorrhiza microbial communities from riparian zone in the Pacific Northwest, United States - 14_EM | ecosystem: Host-associated > Plants > Roots > Unclassified | place... | reverse complement strand
CCGCGAGCTTTGATCTGTTCGAGCAGCGCTGTAGCGATGTTCATGTGCGAGTCGAGCGTCGCTTTACGTGCTGTCAACTCTGGGAGTTGCGTAATTGCGGTTTTTAGATGCGTCGCATTCGCAGAGAGGTCTCTGTCTCGCGTATTTCAGCCATGGTTAAAGTGGGGAAAGAGAGAACGAATGTCGCACAGTTGCGTGATGTCGTTGACGTCGCTCACACCTGTCGATCGTGTGATCTCAGCGGCATCTTGTTTGTACCGATTGAGTTCCGCGTCAATGTCTTCTGCGACTTGGGGGAATGGATTCGCGGCGTTTTTCGCCCAGAAAAAGTCCTTCGCGTCGAGGTCATAGGCCCTCTTCTGCGGAGATGTGACCGTGACGCGATTCAGCTTCATTTCAAGACAATCAGAAACGAGCGCCTGGTATGTCCAGCCGTGTGAGAGAACAGGTACGAGGTCGATGTTTCGGTCAAGGATGAGGAGAACTGTCGATCGGTTTAACGGCAACGAACACGCATATATCGTTAAGAGGCGCACTGACGCGGTCGTTGCAAGGTATTTAGGCCACCCTGCTCTTGGGAGAAAGGGGACGAGCCTTGTGAGCGTGAAGCCATGAGAATGGAATCACGAATTTTCGTTTCTACTTTCTTTGCGATCATCTCCGCCGCATTCCCCCTCGGTGCACGGATAAGAGGCACTTGACCTGCTTCGACGCTTAGAAGCAGGACTCGTTTGGAGGCCCAGAAGAGCACGCACCCATGGTGGCAACGACGCTGTACAGCCCACAAGCTATTCGCTCGATCTCATTTTCAATTTGGTCTTCGGTAGACGAGGGTGAGTTTAAGATGGTGTAGGAGGAAAGTTGTTGGGACGGTCCAGGTTGGCTGGATAAAGGTGGCGTGGCTACGGGCGGTGGCGGTAAGAGAGAATATAGAGAACCCGACGGCGCAATGAAGGAGAGATATTGATCAACGACCTGCGGGCACAATCAAGTTAGGCTTTACGCTATCAAAAAATGCGCAGTTTGCTAACCTGCTCTACGAGCTCGTTTGATCCGTCTTTCGCAACTACTGCAGCAAGCTCTTCTAGGAGTGACCGCGGAAGAGGTTCTGAAAAGTTGAGATGAAAAGACTCGTAGAGGCCCTTCCCAAGGTCTTCTGCGATTCTCCGGATATTCGCCAGGTTTGGAGCGACGAAGTAGATGGCAGGGACATCGGACAGCGGTGGCCGGGACGAATGAAGTTGCCTACCACGAATTATCACTAATTCAAACACAAGTCGGGAGATCAAGGGGGAATGCATACACGTGAAGCGTCACCCCGATGTCCCGAAGATCCTGCACCCGTAAAACCGTCGCGAGGATGTCCTTGGTTTCTTGGTCCAGCACCAAGATCTTCCAAACTGGAGGGCCAGTAGCAGCGGGTACCTTGAGCCCCGACGCAGCCTTTCCCGAGGCCAAGACAGTGGAAACGGAGGGCTCTACGGGTGTGTTGAGATTGAGCATGGAAAGTAGCGCATTCGTTTGCGCTTGTTGCACGGTGACGGGTGAAGTCGCCTGCGGAGAAAAAGAAAAAAGGGCTTATTGCGACGCTCAAAGGGAAAGTATACATGAGGACGGACTTGTTTGAGTGCGTGGCTCGCCATGGTGAGCGCGTCACCAGTTGTGTGGTCAGATGACGAAGCTTATGAAGAGACGCGTCGCTTGTTTGACTTGGACGAGACAACACAGTGAGCGTAATTATGCACAGCCACCAACGGTCTACTACAGTATCTCAGCACTGGCAGTATCTCATCTTCCCTTGATGGGGCCGCGATAGCCATCAGTAGAGCTATCAGCTGACATGTATCAAACCGATACCATGCAGTACAGTACCCACAAGTATTCACATCAAGCGCCAACACAATCATGACAACCTAGAGACGATGTGATGTCCCGTCATGGCGCAAGCTAGCGACACTCCAGGCACGCCCACCGCCCACCCTGCTACCCTTTATTTACCCCTCACCCCGTTGCCCTGTCCTTCCATCCTCTACCTCTCGACAACCACCACCTAGACTACCATTCCATTCCTTAACTTCATCGTGAGTAGTTACCATCTCATCGTGTCTTGTCTGGTTGATGCATCATCACCCGTTGATCCATCACTTAGTTCCCCGGAGTCGCTGGCTGGATATCGTGATGGGCTGCATACCGAGCAAACAAGATATTCTTGGAAAATTCGACGAAAAAGGGCCGTCGACATTGACGGGAATGACCGCGAGGACAAAGTGTCCTAAAGCACCGAAATATAAAGTCTCAAAGCGACAGAGGCTGCCGTCGCCGGATATTCCGGACGATGCACCACCGTGGGTGACAGGACACGCGGTGGTGGCCGTGCACCGAGATGCGGATACCAATGAAATCTACTTGACTGAGAAGAGTTGATAGTTGTTTCTACGGTATGTCTTCTTCTCGGCCACTGACATGTTACTTTTCATTGAGATCATTTCATAGGCAGTGTTGTTCTGCCTATACTCTCTTCGCATTCGTTATTCAACTGTTGCTAAGATGCTATACTGTTCCTCTTTTCCTCCCCACGGAGTGTATGTATGCTTTCTCACTGTTATTCAGTTTGGTGGAATAGACAACCAAGCGCCCAAAGAAACATATTCTTAAGATCTGCTGGCCATTAGATAAGAACAAAAGGGACGTCAACGACCGCGCTCCGACTTCCCTGAAATGAAACATGATAGCCGTCAGCGACTCGAGAAATCTCCTCAATTGAAAACTGAAGGTTCAAGCACTCGTGCTGCGTCAGTTTAGCATCGCGTCAAGGGGAACACTATGACATCTGGGATGATTGTCTCAAAGAGGGAAACATGCATCGAATCAAATGTATGGAATCGAAAATCGTCCTAGGAACATGACAACAGCGGCCATTGTCAACTTGTTCTCACTTTATATGATGGCTAGGAGAGAGGATTGTCTGCTTTGAAATTGCGGTGTGTAGCAGGGCGACTCACCACTCTGATGAAGAAGTCTTGACGTTTAACCAGGCATACAGCAACACGACGTCCCAGATGGTAATATGGCACATCCTTGCCCTTGCCCCGAATGTCAGCACAGCCCGTGTACACCCACAAGGATATTTTACATACCAAAACGTAGTATAAAGCGCGATGCCCTCATCGCTATCCCCCCAGTCGTCCCGTCAACCACAGTCGCCGAGGGTTAACACGTTCTAGGTCCTTGACAAGAACCAGGGAAGAGGTCTTAACCCGCACCTCGTCTATCACCCTCATATTATGAAGAAGGCCATAAACACTCCAAGAGTCTGTGCCATCACCACACAGTGGGATCCATAAAGAAAGATTTTGGAAGAGTCCGGTGTCGAGACAGTACCGCAGAGACTAGATTGGCCCACCCCGGACGAGACTTAGATGACCACAGCACAAACTCTCAAAGTTGTCTGTGGGCCTGTCTAGAAAATGAAAGTAGTAGTCATGAACGGTGAGGAGCCTGAGAGCCACTCTGGTTGACACTCACTGGCACCGGCTGATCATCGGGTATCCTTCCTTCTAGACGGAAGCGATAGATTGGCAGTATCCGGCTTGGCACCGTTATGTCTTCTTGGCCACGATAGGCTAGCTTCATGTCTGGCAAAACGTTATAAATCATAGAGCATATGGTAAGCGACGAGCAGTCAGGCGGCCACAGGCTGGAACGCTCTGAATCAGCTATTTGACACGGTACCTTTCACTGCAAGGAAGTAATGAGGTCGTCTAGAAGGTGACAAGTTGCATCAATGCCTTCAAGAATGGTACTCTCCTAATAGAAAAAATTACACATTGCCCGCAAATCGCTCCCCCCGGAACCTTCTTGGAATAGAAATCACATGGACCAACTCCCCTTCTACGGGTTCATGGGAAACGCCAGCAGGTGAGAAGCACGTCTGTTGGTATGTAGACTATTTGATATCTTGTCAATCTTGAGACGCCATGGTGTAGATGATGAAGTCGATGAGGGGTGAGGAGGTAGGGTCACGTAGTCGTAGGGGTCATGCGGGGGCGGCATCAGCTTTCCTCACAGTACCAACCAGTCCGTATTCTCTCAGTATTCTCTCCCTCCCTCTTACCACCCACACCACCACATGCGGAGATGTTTTCATGTCTCCGCAAGGTGCCCCTGACGCCCCTTTCGAATTTAGATGTGGCTTGCCAGTGGCCACGAAGGCACCCATACTGGTGATACTCAAAAGTTTTGTCGACGATCCCCCACGTGCTGAGCATGACTGGCCTTCGACGCCCCAGTTTATCGAACCATGTCTCTTGTACTTGATTCAGTTTGTGTTCGATTCGCAGAGGCGCATCCTGTTGTCCTCATCTCGTCATCTCGTCATGACACCACGTTGCATGTGCGCTGTCCTAATTTCAACTGCAAAAACGGCGTACGCGGCGACGGCGTCTTATTCCCTTTCCTGTCTTGCCTTGTATCGCCCATCACAAACCTTGCTCTCGTTACTTTATGAGGCGTTGGCCGGGTTGCTGTTGGCTGCTAGGTTTTGCCGTACCCTAGCCCCATGGATTGGACGGGCCTACCCAATAGATCGGGAAAATTCGGGAACTATTTAGCGTCGAAGGTGTTGGCCTCGTTCAGATTACTGGCTTTGGCTTTCTTTCTCGGTGCTGCTTCAATAGTGGCTTACGTCAGCTGGCGCGTTGCGTCTTGCGTTGCGGGCGTTTCATGCCGTGCGCGGCTACTTATTGCACCCCTAAATTTGTCCATGCGGTCGTCCCTCGCCGGCGCTCTTCCAGTTTTTGTCAGAGGTGAAGCGATGTCAGAGTGATGCCGGTGATGCCAGTGTGCCACATTTGTCCTTGGGACGATCATCGGATGTTGTCCAGGTAACGTGTGGTCCTTCTAAGCGCCAATGCTTCCAATGCCTGAGTACCCACGGATCTCGACGAAATGAGAATGTGGATTGTTCCGGCCACTGTCGCGGACCTCTGGTACGCCGCGCTTGACATTTTTTGCCCGCATATGTTGACCCAAGGTAAATATCATCAGATGAGCAGGATTAGGATTCAGAGGCCCCCTCAAGCCCCCTCACAGTTCGCTCTTCTAAATGGACTTATGTTATATATCTGGGAAGCACGCGATAGTTCCTGTTAGTCAATCTCTCGCCGCATTGTTCCGACGTGCCCCATCGCCCGACCTCCCCCCGACTCTTCCACAATGACAGATCCATCCCTGGCCGCTCTTCTGGAGGTGGTGTTACGCGCAGCGCTGGTTGTTTATATTACACATGCAATCAGTCGTCAAGGCAGCCCATACCAGCATACTCTAATTTCTCACAGGTTTTCCTTTGGTAATCGGAATCTGCCATGCTCCGTATTCCGGTGGTTTTCTGCTATCAAATACTAGCAACAAAACCCTCAAAGAAGTGCCAGCGAAATTGACGACGCAGATACTCCACGTGAACTAGTCACTGCGTTCTACTCGAAAATGACCCATACCATCTATAAGAAGGTATGATAACGATGATCCGCCCAGTTCTTCAACGCGAAGGTGCGCTTGGGGCTCCTTATCTCCAGATCATTCGCATTCCTGCGACTCACCAATTCCCTGTTCAGGAGTGTGATCGGATCATAGACCGTTCCCTGGTCCAAATCCCCCGGTCAAAGTCCACCTTGGCGCGGAGGTCACCTACCAGCAGCTTCGGTTCTCTCAGCCATCTCGACAGGTGCGTCGGTGCACAATGCTGTGGTAGATCGGACTCATTGCCATCGATATGCGATGTTACCGCGTCGTGCCGGCCACCAGGAGTGACCTTTCCCGAGCAGCCGTCAAAGTGCGCATTCCCTGCGAATACTAGCACCGAGAGGAGAAGTCGCGAGCACTTCGTTGACGTACGGCAGCCTGCGTCGAAGCGGGGCAAAAGTTGGCTGTCCTGAAAATTGCGGAGTGTCCCCTCCGTGTATTTTCATATATGATATGTGATAACGGTGCAGAGAGCTCGGGAGGCCCTCAGTGGGCCGTGTGACCAAAGCTCATTCCCATTTGTCAGCCAAAGTTGAAGATCGATGGTACCAGTCCCGTCGCTTCGTCGCATGCTAGATCACAGAAGACGATCGCCCTAGTAGGTGAATAACCACGTAGAATATGATGTTTCGCTATCATCAATACACCCAGTACAGGGAGCTCATGAAAATCATCGCCACTTTCTCGGATTGTACCTTTTGACGAAGAACTGCGTAGAGAATGCGGCCAGTCAGTCAATATACGCAGCGGCCGATTCGCGCTGGTCCAGTTTAGTTGGGATTGTTCTCAACAGAACGATCGCATGGCGGTCCAACATAGACATTCCCTGGTGTGAGAGATCCACAGTAGATTTTAAGGAATTTGTTATTCAGATGACTGTTCGCACTTTTTTCGCCATAAATGGCAATGCTCTGCGTCATGAAGAGCGGACCGCGGCAACGGCGACCCTTGCCGTTTACGTGAGTGAAGCAAGTTAGCCACGTGGTGTGCGCATGTGGGCCAGGCCATGGCAGTAATAATATTACCATACTATCCTCGTGCACATACGATCCCGGGTTGGGTTTTTGCATGACTGACGACAACGACGACGACGGCTCAGTCACTGTCTGAAATCGTCTGCCTCCTCAGCGTCAAAAGTCTAACTGGACACCCCGATATACCCGTTCAACCCGTTTCGGCATGTTCGACTTTGACGGGCGCTCCAAGTTCAATTCAGAGTCGGTCCGGCGACGTATGCCACGGATTGATCCCCCGTTCCATGAGCTTTGGGTATCAGGCACCACATCCCTCAACACGCCCACCGAGTCGTGTTCCTGCGACATGTCGTCGTCCCCGCAAACAGGAACACCAACGACGACGATACCTGGGCCACTTTCTACCTCATCTGCTGCCACATCACCTCCCACTACATCCTCTTCGTTGGACCCGTCATCCGTTTCACAGCCTTTAGTACTGACTAGCACGAACTCTTTTATAACACCTTTAGATGCTCAGTCGTCTCTGAATAACCCAACACAAACATTGCCATTCTCTGCCCAAACAACTGTCAATGGGAGGATATCTCTCGCGGGCAATACCGTCTGTCTAGGCGATGGTTTAGATTCTTCTGTCGATGGTTTGTTGGCTACAATCGTTCTTTTTGGGTTGATAGGTTTATTGCTATGGGTGCGTTGTTCCCTTTCTTACCCATGTTCCCAGCGACGTCTGACGTATCTCAGTTATTATTTGCGCTCATCCGGCCGCGTTGCCGTCAAATATACGGGCTCCGGGAATGGTTTGTACAAGAGAGGTGCGTACGAGACACCTATCCTCACACCCTGTGCTGATTTAGCCAAAGGAACCGCCCTGCACCGCTGCGCCCTACCTTGTGGGCATTTCTAAACCCTCCTGTGCCTATGGTACCGTCCATATCCAACACCCCCTCGGATCCCAACGATCCTGCCTCAGAAGACGCGCGTAAATTCCCCTCAGATGAGGAGTTGAGTCAGCGCACCCTCTGGCTTTGTTTCGTTATGGTGTTGGGATGGACCATTCTTGGCCTTGTCGGTGCTCTTCCTCTTTATACCCTTTCCGTGCCATGCCTGGCAGTGACTGCGCCCGCTCCACGTTACATGGGTGGTTACTCCACGCTGCAAGACCTCAGTGTCCTGCGAGTCCTCGAGCTTCTTGACAACCGCAACGTTTCTACGTCCATCAATACTAGAGTGCTTGAAGTAGTTAATGGGCAGGACTTGAAGTGGCGAGGGCGCCTTCGCATCATCATCCTGGCTGCACTACTCGTCTTCATTGGTGTCGTCCCAGCGCTGATCAAGATCCTACGCGAGTATAGCAAGCTCGTCGCGTTTCGGCGCAGCTGGACCGACGTTCATCTGCAAGGCAAAGAGATGGGCTGGATCAGCGCGCGGCAAGCACCAGGATTTGCTGGCTGGGGCGAAAAGCGTCTCAAAGATTTCATCCTTAAGAATGGACTCAGTTCATCGCTAGACTTCAGCGCGGAGCCCGCTAGCAGTGGGACTGGTCGCAACGGACGGTCCGGGCGACGCAGGCAGGGCGGCCCTTATATGCTCTCGGAGGAGGATTTGGGGCTCGAAGTGGACATCCTGAGCCTCTTCACGATCATGTACGTTTTCTCGCATAGGCCTTCTCTGGATCATTCCTGGCCACTGACCAAAGGCTTGTCCAGTGATACCCAACGTCTCGCTCTGCTTATCGAAGAACGTGATATAATTTTGGAACAGCTCGAGATTGCAGAGACGAAATATATTTCCTCGTTCCGCATCACCACTCCCGAGCCCTCGATTGCGGATCTGAATCCTGCGCCCGGTCGTGACACCGAAGGTATTGCGTACATCAGCCGCCCAAGAGTGCTCGGTAGAACTGTAAGACGCCATCTCTCTGATAACCTAGTGATTCTCTTATGGGACTTCCTCTAGACAGGTAGTCGTAGACGAAGGGGCCGCAACCCCGCCGATGCCTCTTCCTCTCTCGCACCAACATCATATCTCGCACCATCCAGTTACTATAAACTTGGCATTCGTGGGATTAACGGAGGTCGCTTCGCTGATGATGACGCTCGTACTAGCTTCTCAGACTCTGTTCACCAGCGCATTGTCGGTACACGCTTTCAAGAAGGCAATCGAAGCTCCCTGGCGTTTAACCGCTTCCCCATTGCGAATCTATTTCGTTCGAATGCCAGTGGACTCCTCGACGCAGTACCTGAACCTGAACCTGAACCCGAGCTGGAACTTGAACCCGACGCTCCCATTCCGGATCCGCTGGTACATGGCCCAAATTATGTCGCTCGCGCGACGGAAGACACGACAGACCCAGCAACCCTTTATTCGCCTGGCAGTGGCCCAACGCATCTCCCGAGTACTCATCTCCCGAGTACTAGCGGTGATGACTCCTGGGTTGACGTAGGGCGCGAGCCGCCGATCGACTTTCGCTACTCGCATACCCCAAGTGCGCCTTCTCCGATGGCGATGCCGAATGTATTGCCACCAGCTCCGGATACTCCCCTTCAACCAGCTCGCGCCTCAAGCATTTTCCGCTTTGTTCGGCGACCCAAGATATTTGGTCCCGCGCCATCCGAGTATCGCTCCACATTCCCGCTTCGGGAGCGGTCGGGGCCCGATGCTGGTGAGGGAACCGGCAGAGAGGAGGTGCCACCTCACCTGCGTGTGCAACGCGCGCCGCCTTTCGTGCGCCCTTTGACGGGTCTCAACCACGACAAGCTAGGCGGGGTGTACTCCGAAATCCGGACATGGCGTACGCGATTGAAGACGATCAATGAGGACATCCGGATCGCTCAAGAGGATGGATACCAGTTCATCGCAGATGGCGCACACGTGAAGGGATGGCTGCTCACAGGGCGCGGGCTGCGTTTCCTGCCTGGGATACAACTCATCGAGGGGCGTGCCAAGGAGGACGTACGATGGGATATTCTCCAAATGGGTGGGGGTGATTCAATGAGCCAACTTGCGTTCTGGACAGTTGTCGTGGTCATCGCTGGAGCGCTACTTCTTGGATGTGAGTGCTTCTCATTTTTCCCCCCTTTTCTAGGTGTAAACTGAATTACGAAAGTGATCGCCACCGCGGGGCTGGCTGTCGCAACAGCGCCTGATTTTGCGCACTACCTTCCACTCTTCCAGTCTATGGCAAATAAAAGGGACCTTCCGACCGGTCTGGCCACGGTTCTAGCGCCTTCCGTCGCAGCGACGCTTTTTATCCTGCTCGCAATTTTAGTGCTCCATCGTAAGTTTGGACAGTCCCAAAACTCCAAAACTTGGCTGAGATATCTTGACAGTGTCTGCTCGCATGGTGGTCACAATCTCCATATCCGCTGGGCAACGCATCGTCATCAAAGCGATGTTTTACATGATCGTAGCCATTTCAGTCATCGGCTTGGTCGTTGCGGGTGCGCTCCTGTACGCATTTGGTGCACTCAGCCAAGGGACTCGCAGGAGTGAGACGGTGGCGGACGGCACCATATATATCGCCATATTACTGCTCGCCGTCGTCATCAATGTTGCTATCACATCGCCAGCGCTGCTCATTCTTCAGCCTCTGCGACTGCGACGCGTCCTGAGTGCAGAAAGGGCGGCAAAGACACCACGCCAGCGCTTCCGAGGTATAGTTGGCATCTCTCACAGATAGTATGCGGTCCCTGATCTCCATTGTAGCTACGTACCCCAGGACGTACAATCCGCTGTTCGCGATGTCTTGTTGTATACTGGGTGTCGCTTTTGCGAGTACTTTCGCAGTGATTTTCCCGTTGTTAGGCCCTCCGGTTGTCCTGTTATTATTGCTTACCCTAGTCGGTACGTCACATACTTTCTCGTTTTGAATAGACTCTGACCCGAAGGACGCAGCCCACCGCTTCCTCATCGGCTATGTGTACGGCCGCACCCGCTCGCAGACTGGGGGCTTGCTGCAGATCTGGCTCCTGAAGCGCTTAGCATCGCTCATTGCATTACAACCCATCCTTCTAGGGCTTATTCTTCTTAGTCGACGGCTATGGCCAGAGGGCGGCGCCCTCATCGGCGTGGGACTCATCACCATCATCTTTGTCGAGGTGTATGCGCGTCTTAAAGAGCGGCGACCGGGCAAGGCAGCCCTCGGCCCTGTCTCTCAACATGCCCTCGAGTCATTCCGGAAGGCGGCCCAACCGGATCACCCCACAGTGTTGGACGAAGAGAGTACGAGTATAGTCAGCTCTGGACGCGCAGCGCGAACGCGGGGATCGTTTGCTTCCGTGCTGGAGATGATGTCCACGACGCTCGCCGTCGTGCCTACGCAGTATCAACAGCACGGACCGGTACCAATCCGTACGTCATGTCATCCCCATCTCAGCGGCGGCCCGCTCCGTGTATTCACATCAGTTTCTTTCGTCGCTTTTAGCAACCGAAACGCTAGACGACCTCACAGCGACCGAGCGCGCTGCACGCACGCATCCCGATGCACCGCCGCGCCTGCCTCCTCTGCCATTTGCCGACCATGCGGAGGAAATGTCGAGGATATTGTTCGCGCCGGAACTCATCGCCCCGCCGCCTATCGTCTGGCTGCCGAGTGACAGATCGGGCGTTGCACGGGCAGAGGCGCGAGACCTCGAGCAATTCCACGGCTTGAGGGCCGTGATAGAAGTACGCTCGAATGACGATTTGATGCTAAGGCGGCACCACCACAATGGAACGTCATGATGACGCACACGATATACGAAAAAATGACTCTTTTTCCTTTTTTTTTTTTTTTACGGAGATGCTGGACACGACACGATAGCTTACGCTTATAATGCCTGCTCGGTGTATTCCCTGGTTACTATGTTTATACCACGAACACTAAACACTGATGATTTTACGCTTAGCCTTCGCTGACTAATCATGCCGTCGACATTTGGCCAGCGGGGCTGACGTGCTGCTGCTTTGACCCCAACTTTTAGCATCCCATATACACACGCACACATCTCTAAAAAAAAAGCCAACTGCAACTAAAGCAATGGCACGGCGTGCCGCACCACCTCACTCCGGACCCGCATATTTCCCACCCACGCCGCTCTCGCGCCTCCCGCTCGTAGACCCAAACGAGAGCGCGTGGTCGCGCTTTTTGCGCACGCAGATCTTCGCGCCTGACAAGCTACCAGGAAACGTTAACATCGTTGTTGGCGTAGGGCTCTTTGTCGGCGGAATATTCGTCGTGCGTCGTTGGGGCGAGTTGTTCGTACCCGTCTGAAGATATTGGGTTTGGGGCGGAGGCAGGGGAGGAAGAATTGGACGGGTCGAAGGGTGGTAATGGGTTAGGGGGGAAAACAGAAAGGAAACAATATTGGGAGCTCCGAGTGCGTACTGCTGACTAGCGCTGACTCGTTGGCGTTTTGCTGTTTGACGACAATGTCAATGCTGACTGTGTCCTTTTCCTTTATGTCTCTCTCTCTCTTTTTCCCTTGCGTTTTGATAGACCGTGCCACCGAGTTCGGGTCGGTCGCATACGTTCTGCTTTGTGATTGGGCAGCCTTGAGTATGACGCCTACTGCACCACCCTGATACCGCTTTACACGTATCTCGACATGTGTCCATGTGGTAATCATTCCCCTGCAACCCACTAATCTGGATCCTGACGGGAAGAATCCGCCCGAGTCAGACGGTCAGATCGGCAGAGAGGCCCAAGTGCCAGTATTTCAATCCTCCTGAACCCCGGTGAAACGTAGGCCTTTGTTTCTATCACCACGTCACCTCATCTCCGCGTTCATGCTATCGAGTTTGTATCGAATACTCGGATTCGATTACGAGAAATCGACTAATTCCCCAGTTGGAGTCTGCGAACCACATACTGAGAGTTACGTGCTTGGACTACATTCACCAGGATTAATTGACTCGAACTTCGTGACTCAAGGAGCGGAGGGCGTATTCGTGTGGCTCAGCAGAAGCGCCATCCTCGGATAATATTCGGACATCTTCAAGCTCATCCAAAATCTTCTCGATGTACTCGGCAGCTCCTGATACGTGCACGACCTTTGCACACGCGGCATGAAGATATTCTTGTAACGGAAGAGGAAGGCCTTCTGGATCTGGCGTTGTGAACCCAATTCGAGATCTGTAATACGGACGAATCAAACCCGAAACTACAAAATGGACCGAATAAGTGTTGGGGGTATCATGCAACGGCAAGTGCTATGAAAAGTGGAGTCAAAACGGGATACCTATTGTTGCCTCAAACCAGATATGCATTCTATTGAAGGCTTCGTGTACGCCGGTGTCCAGCTTCTAGGGGTGAAAAGCTATACCACGGGACTTCCCTCAAAGATGTCTGCGTTCGTAGACTCATCAATGATATGGGCACAATCATGACTGTTCCCCTGAGGCAGTGATTTTTTCTCCAATTCCTGTTGTTCATCACGGACTCACGGTCATAAAGTCCACTGACGACGCAGCAGAAACCGTCTCGAACCAAAGCCTGGAAGTTGGTCTGCTAGTCTACGAATGCGGGCCAAACCATAATCGCGTTGGTATTCGCACTACGATCGTAGTGGTCTCGTCGCATTCGTCGTCATTTCCTTAGTGGTCTCGACCGGGCCACGCGAAGAACGAGATGAGGGCGCAGGTGTAGGACATCTGTTCTTTCTGACTAACAAGAGGAGGTCAGCGTGCAACAATCAAGTAACAGCAGGAGCATACACGCGAGAAGTTAATGACCGAAGTACATCTTACCAAGATCCAACATTTATTTGCTACTATTACACGACAGAACCTCTTTGGCGACAGTAACTCGGGCCTGATCTGAAGGGCCTTCCAGGATAAGATACCCAAGTACTCTTACGTACATTGACTTTCATCACGGGTATTTTTTCCAAGGTCCAAACGTCTGGAATACGCGCCTGTTATTGTGGTACTCTTGTCCTCGAGGTGCCGGGAAGCTTTGAGGGCAGTTGCGTCATGGTAGATGGCAGATGTCAGGTGTGTCGACGCCGACGCCCGTTCTTACACTTACAAGAAGACTGGCGTCAGAGAAAGTCATCAGGAAACCTCTCAGTGTCTTAATATCTTCAGCAAGCCTTTGCGAACCTAAACGGACTTTACGCGAACCTAGAATGGTAGTTTAAGGTTTTCCCCGATGAAGATGTTCAATGAGGTTTCTTGATGGCCAGATCCTCACAGCAAGATTCCATATGCAAGGACAAAGGCCTTGAGCGAACAAGCCGTCCTCTCTTATTTCCCAGATGCTACTATTATCTGGCCGAGTTTGGTATTCGGCCCTGGCGATATTTTTTTGAATGTGAGGACCGTTAACACCACTTGAACGTTCTTTGACTTCGCAGCAGAGATTTGCACAGCTGTCTCGCTAGCTTCCCGTATCTGGCAAAGGGCGAGACGCGATTTTAGCCCGTATATGCTGGTGATATCAGCCGGCTATCCGAGATTCTTACCCGATGCAATGTAAATCGTAGTACTGATTTTCAGGGCAAACTTAAATCATCGAGGCCGTGGGACCTGACAGTGAGTTTCCTGTCCTCACTCCGTCCACTCTGCTGATTGCGTTATTGCGAACCACATTCAGTTTTGACTTTCCGGCAGATGATGAAGCTTGTGGTGGATCACGTCGTTTTCGGCCGATTGTTTCACCCCCATGGGTAGTGGGAGAACTTCAGGCGGCAATCATACGACATCTTCCGACAAAAATCTTTACTATCGCGCGTGATTCTGTACGTTTGATGCCAGCGGATAGGTTTCCAGCTGATACAATAGTGTTCAATCTACAGTGATAGATTGAACAACTTAAGGTCGACAACGTTGCAATTGCCATGTGCCAGTTCTCTTCTAGTCCTATGTACAAAAGTAGGCTACATTTATCCCGATGTAATTCTGGACGAGTACATGGCACACTCCATGCGGACCTCGACGGCGTCGTTGATCGCAGCCGGGATACTAGAAGATGGCCAGTACTTGGAGAATGTAGCACCTTACCCCAATTATGCGCTCTTCAGGACACCGCTGGAGAATATGTACGGTGGACACTTGGCAAGGCCGCGCAAGATCAGAAAGGAGTATGATCCGGAGGGTATAATTGAACTTGAATGCGCCTCGCTGGTGGTTGGGATGCACTACTAGTAGGTCTCTTCTAGCCCTAGGTATGATTCTAGACCACAAGATCTAGGTTTTTTCTGGCACAAGGTATGTCCCTAGGTCTAGCCTGAAAAATAGTGGCACCAGGAGGACTAGCAATGCTAGATCCGTATATCATGATCATTCCATGGCATCTTGCTGAGGTGAAATGAAACCTAATATTTTCTGCCACCAGTATGACGTAATATTGGAGCTTCAAGCTTCAAGTTGAACACTCATACAAATCCCATTCAAGTTGTCCACTAGGCTACACGATTCCCTTGGAATTCCGTTTCGCTGGGATCACCGTTTGACAGATGTTGAGCAAACAGATGGGGCGTGAAGGCCAACTTTCATGGTAGGCTACGATGGGCCGCACGCCGTGACAGCGCGACGCGGAAGGTGCTCTTTGGGGACTCGGAGGAGTCCATCTGATGACCTTCCTTGAACCGATGCAAGTGCGTTGCGCCATCTTTCCAACTACGGAGGGTAGCGTGACTCCCCTTCTCAACCTGTTTTTAGACGGGCGGCATCAGACCCCGAGCGATATGGCATGGTCGACCGCGCACGTGTAAGCAGCTGGTGCGGCAATGGAGCACACATGATGGCATGTCCAATATCGAGAATAGGGCATTGAAGCAGAAGAAGCACCTAAAACTGGCAGCGGTTTAGGAACAGTAACGGAGGTCAGTAGCGTAAAACTTATCGTGACATTTCAGACACACCTAATCATGTCATCTTCTATGAGTAGTTACTTGTGTGGCTGGCAAGACCATTGAGCTCGATGACAC
>Ga0307512_10004426_pt1 | contig 15409 bp, 18 predicted proteins | sample 14_EM_MG_FD_200267 | JGI IMG/M metagenome (GOLD analysis project Ga0307512, IMG submission 200267) | Populus trichocarpa ectomycorrhiza microbial communities from riparian zone in the Pacific Northwest, United States - 14_EM | ecosystem: Host-associated > Plants > Roots > Unclassified | place... | reverse complement strand
CATATATAGAAGTAGCCTTACCATAAATGGATAGGCGCCCGCTTACATACTTAGTTAGTCCGAGCCCACAAGTCAATATGAAGAAAATCGACCCCCGGTACGCCCCTGCAATCCCGCACCCCCCTTGAGGTGACCGCAGACATCGGGATGTATGCCGAGCCAGTGAGATGCTGGATCCGAGTCACCGTCACGGCACTGCTGTCCTCTCTGATCGCGCCGCATCCTACAACACCCGACATCCATCCAGCGCGCTCTGTGGCCGACTCTAGCGCAGCTGGACGACCTCACAATAGACGCGGGTGGATACATGTGCACGCTAGTCGAGACGGTGCGCGACGCCGAGCTGACGCTCCTCGAGAAGCTCGGAAAGGCCAAGGGCGGCCCGCTGCCGTTCGATCCCAAGAAGCCCGCAGTCCGCGTCTACGGCGCGACGCGCTTCCCAGAGTGGCAGGACGTGTGCTTGCAGGCAGTTAAGGCGGCTTGGGTTCCCGAGACGGTCCGTGTCGACGATGCCAAGGTGCGCAGTCACAAGCAAAACCAAACTCTTCTCCCTATGTGTGCTTTTTTTTTTCTCTTTTTGACGCGAGCGCATATAGAAACGTATTGCGAAGTTTGGAGCCGAGTCGGCGTTCAAGCGCGAGCTGCCGTTCGTAGAGACAGATGTGCTGCGCGAGGTGCTACCTTGAAGCGTACGTTGAACCTCGTCGATGTGGAGGTCTTGCCTATCGAAGAGGCGCTGGCGCAGGTTGAGGCGAGCGAGGCGGGATTTAAGCCGGATGATTACTGAGAGCTCAGAGCCCGGGCAGGGAAGTCCAGGGTTCGAATTTAGGAACGTATAAAGACAAGTCGGTATTGTTGTCTATACATTCTTTGGAAGTAAAATGCTACTATCGTTGTCGTCTTCCTTTTTTCCCTTGGTGTCGATATGGCTCGAGCAAATCAATGGAATCTTATTTTTGAAATTGAACTGGATATTAACGAAAATGCAGTAGACTCCAGCTAGTAATCAAATTCAAGTGTTCATCAGGGCGCCTAAGTAGATTGTGTTATAGATGTGTAAGTAAATGGGTGCCGATACAAAACAGTTGCAGACGTAGGTATTTATGATGTTGAAAACTTGTAATGTCAGCGAGACGAGCAGTCCAACGTCCAGGTAATCCGAATCCGCAAAACGTCTTCATGCGTCTATTCAAAGTCGCGGCGCGAGCGCTTGCTAGCCATCCGGATGTGTTCGCCGTACTTGTACAGTAGGATCGGAATAGGCACGAACGTGCAGGTGAGGAACACGAGAAGGGTGCTCAGCCGACCCCGAGGTGGCGATATGTCGCCCCGGCGAAGAGGGGGAATCCCGCGCCGAACGTGGAACGGATGAAGTCGTTTCCGGCTAGCACACTCGCGGCGTACGTGGGATATGCGTCCGCGAAGTAGTTCAGGATGACGTTCAGTCGTTTGGAACAAACCGTTTAGTCTCTATGTGGCTGAAGAGAGTAAGACGAGAAAGGAGACTCACGAAGAGGAGGAGCGCGGCGACGCCGAACAGGCTTTACCCGATGATCGGCACGGTCCAGTGCACGCTCTCGCGCGATGTCCATCCGAACCAGAGGAGACATATGGGGACGAGCAAAGCGCCGACGATGGCGACAGGCATGCGTTCCTCTGGCTTCAGCCCATCCTTGTCGTTATACTTGGGCTCCTGGACGTGATACAGGCACGCAAAGAAGTGGGGCATGGCGATGAATGCGCCGACAAACAGGCCGAGGATTTGCTCGCGCCAGTGGTAGCTACCGAGAAAGACGAAGGGAAAGGTCTCAAACCAGATCTACAGGAGGGCATAGGAGAGGCGGATGTAGACGTTGAGCGCAAACACGATCGGCTCTTGGAAGTTGAGCGCAAAGGGGCGCACAAGGACGTCGACGGCGAGGTGGCGCGGGGACATGGCTGCCGCTGCAATTTCGGAGGCGGAGGTGTTGCCCGTGACCTTGCACAGGCGGCGTGCTCGGCGGTAGAGGATGTTGGAGGCAGATGTCTCGGGGAAGAAGAAGGGGAGCAGGGTGAACGTCGCGCCTGAGAGCCTATGATGGGCCGGTAAGGCAGAAAAGGGGAGGATTTAGCAAGCGGTACCGTCATTGTTCATAAGTTATTCGCACCTTCCTCGGTGGCGGAGGTAGGTGGAGCAAGGTAGGGGTTGTAGGACAGAAGCAGAGCGCCAGTTGATAACACCCATGAGACAGATGAAACCATCTGTGTGCGAAGGAGGCATCGATGTTGAATTGTTGGGGACAGGGATCCGCTGTCAATGGTCGGTGGCGGCCTAGGTACTATATACCGATGGAGAGAGCGCTGGGAAACAGAAGGAGAGAAAGGAGAAAGACAAAGGGCATGATAGAGATGGGAGACATGTTTGCTACGTGTCTTTTCAGCTACTTGAGGGTGAGTGAAAAGTAACAGGCAAAAGGGAGGTCAGCGGACTCTGAGTGGGATGAGCAGTGGTAGGAATGGCAAGGTCGATTTTCTCACCTCTGTGATGGGTTGTGAGGAGAAGATGTTATTAATGTTATTCGTCGCGGCCCTTGATGAGTGAGCCTTATCAGGGTTTCGTGCCTGAGGCTGACATGACACGTGGGCTTGTCGCGATTTCACACGGCAGTTGGTGTTCGCAATGCAAAGTCACAGTTAAGGACTTTCGGTGGATCGTCGACCAAGTACCAACCATACCCTTTCCGTATCCATTACGCTCTTGACACTTCACATTTTTATCGCGCCGCTTTTTTCTCGGGCAGTCCTGCAAGTGGGTTGTCAGCTCGGATCAATCCGTGAAATGAAATCGCACGCCACATGCACACTACGATAGTCAGCTGACGTTTGTACTCTGTATAATCGTAAGCCCCGAATCCCAACGCGTGATCAACACCTTTCCCAGTCTTTCTTCATCAACACTTTCATGCCATGGGCGCAAACCAGAGTACTAGCTCCCCCGCCTCCCCCTGCCTCCCACATTTCCAATTCAGAGTGCTCATTATTGGAAGAGCAAATGCGGGGAAGACGTCCATATTGCAGAGAGTCTGCGACACAACAGAGAGTCCAGAGATCTACAGGTCTAGTCCGTCGGGTACTCGCGATCGGGTATGTGCTCATTCCCAATGACGCTTTCAATATCATGGTGTATCCAGGTTAAACTCGAACCCACGATGGAGGTTGGATGGTCATATTTTTGTTGGTGACTGCTGATCATGAGGATCCTGTTGACAGCGTGGCCGTCACAACATCGAGGATGAACTCATCTTCACAAACCATAACGGATATGTTTTCCACGACTCCCGCGGGTTTGAGTCAGGCAGTGAGGGCGAGTTGAAGACTGTCCAAGACTTTGTCACTCGCAAGTCGCAGGAGAGGCGATTGAAGGATAGGTTGCATGCAATATGGTTAGTTCTTTAGCATGTCTATAGTCATATATAGAACTTCTCTTCCCAGGTATTGCATTCCAATGGACAATGATCGGCCATCACTCGATTTAAAGCATTTTGCAGATATTTGCCCAGATAAAAATGGCATGTCTAAGCTGAACTGATGCTTTATGAATTGGATTGACATGGGTTATTTTTCAAGTCCCTGTAATAGCAGTTTTCACAAAATATGATCAGTTCAAGCGCAACATCACGATGAAGTTGATGGGTGAAGGTCGTGACCTAGGAACTCACTTTGACATCGAGGTGGAAAGTGTGTTCAATCGACATTATTTGGCCCGCCTTAGCGGGTCCCCACCATTTGTTCGTTTGGAGAGTAAGGTTTTTTTAAGCCAATTCACACCCATCTTAATTTCTGTCCTGTAGGGATGCACAAGCATAATCAACGGTGTAATGATCTCATTGAAGTGACCGCCAATGCACTCAATGGGGGCATAGTTGCCCTTATGCTCATGGCTGTACAGAGAGAAAACCTCGAGCTCAGCATAAAGCAAGCCATTGAATGGTGAGTTCTCACATATAGCGAGATAACAATGAAGGTGTGTAGTCCCATAACAGGACACATCGTCTTCTTGAGAAGGGGACTGGGAGTAAAGAAGCCTTATTAAAAAGATGCATAATGGCTTTTCCGTCAATCTGGGTAAGTTGTACTGCCTGTTATGAATTACCACTTACTGAAAGACAGGGACACCTCAGCTTTATGTCAGTCTGTCATTGCTAATCCAAATCCCATGCGCTCATTTCAATTATTGCCTTCTCGGTGCTCTTGCACATCCTTTCCATGTCTTTCCCTCTGCGGTCTCCAGGACGTGAGTGCCCGTTGCTCGGTCTCTTTCTTTCCATCTCCTGACAAGTCCCTCCCTCTGCGGTCTCCAGGAAGTGAGTGCCTGTTGCTCAGTCGCTTTACTTCTGTGCCCTGACAAGTCCCTCTCTCTGTGGTTTCCAGGAAGTGAGTGCCCGTTTCTTGGTTGCTTTCTTTCCGTGTCCTGACAAGTCCTTCCCTCTGCGGTCTCCAGGAAGTGAGTGCCCATCACTTGGTCAGTTTCTTTCCGTGTCCTGACAAGTCCCTCTCTTTGCGGTCTCCAGTTGGTGAGTGCCCATCACTTGCCAGTCGCTTCTATTCCATATCCTGACAAATCCCTCCCTCTGTGGTCTCCAGTTGGTGAGTGCTCATCGCTCGGTCGCCTTCTTTCCATGTCTTGACAAGTCTCACCCTCTGTGGTCTCAAGTTCGTGAGTGACCGTTTCCTGGTCACTTTCTCTCCATGTCCTGACCAGTCCCTCCCACTGTGGTCTCCAGGATGTGAGTGCCCATCAATGCCCATCGCTCAGTCGGTTTCCTTCTGTGTCCTGACAACTCCATCGCTCTGTGGTCTCCAGAAAGTGAGTACCTGTCACTCGGTCGGTTTCTTTCCGTGTCCTGACAAGTCCCTTCTTCTGTGGTCTCTAGGAAGTGAGTACCCGTCGCTCGATCGCTTTGTTTCTGTGTTCTGACAAGTCCCTCCCACTCCGGTCTCCAGTTGGTGAGTGCTCGTCGCTCAGTCACTTTCTTTCCGTGTCCTGACAAGTCCCTCCTGCCATCTCCAGCAAGTGAGTGCCCATCACTCGTTTGGTTTCTTTCTGTTCTGACAAGTCCCACCCTCCGTGGTCTCCAGTGGGTGAGCGCCCATTGCTCGGTCGGTTTCATTCTATGTCCTGACAAGTCCCACCCTCTGCGGTCTCCAGTTCGTGAGTGCCTGTCTCTCTGTTGCTTTCTTTCCATGTCCTGACAAGTCCCCCCTTCTACGGTCTCTAGGAAGTGAGTGCCTGTCACTTGGTTGCTTTCTCTCCCTGTCCTGACAAGTCCATCTGCGGTCTCTAGGAAGTGAGTGCCTGTTGCTCAGTCACTTTTATGCCATGTCCTGACCAGTCCCTCCATCTGTGTTCTCCAGGATGTGAGTGCTTATCACTTGGTCGCTTTCTTTCCATGTGCTGACAAGTCCCTCCCTCTGTGGGCTCCAGGACGTGAGTGCCCATTGCTCAATTGGTTTCTTTCCATGTCCTGACAAATCCTTCCCTCTGTGGTCTCCAGTTTGTGAGTGCCCATTGCTTGGTTGCTTTCCTTCCATGTCCTGACAAGTCCCTCCCTCTGTGGTCTCCAGAAAGTGAGTGCCCATCGCTTGGTCGGTTTCTTTCTGTGTTGTGACACGTCCTTCCCTCTGCGGTCTTCAGCTGGTGGGTGCCCATCGTTCAGTCAGTTTCTTTCCATGTCGTGACAAGTCCCTTCCCTCTGCGGTCTCCAGGACGTGAGTGCCCATTGCTTGGTCGGTTTCTTTCCATGTCCTGACAAGTCCCTCCCGCGGTCTCCAGAAAGTGAGTGCCTGTTGCTTGATCGCTTTCTTTCCGTGTCCTGACAAGTCTCTCCCTCTGTGGTCCCCAGTGGGTGAGTGCCTGTCGCTCAGTCACTTTCTTTCCATGTCCTGACAAGTCCCTCCCTCTGTGGTGTCCAGGATGTGAGTGCCCATTGCTTAGTCACTTTCTTTCCGTGTTCCGACAAGTCCCTCCCTTTCACTTTACCATCTCCAGTTGGTGAGTGCCAGTGCCAGTCGCTTGGTCACTTTCTTCTGTATCCTGACAAGTCCTTCTGCCTGTGCTCTCTAGTATGTGCGTGCCCCTCATGAGCTCGCTTTCTTTCTGTGTCCTGAGAGGTCCCTGTCTCTCTGTTCCTCAGATAGTGAGTACCTCTTGCGAGCTCGCTTTCTTTCCGTGTCCTGACAAGCCCCTTCCTCGCTACTCTTCAGTTTGTGAGTGCTCCTTCATCCCTTTTTTTTCGGTCTGCTGATGTGCTCCCTCCTCTCTCCCCTTGCAGAAAGTGAGTTTTTCTTTTGTATTTTCCTTTTTCCAGTGTTCTCATTTCTTTTTGCTCGGAAATGCAGATGGCATTAAGCAAACTGACATCGTTTTACTCCGATGTACTGTAATGACTTTTCTGTTCTACCTTGATTTACTAATGGACGTTTAGCCTCGTCTTCATATATCTGACAATGACCCAAATCATACTATCATTGGTACCTTTCCACTGTCTACATCTGTGCCTTCTAACTTCCAAAATAGCCACAGTTATCATTTTGGAGTATGCCTGCTTTCTTTTTGCCTCGCCATCCCGTCCAAGTCGCGGGGAGGCTTTGGATAGGGCTTGTTCCCAATTCATATCCTCTGACACTCATAATGCGGTCAAACGGCTGTTTCAGCTATATTCTACTCAGCAACTTACAGAATTCATCCTTATGCACCGTCTTCGTTAGTTGCTCTTTGCTTCCCCCTATTTATGTTTCCATCTTTGTCTTTACGTCTGTGAATAAGCTTGAATAGTCCCTAACATCAGCATGAATACAATGACTCCAAAAATCGAATCGATTTTTGCACCCTCGGACCGTTTGCTGTAGCACGAGCTGAGACCAAGTACGCATGCAACTGGACGGTCGATGGAACCGACCGTCGTGTAGGGGCACTGATCGTTTAAATGACGGTTCAATTATTCCACCGAGAGCAATGCGAGGCGTACTGTATTACGAACTTCTGCGGTGATCCCAACTCAACAACTTGAGAGATGGTACTTAGTGCCGTGCTGGACTGATCCTTTGGAAAGACGAAACCACTAGCTAATGCCGTCAACCCTCCGGAGCCAAACCACGAGGCAACATTCCCAGATAGCCAGGAACGGGCCATTCAGCGTGTCCTATACCTCACAAAATGGCAACTCGGGTTCAGGTTCAAGTGGAAGTCTGATAACACAGAATGGTGTACTTTCCAACAGCAAGCATTGGGGAGAATTCGGCTAGAGTCTTGTACCCTTTCCTTCACTATTGTCAGTCGGTCTGATCCAGAGCCCTCCGCTCCCACATGCGCGCTACTCGCCGAGAAAGTGTCTGAGGGTGCCCGAAACTTGAAGGGACATGAGAGACCGACAAAACGTGGGTTCTATCGGAGTAGTCTCATTTGTCCCAAGGCAAACCGACAGCCACGTAGAAAGCAAGTCAGACCAAAAGAAGGATGGGCCGAGACGAAGGAATGCAGGACGAGTGAGCTCGGATCGGAGACCAGATGGCCATGGTACGGGCGAAGGCGATGCGGGAGCATAGGCACGGCTGCCAAATGAGTGCAAGCTAGGTAGTAGGGCGTCCTAGAATTTCAGAAATTCTCCAGCAGCCTCATCTTGCCGATGCAGACAGACAATAAAAGTAGATTGCTAGGGACCATGAATTAATTTAAGAGAAATTGTGCCAGTCAGATATATAGTTCAAAAACGAGGAAAGTCGTCTGTCCATACGGCCAGGTACAGCAGTCGATAATCGATAGTTACCTCTCGAGAACCCCAAAACTCCAAAACTTCAGCTTTTCTCTCGATCTTACTCTCCGGCGAACAGGCGGATAATCATGTACGTCGTTGACCATATAAAGCGAACAAGTGAAGAAAAGGGTGATAAGCGTCAGGGACAGCCCTTGGGACAGCTAGCTGCTCGTAGAGGAGGGAATATAACGCACGGGCGAGGAGGAAGACACAGAGAGGATAAAGATGAGGTATCCGTTGACCGCCTTATTCGCATCGCTCGTCTTGGCACTCCCATTTGTAGTGCTGGGTATCGGGGTAGATGGACGTGAAAGGGGACAAGTGCTTGGAGAATAACGGCAACCAACAACGCCTGAAAAGCGAATTGCACATCGTAAATATTCTCTCAAGAAGATGAAGAGACGATCAACAACTCACGTTCGAAAGCACCCAAGTCATCAACACACCAACAAAAGAAAAGAATTATCAGTAATAGCGAGAATGAGGGAGAGACGTTGCGCACTTTGTCCGGAAGTTGCGATAAAGATCTTCCTGGGTAGTTGCTGCGTCCACCTTTTTCTCCTCCTTCGGTGGCTTGGTCGGAAACGCAGGTATCGCGTCCTCGTACGCCATATTGATGTCTGTCTTGGCCGTCGGGACCGCTACCTTGACCGAGTTCTCTCCTTTGTTCGTCTTGACAACGCCCAGGTCCGTACTGACCGTGTTACCGCGACGTACTACCCCAAGAAACATCGCTGTATAAGATAGATGAGACCACGTCAAGTCGGAATCATTCCGAAAACTCACTGGACATTTGCAAACTGCGGTCATCCAGATATCAATGGTAGCGAATTGGGTGGGCAAACATGTCACTGACAGCGTAGACATTCAGAATATTGATGCCACGCATGACGGTGCGACTAGGCCGGGTGCTCAGGTGCAGCGTAGAAGGCAGTCGTGAAGTTCAGGAGAAAAGCGAGGGGAGCGTGGGAAACCTGGACGAGTTCACGCAAAAGTTTCGAGAGATGCGATGGGGAATCTGCATCGTCAGGAGTCAGCACGTCATCTTAAATGTGTGGGATCACGCCGTACAGTAAAGTAGTACGAGTGGCTGTTCAACACAGTCGAATCTAAGTACAGTACCACGGAAAAATCGGGACGCTAAGGGAACAGAGGAAATGAGATCATGGAGAACAGATGAAGGAAAAGTCGACAGGGAGTGAGATCGGTAACAAGTACGTGGAAAGGGTGGCTCCATTGATTAGGGAGACCGATATCAAAAACTCGAAAATGAGAGAAATTAGCATTCGACGCCTGAGACAGCCACAGCGCAAACAAATGCGTCGCACACTCGCAAAGGGGCGAAGTGAGACCGAGGGTGGGGCCGCCAGAACGGGCGAGGCGTCACGAACGACAGAAAAGACCGCGTGGCAGCGGAGTTGGGGTGAGAATTAATGTCGGGTCTTGGCGTGCTCTGGTATGAGGACGGATTCGGTGGGAACACGGGGAAAGGGATGTAGGAGGGGAAGTATGAGGCTATGGTGATCGAATGGGAGGGTCTTGACAGGCTACCGAAAGACAAACGTGAGGAAAAGGACGGGTCAAGGCCAAAGGAGGAGGCGAGATGAGGTGTTCGCAAGGATCGACTCGGAATGGCTAATACGCCATACACGAGGGCTCTACGCAGTCAACGGTGGAGCCCACCTTGCACCAAACGTTCAGACCTAGAGTGCTGCGATGGAAACTTGGAAAGAGACCCTGAGAAGGCCCACTGGCAACGAGTCGACGAAACTCCTATTCTGGAAGACAGAGGACTGGTATTGATCGCTGCCATCCTTCAAGTTTCAGAAAGTGAAACAACAGCACGGATAACAGGATAACTGCCCACGAGTGACTGTGTTGCTGTGTCACAGTTCAAAGGACTCGGTCAATTCTATACCTTATGTCATCCGCGGCCGAGCCCAAGCGCCCGGCGAATGCCTGGCCGAGACCTCCCTTCCTCAGTAAACCACGAATCCGAGACCGCCATGGTCCTAACAAACACCACCATCCTATGATCATGTCTCTACACTCACCCTGCTGGCCCTTCGTCACCAAACTTCGAACTTCTTCTCAACAACTCCTTGAAGGCCTATGAAAAGCAAACTGAGAACGACCTTCTCACTCATCCATTTGCCGCCCAGCTTCAGGCCTGTCAATCTCCAATCTCCATTCTCACCGTACTTCGACGACAAGTAAAATAACGCAATCAATCTCGAGCCCAGCGATGATAGATTAACAAAATAGTTTGACCGACCACCCCACAATAGACGCGGGTGGATACATGCGCACGCCGGTCCAGAATGTGCGCGACGCCGAGCTGACGCTCCTCGGAAAGACCAAGGCGCCGTTCTGCCCCAAGAGGCCCCGCGCGGACCGCGTCTATGTTGCAACGCGTTTCCCAGGGTAGCTGGACGTGTGCGTGCAGGCCGTTCCGGCGGTTTGGGTTCCCGAGACGGCCCACGTGGACGACACCAAGGTGCGCGCGTTGCTGACGGAGCATGGGCCCGGGCTGATCAAGGATAAGTGCGCGATGCCGTTCGTGCAGCTGTTCAAAGGTGCGCAGTCGCAAGCAAAACCATCCTCTTGGACCTCTTCTCCCTGCGTGTGCGTTTTTTTAATTCTGACGCGAGCGCATATGAACCGTATTGTGGAGTTTGGAGCCGAGACGGCGTTCAAGCGCGAGCTGTGGTTCGGAGAGACGGACGTGCTGCGCAAGGTGTTACTCGCGCGTTGACTTTTGTCGATGTGGCGGTCTTGGTTGTAGAAGAGGCGCTGACGCAGGTCGAGGCGAGCAAGGCGGGATATGGCCGTGTGATGATTGAGAGCTCAGAGCGCTCAGAGCCGGGGTGGGAAGCCCAGGGTTCGAATTTAGGAACGTATATAGACCAGTCGATAATGTTGTCTATACATTCTTTGGAGGTAAAATGCCACTATCGTTGTCGTCTTCCTTTTCTTCCTTGCTGTCGAAATGGCTCGAGCAAATTGATGGGATACGTATTTTTGAAACTGAAGTGGTTATTAACGAAAACGTAGTAGACTCTAGCTAGTAATAAAATACAAGTGTTCATCAAGGGCGTCTAGGGTGATTGTGTAATAGGTGTGTAAGTGAATGGGTGCCGATACAAAACAGTTGCAGATATAGGGTATTCATGATGTTGAAAACTTATAATGTCAGCGAGACGTAGTCCAACGTCCAGGCAATCCGAATTGGGGCAAAACATCATCACGCGTCTATTCAAAGTCATGCCGCGCAAGCTTGCTAGCCATCCGGATCCGTTCGCCATATTTGTACAGCAGGATCGGAATGGGAACGAACGCGCAGGCGAGAAGCGCGAGCAGGGTGCTCGCCCAGCCGACCCCGAGGTTGCGATATGTGGCCCCGGCGAAGAGCGGGAATCCCGCGCCGAACATCGAACGGATAAAGTCGTTCCCGGCTAGCACACTCGCCGCATACGTGGGATATGCGTCTGCAAGGTAGTTCAGGATGACGTTCTGTCGTTTGGAACAAACCATTTAGTCCCTATGCGGCTGAAGAGAGAGAGAGGGGAAAGGAGACTCACGAAGAGGAGGAGCGCGGCAACGCTGAACAGGCTTGACCCAATGATAGGCACAATCCAGTGCACGCTCTCGCGCGATGTCCATCCAAACCAGAACAGACATATAGGGACGAGCAAAGCGCCGACGATGGCGACGGGCATGCGTTCCTCTGGCTTCAGCTCTCCCTTGTCGTTATACTTGGGCTCCTGGACGTAATACAGGTACGCGAAGAACGGGGGCATGACGACGAATGCGCCAACGAACAGTCCGAGGAACGACAGGCCGACGAGCTGCTCGCGCCAGTGGTAGATACCGAGAAACACGACGGGGAAGGACTCGAACCAGATGTACAGGAGCGCATAGATGAGGCCTGCGTAGACGTTGAGCGCGAACACGATCGGCTCTTGGAAGTTGAGCGCAAAGGGGCGAACGAGGACGTCGACGGCGATATCGCGCCGGGACATGGCAGCAGCCGCAATCTCAGGGCCGGACATGATCGACGTGTTGCCCGTGGCCTTGCGCAGGCGGCGCGCACGGCGGTAGAGGATGTTGGAGGGAGATGTCTCGGGGAAGAAGAAGAAGAGCAGGATGAGCGTCGCGCCCGAGAGCCACATCAGCTCCCAGATCGTCCAGCGCCAGCCCTCGAAGTGCGCCGAGAAGCCCCCGAGCAGCGGGCCCAGGCTCGGCGCCGATGAAGCGAAGACCGCCCAGACCGTCATCCCGTACGCGCGCTTCTTGGGCGAGTACAGGTCCGCGACGGTCGCGCCGCCCGTGGCGAGGATCGGAGAGCCAACGAATCCCGTGAGAAAGCGGAAGGCCATCAGCATGCCGTAGTTGGTCGCCAGCGCGGTTGGGATCTGCAGCAGGACGAATGCGGCAAGTGTGAGGACGTAGATTGGCATGCGGCCGATCTGTGGGACTTCGCTCAAGGGTGCCCAAACCATTGGACCTGGCGACGGTTGTTGATAAGCTTTTAATCAGACGAAACAGAAAACAGAACGACTGACCAATTCCGTAACCGGCGACGAAGACGGTGAGCCCAACAGTCGCGGCGACATTGCTCACATGGAATTCTTCAGAGATGTAGGGAATCCCAGCAGTGTAAATGGCAGATCCGACGTAAATAGTGAATGTCAAAAGACATGTCTGGAACATGACCCATGTCTTCTTCGCACTCGACCAGTTCTGTGGATTCTGCAAGGCACAAAGGCACGTAAGCAGGTGTTGCCGGTGTGTAGGAGCATCGCACAGCAACAACTCACGTCTGGATCGGTGGGCCCGTCCCATTCGACTAAAAAGAGATCCTTTCCCTTTTCTGGGTCTCCTTTCCGAACTGCTGTCGCTTCCGAGTGTACTGAGGTGGTGTCGGCAAGGGGTACGTCATTGAGCGTGGATTGGGTTGAATGCCGTGGCGACACCTGGGAGAGCTTCTCTTGCCAAATCGGCGGTAATGACTTCTCGTCCGGATGAGGGAAGACTCGGGATCCAAATGCAGAGCGCAAGATGTAGGCAAACAAGGTATCGTGAAAGATCGCTGCCATCTAGAAGGCTAGGGATGTGGAATATCTGGAGAGGACTTTGCTGGAAGCGGATGAGACTAGATTGGCCACCCATGGTGGTGGTTAAATAGAGGGATCACTCGGTCAGGTTGAGTCGCAGAAACATAGGAAAGTGGATATGTGGATATAATGATTTGGCATCGTGTTGGTGGGTATCGAGTGTTGAATTAGCGATCATGTCGTTGACGCAATGACTGGTGGGTCGTGAGTGGGTTCGTCCCTGACGCCAAAAAAGGTCATGACAAAGCACATGTTGTCGGGTTGTTGTGTGGACCTCGCGCTTACGCAGTCAACTTGAGTGTGGGTCGCGGTTGGCTTACTCAGACAGCACTCCTGTGCCTTGCTGACTTCAAAACTTCAAGTTGCGCTTGTTGAGCTCTTTCTCTCCCGACGCTTATCAATGATTGTCTTCCAAGCTCTGTCGTGACTCAAAAACTACAGTACATCATGCTATTGTACTATCCACGTACACCTTCAGGCGTCATTATTTTAGGAGGAACTTGTTCCAATGATTCAGAGAGCTTCTACTATCAGTACAATCTCCCGCCTTCATTCATTGTCCCAGACTCGCCAGAGATGTCCGAGGCAATTCCACATGTCGCTGAATTACATAACCCCCCTGCCACTGGCAGTGTCATCCCTCCCTCGTGTTGTTTGTGCACCCGCGCGATAACGTATCATAATTGGGATCCATAATTGGGATCAGTGTACGTATTCATGTGAATAACACGATACATCACGCAGAAGCCAAGAGTTTTGATCGCTACAAGTAGTACGATTGAGATAATACTAGTAGACAACGATGCGCATACCACGCTCACTGGCTGCTGGCAAAGTGAGCAAACCGGGCCATCCAACAAGGGCAAGTCAACAATTTCTACGAGGAGCCTCAGGAAAGTGTTTGGGACCCAACACGGATCAATACGGCTGAAAAGTGCTGACACGAATTAATATCGTAGTATGGAACGCCGTTCCGTATGGAGGACACCAGGCGATAAATCAGTCGGCCCTCGACGTGAGGGGCAACCTCACACACCATTGACATGAGCTCTCGGAGACTGCCGAGCAAACGCAACCTGCCACTCATCGATACTGTGATCAAGCTTGCCCGACTCACATGTGGAGCTGATAAATTAGTTTTGACATAACTACAGTGGTATGAATATTATATAGCTACATGGATGCACCTCAAGCGTTCGGACCGAAAAACAGCCTCACGTTCGTTTTACCCTGGCACATTTACTGTATCCAATAATAATGATAACGTCTTGTTTCAACTACCAGATGACCCGAGTCTGCTTAGTAGATGTCCATCTCACTCAGTCCTGCAATTATTCTTTTTTGTCACACACCTCTCGTATCTTGCGCGCTTATCGAACCCAATCCAACACAGGTAGCGCCCACGGGGCCAATAATCGATTTCCCCTTCCTCGTTGGCAACTCCTACGAAATCCGCCATCGTCCTCTCAGCTCTCTCAGCACGAACTAACATCCCCTCCGCACACTTATGTCTCACCCTCATCCTACCGGCCCTTCTTCACCAAACTTCCAACTTATTCTTAATAACGCCCTGAAATCTTACGAAAAGCAAACAAAACACGATCTTCTTCTCCATCCACTCGCAGCCCAACTCCAGGCCTGCCAATCTCCCAGCTCTATTCTCGTCGTGCTTCAACAGCAAGTACAACAACTCGATCGTTCTCGAGCCACAGATGATAGGTTAACAAAATGGCTTAACCCGACCGTCAACGTTCTCTATGCCTTCTCCGAGACTCTTGGAGAAGGTGTCAGCCTGGTACGTTTCAAGACATGAACTCAACTGATATCTGTACTCTTATACATATTTTTTCAGGTATTTTCTCCCGCGAAGGTGATCTTTGCCGGTGTTGGCGTCCTCCTTTCGGTGTGTATCCTATTCTTTCATATCGGACAAACGATTTTAACGTCTACATGCCTCAGGCTGCTAGGGATGTTCGTTCAAGCCAAGAAACTCTCATTGACATATTCGAACGTATTGAAAACTTTTTCCGGCGTCTCGAAGTCTACACGGAGGTGCCACCGACTGCCGAAATGATGGACATGATGGTAAAGATCATGGTGGAGATCCTTTCTATTCTTGGGATCGCAACGAAGGAGATCAAGCAAGGCCGGACGAGTGAGTGATATCTGTATAGATACGCCATGGTTGACCGAATGTTCTTCAGAGAAATATCTGAAGAGATTGGCTGGAAGGACCGACATGGGGGATGCGCTGAAGAGACTGGACAAATTGACACACGAGGAGGCGCGAATGGCTATTGCGCAAAATCTGAAGGCGACCCATTCTGTCGATGACAGAGTGAAGGGAGTTGTGGATAAGGTACTTGATGTCGGCGATGCAGTGAGGGGTGTCGACGCTAGGGTGGCCAACGTTGATGATGGAGTAAAAGCAGTTAATGACAGGGTCATTGATGGTGCGCAAACTGTCTCGAGGCCGTCAAAAAACCTGATGAAACCTGA
>Ga0307512_10004425_pt1 | contig 15409 bp, 14 predicted proteins | sample 14_EM_MG_FD_200267 | JGI IMG/M metagenome (GOLD analysis project Ga0307512, IMG submission 200267) | Populus trichocarpa ectomycorrhiza microbial communities from riparian zone in the Pacific Northwest, United States - 14_EM | ecosystem: Host-associated > Plants > Roots > Unclassified | place... | reverse complement strand
CCGCGAGCGCGCCGTGCTTCACCGCGTCGAACCGGGCCGTGTTGACCGACACCAGCCGCACGTCCGGCGCGAACACCGACCAGGACGCGGTCGTGAAGTCCTGCAGCCTGGTGCCGACGGCCAGCACCAGGTCGGCGTCCGCCGCGAGAGCGTTGGCCGAGGACGAGCCGGTGATGCCGAGCGGGCCGGCGTGCAGCGGATGGTCGTGCGGCACGAGCGTGCGGCCCGCGGTCGTCTCGGTGATCGGCACGCCGTGGCGCTCGGCGAACGCCACGGCCTCGTCGACCGCCCCCGAGTACCGGACGCCGCCGCCCAGAACGAGCAGCGGCCGCCGGCTGGCCTGAAGCAGGTTCCTGGCGTGAGCCAGCACCGCCAGGTCCGGACGAGGCCGGAGCGGGCGATGCACCACCGGATCGAACAGTGCGGCGGGGAAGTCGAACGCCTCCGCCTGCACGTCCTGCGGCAACGCGAGCGTCACCGGCCCACAGTCGGCCGGGTCCGTCAGCACCCTGACGACCTGTGGCAACGCCGACAGCAGCTGCTCCGGCCTGGTGATCCGATCGAAGTAGCGGCTGACGGCACGGAACGCGTCGTTGACGGTCGCGGTCCCGTCGCCGAAGTGCTCCACCTGTTGCAGCACGGGGTCCGGCGCACGGTTGACGAACGTGTCTCCCGGAAGGAGCAGCAACGGCAGGCGGTTGGCGTGCGCGACCCCGGCCGCGGTGACCATGTTCAACGCGCCGGGCCCGATCGACGACGTCGCCACCCCGACCTGCCGCCGGTGCGTGGCCTTCGCGAGCCCGACGGCGGCGAGCGCCATGCCCTGCTCGTTCTGTCCCCGCCACACCGGCAGGTCGGAGTCGGCCAGGGCGGTGCCCATGCCGAGCACGTTGCCGTGTCCGAAGATCGCGAACACGGCACCGAAGAGCGGCGCCTCCGTGCCGTCCATCAGCTCGGTCCGCTGCGCTGCCAACCATCGGACCAGAGCCTGTGCCGTCGTGAGCCGCTCGGTGACCTGCACTAGTTCGTGACCTCCCGCAACTCGTGCTCCAGGGCTTCCAGTTCGGCGCCGCCGGCCATCTGCCGGGTCAGCTCCTCGATCGAGATCTCCGACTTCTCGAACGAGCCCAGGCTCATCCCCCGCTTGAGCAGCAGGAACCGGGTGCCGACCGGGTAGGCGTGCCGCGGGTTGTGCGTGATCAGCACGACTCCGAGGCCACGGTCCCGCGCCTGCGCGACGTACCGCAGCACCACACCAGACTGCTTCACACCCAGCGCCGCGGTCGGCTCGTCGAGGATGATCACCTTCGCGCCGAAGTAGATGGCCCGCGCGATCGCCACGCACTGCCGCTCACCACCGGACAGCGTGCCGACCGGCTGCTCGACGTCCCGCAGGTCGATGCCCATGTCCGCGAGCGACTCCTTGGCGATCTGCCGCCCGCGCCTGCGGTCGAGCCGCTGGAGCGGCCCGAACCCGAGCGTCGGCTCCGAGCCGAGGAAGAAGTTCCGCCACACGCTCATCAGCGGCACGACCGCCAGGTCCTGGTGGACGGTCGCGATGCCGGCGTCGAGCGCCTCGCGCGGCGAGCCGAACTTCACCAGCTTGCCGTCCACGAAGAACTGGCCGGAGTCGTGCTGGTGCACCCCGGAGAGGATCTTGATGAGCGTGGACTTGCCGGCGCCGTTGTCGCCGAGCACGCAGGTCACCTCGCCCGCGTTCACGACCGTGGACACGTCCCGCAGCGCGATCACGCTGCCGTAGCTCTTGCCGACATCGGTGACTTCGATGAGCGCGGTCATCGCCTTACCCTTTCCGCTCGCCGCCGGAACGTGTTGTTCACCAGCACCGCGGCCAGCAGCATGATGCCGAGGAAGAGCATGAACCAGTCGGAGTTCCAGTTCGCGAACACGATGCCCTGCCGGGCCATGCCGAAGATCAACGCGCCGATCGCGGCGCCGACGGCCGAGCCGAACCCGCCGGTCAGCAGGCAGCCGCCGATCACCGCCGCGATGATGTACTGGAACTCCAGGCCGATGCCCTCGTTGGCCTGCGCCGTCGTGTAGCGCAGGATGTTGATCGAGCCGACCAGCCACGCGGCGGCCGCGGTCGTCATGAACAGCAGGATCTTCGTGCGGGCCACCGGCACACCCACCGCTCGCGCGCTGGGCGCCGAGCCGCCGACCGCGAAGATCCAGTTGCCGAACTTCGTCCGCACCAGGATCCACGCCGCCAGCGCCGCGAACCCGATCCACCAGATGATCGAGATGCGGAACGCCGTGTCGCCGATGTTGAACGTCGACGCGAACACGAACCCGCTGGACTCGTAACCGCCGGTGCGGCGCATGCCGGACACCTGCACGGAGTTCGTCACCAGCCGGGTGATGCCCAGGTTCAGGCCCTGCAACGCGAGGAACGTGCCGAGCGTGACGATGAAGCTCGGCAGCCCGGTCCTGACCACAAGCCAGCCGTTCAACGCGCCGACCCCGAGCGCGAACACCAGCGACAGCAGCATCGCGAGCCACACGTTCATGCCGGCCTTCGTCGCCAGCATGGCTGTGACCAGCGCGGTCGACCCGGTCATCACACCGGCGGACAGGTCGAACTCGCCGCCGATCATCAGCAGCGCCACCGCGACCGCCATGATGCCGAGCGTCGCCGAGTCGTCGAGCCAGGTGGCGACGCCGCCCATGGTCAGGAACTTGTCGGCGAAGATCGAGAAGAAGACGAACACCACGAGCGCGCCGATGAGGGCGCCGATCTCCGGCCGCACGATCAGCCTGTTGGTCAGCGAGTTGGGGGCGACGCGTTCGTCCACCGTCGATTCCACTGTGGTCATCTGGCTCACCTCGTCCCTCGCTCGGTGTACTTCCCGACCTCGTCCGCGTTGGACTTGTCGACGAAGCCCGGTCCGGTGAACACCGGCAGCCCGCCACCGAGCGTGTTGCCGTTCTCTCGGTACAGCTTCAGCATCACGATCGGCAGGTAGCCCTGCTCGTACTGCTGCTGGTCGACGGCGAAGGCGATCTTGCCGGCCTTGATGGAGTTCACGACGTCCGTGTTGAGGTCGAACGTGGCGATCACGGCCTTCGAGCCAGCGCTCGCCGCCGCGGCCACCGCGCGGTCCGCGACCTGCGAGTTGAGCGTCAGCACGCCGTCGATGGACGAGTCGGTCTGCAGCGCGCCGCGGATGCGGTTCTCGGTGTCGGTCGGGTTGGCGATGTCGACCTGGAGGTTGGTGACCTTGCCGGAGCCGAAGCCCTCCCGCGCGCCGTCGCACCGCTGGTTGAGTCCGGAGTTGGCGGCCTCGTGGATGACACAGAGGATGTTCTTCTTGCCCTCGTCCTTGAGGCGCTCGCCCGCGGCCTTGCCGGCGACCGACTCGTCCTGGCCGACGTGCGCGATGGCGCCGAACTCCTTGCTCTCGGCCGCGCCGGAGTTGATCGTGATGACCGGGATCCCGGCCTTCACGGCGGCCTCGATGGAGTCCTTCAACGCGTCCGGGGTCGCCATCGACACGACGATGCCGGTCTTGCCCTGGGCGACGGCGTTGTCGATGAGCTTGGCCTGCGCGCTGGGCTCACCGTCGCCGTTGTAGGTGACCTTGACGCCGAGGTCGCGGCCGGCGTCCTCGGCACCGTTCTTCACCACGCTCCAGAAGGCGTCACCCTCACTGCCGTGGGTGATCACCGCGAAGTCCAGCGGTGCTGCGGAGTCCACGCCCTGTGACGGGCCTCCGCCTGGTTCGGGTCCGGTCTCTGCTGACGGCCCGGTACACGCGGCGAGCGCGAGGACGGCCGTGGCCGCCAATAACACTCGGGCGGAGGTCTTCGACATCGTTGTCTCTTTCTCCTGTCTACGCCCTCAACTTGGCCAGATGATCGAGGCTTTGCCTGGTGTGCTCCCTCGGCTGCGCGTCCGCCGCGGTGTCCGCCGGCAGCGCGGTGTCCTGCTCGAGCACGTACCAGCCGTCGTAGTCGTTGTCCCGCAACAGTTTCAGCAGCGTTTCGAGATCCACGTCGCCGGCGCCGAGCGGCACGTAGATGCCCTCGGCGACGGCACGCGTGTAGGTGATGACGCCCTGCCGCACCTGTTCGGCGAGGTCCGCGCGGACATCCTTGAGATGCACGTGCCCGACCCGCCGAGGATGGCGGCGCACCAGGTCGACGGGGTCCGTGCCGCCGATCAGCAGATGCCCGGTGTCGACGCAGAGCGGCAGGTCCGAGTCGTGCACGAACCGCTCCACCTCGGCCCTGGTCTCGACGTGCGTGCCGACGTGCGGGTGCAGCACGGTCCTCAGCCCGGCGGCCGCGGCGCGCTCCGCGATGACCGTGCAGTTGTCGACGAGTGTCGCCCATTCCTTGTCGGACAAGGCAGGGCGCTCGTCGTAGCCGTCGAGTCCGGTCGCGGCGGCCAGCACGAGCACCTCACCACCCGCGCCGGCGAGCAACTCGGCCACGGCATCCACTTCGTCCATTGTGGACTCTTGGTGCAGTGCGGTCGCGAAGAACCCGCCCACCAGGCCGAGATCGTGCTCGGCAAGGGCCTTCGCGAGTTCCGGCGCGCTGGTCGGCAGATAACCGGGCGGTCCCAGCTCGGTCGCGGTGATGCCAAGAGAGGCCATCTCGCGGAGCACGGTCTCCGGTGGGAGAACCCGTCCCCAGCCGGGCACTTCGCAGACACCCCACGAGATCGGCGCGGCGGCGACCCTGTTCATGGTGTGATCCTCACGGGCTGGCCGGTTCGGCGGGACTGTTCGCAGGCCTCGGCGAGACGGAGGCTGACGAGGCTGTCGCGAGCCGGCGACGGGTTCTCGGCACGGCCTGCCAGCACCTCGATGAAGACGCGCATCTCGTTGCGGTAGGCGTGCTGGAAGCGTTCCGGGAAGCCGGGATAGGCATTCTTGTTGGCATTCCACCCGTTCAGCGGGGTCCGCTCGTCGAGGCCGACCACCACCGAGTCGCGGGCACCGAGGACCTCGATGCGGTGGTCGTAGCCGAGCGGGTCGTGCCGCCCGCCAGTCAGCACCGCATGCGTGCCACCGGCGAACTTCAGCATCACCACGGCGTTGTCGACGTCGTCGGCGCGGGCGAACGCGTCGTCGACGAGCACCGCGCCGGACGCGTACACCTCGACCACCGGCTCGCCGACCAGCCACGGAACCGCGTCGAGGTCGTGGATCAACAGGTCGCGGAAGATGCCGCCGGAGGTTGGCAGGTAAGCGAAGTCGGGCGGCTGGGCGTCGAAGCCGGTGGCGCGGACCTGGTAGACCGTGCCCAGCTCGCCGTCGACGATGCGGCGCCGCAGTTCGACCATGGCCGGGTCGAAGCGCCGCTGGAAGCCGACGAGCACCGGCACGGTCGCGGACTCGATCTCGGCGATCAGCTCGGTCATCGCGGGAAGGTCGGCCGCGATGGGCTTCTCGCAGAGCGCGGGCGTGCCGACGGCGAGGCAGGCCCGGACCAGGACCGGATGCGTGTCGGTGGGCGTGGCGACCAGGACGCCGTCGCTTTCCTTGAGCAGGTCGTCCAACTCGGGCACGGCCCTGGTCTTGTCCCCGGTGGCCGCGAGGTCGGCCCGACCGGGCACCGGGTCGTAGAGGAGCACCTCGTCCACCTGCGGCAACGCCGTCAGGTTCGCCGCGTGCATGGTCCCGATCCGCCCAACCCCAGCGACCCCGATACGCATACGGCTCCTTGCGTTAGAGCGCTCTAATCTGCCTATCCTGTAATGGCCGTCACACTCGTGTCAAGGAGGTGCACCCGTTGGCCCGCCCCACGATGGAGGACGTCGCGGCACGGGCGGGCGTGTCCAGAGCACTGGTGTCGCTGGTGATGCGTGGTTCGCCGAAGGTGAGCGAGGCACGCCGCGAGGCGGTGCTGGCGGCGGCAGCCGAGCTGGGCTACTCGCCGCACGCGATGGCCCGCTCGCTGGCCTCGCGAACCTCGCACGTGCTGGGCGTCATGGTGTCGGACCTGCACAACCCGTTCTGGGCGGAGGTGGTCGACGGCCTCGACCTGTACGCCCGCGCGGCCGGCTTCGAGCTGGTGATCAACACGGGTGGCCGCAGCCCGTCCCGCGAACGGCAGGCGCTGGCGTCGCTGGCGTCGTTCCGGCCGGCGGGGATCGCGTTGCTCGGCCCGGTGGTGCCGTCGCAGGCAATCGAGGAGGCGGCGACGGAAGGCCCACTGGTACTGGTCTCCCGCTCCTCTCGAATGTCCACTGTGGACACGGTGAACGACGACGGCAAGACGGGCTCCGCACTCGCGGTCGATCACCTGGTTGCCTTGGGACACCGCGAGATCGTGCACATCGACGGCGGCAACGGCTCGCAGTCGGCGCCGCGACGGACCGGCTACCGCCAGGCGATGGAGCGCCACGGGCTCGAGCCGAGGGTGGTCCACGGCGAGTACACGGAAGCGGCTGGCGCGGCCGCGATCCGCGCACTGTCCGCGCCTTTCACAGCAGTGATCGCGGCGAACGACCTCAACGCGGTCGGCGTGCTGTCCTCGTTGGGCGAGGCGGGGTTGCGCGTGCCGGAGGACGTGTCGGTGGTGGGTTACGACAACACGTGGCTGGCGGCACTTCGCCACATCGGGCTGACCACGATCGACCAGCCACGCCACGAGATGGGCCGCCTGGCCGCGGAGGCGCTGATAGCGCGGGTGCGCGGCCAGACGTCACGACCCGCGCGGCTGGTCGTGCGCCCGAGCCTGGTAGTCAGGTCGACCACGGCCCCACCTCGCTGACCAGGTTTGATGCGGACCCCGGCGTTCATGCATCCCATGAACGCCGGGGGACGTGCGGCCTCCGGCCCCCGAAATCCAGCGTAACAACGACCACCGACGGTTCCGGCGCACCGAGGTGCCGCCTGTGGACAACCGGGTCTGCTGTGGATAACCCACATCCGCGGACCCGGAACTGTCGGCGTCCTGCCGTAGGCTGGAAAACGGGGGCCGGAGGCCAACGCGCGCACCCATCAGCCAACCGGCTCCTTCGGGGCCGGCGCCGACGGAGCGTCCTTGCGCGTGAACCGCCGGATCAGCGGCCACAGCACGATCACCAGCACCACCACGTACACCGTCACCGAGAACGTCGTGTTCACCAGGCCGGTCAGCGATCCGTCGGACAGCTGCAACGCCCGCCGCATCTGCAGTTCCGCCGCCGGTCCGAGGATCACCCCGATGATCGCCGGCAGGATCGGCAACCCGTACCTGCGCATCGCGAACCCGAGCACGCCGATCACGAACAGGACTATCAGGTCCACGACCTGCCCGCTCACCGCGTACGCGCCGACCGACGCGAAGAACAGGATCCCCGCGTACAGGTACGGCCGCGGAATCTTCAGCAGCTTCGCCCACACCGGCGCCAGCGGCAGGTTCAGCACCAGCAGGAACACCGTGCCGACGAAGAGGCTCGCGATCAGCGCCCACACCAGCGTCGACTCACGCTCGAACAGCTGCGGCCCAGGCTGGATCCCGTACTGCTGGAACGCCGCCAGCATCACCGCGGCCGTCGCCGTCGTCGGCAGGCCCAGCGTCAGCATCGTGACCAACGTGCCGGACGCGGACGCCGACGCCGTCGACTCCGGGCCCGCGACGCCCTCGATCGCGCCCTTGCCCCACTCGTCCTTGTGCTTGGACAGCCGCTTCTCCGTCACGTACGACAGGAACGTCGGGATCTCCGCGCCACCAGCGGGAATCGCGCCGAACGGGAAGCCGATCAGCGGACCGCGCAACCACGGCTTCCACGTCCGCTTCAGGTCCTCGCGCGAGAGCCACGCGCGGCCGACCGGGATCGGCTCCGCGATGTCGTGCCGCAGGCGCGACGCGATCCACAGCGACTCACCCACCGCGAACAGGCCCACCGCCACGACGACGACGTCGATGCCGTCGGCCAGTTCCAGCGAGCCGAACGTCAGTCGCGACTGGCCGGTCATCTCGTCCAGGCCGACGAGCCCGATCGTGAGACCGATCAGCAGCGACGCGAAACCCCGCACCCGCGACTTCCCGAGCACCGAGGTCACCGCGATGAACGCCAGGACCATGATCGCGAAGTAGTCCGGCGCACCGATGTCCACGGCCAGCGACGCGATGAGCGGCGCGAGGAGCACCAGGCCGATCGTGCCGATCATGGCGCCAGCGAAGTGACCCAGTGCCGCGGCGGCGAGTGCCTGCGAGCCGCGACCCTGTTTCGCCATCTGGTTGCCCTCGATGGTCGTCATCACCGAGGCGCTCTCACCCGGCGTGTTCAGCAGGATCGACGTGGTCGAACCGCCGAACATGCCGCCGTAGTAGATGCCGGCGAACATGATGAACGCCGCCGTCGGGTCGAGCCCGTAGGTGACCGGCAGCAGCAGCGCCACCGCCATGGCCGGGCCGATGCCCGGCAGGACGCCGATGAACGTCCCCAGCAAGACACCGACCGCGGCGAGCAGCAGATGGTACGGCGTCAGCGCGGTGCCGAACCCGTCAATCAGGTTGGAAAACGAGTCCATGGACTAGAACACCTCCATCAGCGGGCCACCGGGCAGCGGCACCCCGAGCAGGTTGTTGAACACCACGAACGTCACGATCGACATGCCCGCCGCGATCAGCGGGTCACGCACGAAACTCCTGCTGCCCAACGCGTACGCCGCGCCCCAGAACAGGATCGCGCCGGAGATCGGGAAGCCGACGACGCCGATCAGCGCCGCGTTGGCGAGGAAAGCCGCCGACAGCAACAGAATCGTGCGCCAGTCGCTCGGCGCGGTGAGGTCGATGTCCTCGCCTGCCTCCGCCTCGCCCTTGCCGCCCCGCAGCACGTCGCGGACCAGCAGGGCAGCGGTCACCAGCAGCAGCACGCCGACGAGGATCGGCACGGCCTTCGGACCGATCGGGCCGCGCTGGGCAGCGACCTCGGGAATGCGGATCGCGTCGACCAGCACCAGCACGCCGAGCACCGCCAGCAGCACGCAGATACCGAGCTCGGAGCGGTCCTTCCAGGACGGCTTCTGCTCAGGCTTCTCAAGTGTCGCGGTCATAGCCCCAACTCCGACAGGACCGAGGCGACCCGGTCGTTCTCCTCGGCGAGGAAGTCGCCGAACTGCTTGCCGGGCAGGAACGCGGACGTCCAGCCGTTCGTCTTCAGCGCGTCCTTCCACTGCTTCGTGTCCTGTAGGTCGGTGAACAGGCGCACGAGCTTGTCCGTGTCGTTCTGCGAGATGCCCGGCGGCGCGACGATGCCGCGCCAGTTGGTGAACTGAACGTCCACACCGGACTCGGTGAGCGTCGGCGCGTCAACGCCGTCGACGCGATCCGGGCTGGTCACGGCAAGGACCCGCAGGTCACCGGACTCGATCTGGTCGCGGTACTCGCCGACCCCGGACACACCGAACGCGATCTTGCCGCCCAGCACCGAGGAGAGCAGCTCACCGCCGCCGTCGTAGGACACGTAGTTCACGTCCTTGGGCGCGAGCCCGATGGCCTTGGCGAACAGCATCGGCGCGAGGTGGTCCGGGCCGCCAGGCGAGGACCCGCCGCCGACCGGCACGCCGCCGGGGTCGGCTTTCCACGCGTCGATCAGCTGGTCGATGTCCCGGTACGGCGAGTCCTTGGCCACCACGATGATGTCCGGCTCCTCGATGAGCTTCGCGATCGGCGTGGTGTCCTGCAGGGACGACGGCGAGTGGTTGGTGTGGACACTGCCGACGACGCCGAGGCCCATGGACATGACCAGCTTGTCGTTGCCGGCCTCGTTGACCAGCCGGCCGAGGCCGACCGTGCCACCGGCGCCGGGCAGGTTGAAGACCTCGACGCTGCGGGTGAGGTCCGCGTCCTCCATGGCCTTGGCGGCGGTTCTGGCGGTGATGTCGTAGCCGCCGCCCGGGGTGTTCGGCACCAGCACCCGCAGGCCGCGGACCTGGGCGCCGGGATCGTCGTCGGCGCCCGAACTGACCAGTGGCGGGATCAACAGCACGGCGGCCAGCGCGCCGAGCGCCGCGATCCAGGGTTTGACGCTCATCGGCATCGAGCCTCTCTGCTCGGATTTGCCTGCTCATGGTGCCTGGGGGTTACCGTCTTGTCGTCTTAGTCGCACAGCGGTCGTTGTGGTCGTTGTGGTCACGAGTGAAGTGGGTGGGAGGATGGCGGAGCGTGGGCTGTCGCGGCAGCTGCTCGGCTGGCAGCTGCTGATCGTCGTCGCGCTGCTCGCCGCAGTCGCCGTCTACTCGGCCATCCAGTCCAACAAGAGTTTCCAGGACGTCGAGGGCCGCCGCATGCTGTCGGTCGCCGAGGACGTCGCGGCCCAGCAGACCGTGCGGGACGCACTGGCCGACCCGCGGCGCTACCACCAGCTGCCGTCGTTCGCGACGAGCGCCATGAACCTGTCCGGCGCCGACTACGTGATCATCGCGCGACCGGACCTGACCATCCTGACCTCGCCGGACCCCGGCGACGTCAAGACGAAGCTGCCGCTCGGCGACTCCATGATCCGCCAGGGCCGGTCGTGGGTCGGCGTCATCGGCGGCTCGCTCGTGGCGCACGTGCCGGTGATCGGCGAGCGCAGCAACGTGGTCGGCATAGTGGCGGCCGGGGTGGCGACGCCGACGTTCCTCGAGGGCATCGTGAACTCGCCCGCCGAGGCGCTGCTGATCCTCGGTGCCGCGCTGGTGATCGGGGTGGTCGGCTCGTTTCTGCTGGCGGAAAGGGTGAAACGGCAGACGTTCGGCCTGGAGCCACGTGAGATCGCCGGGCTCGTCGAGCATCGCGAGGCGATGCTGCACGGCATCCGCGAGGGCGTCGTCGGCCTCGACACGTCGCACCGGATCACGCTCGTCAACGACCAGGCACGGCGACTGCTCTCGCTACCGTCCGATGTGGTCGGACGGTCGGTCAGCGACCTGGACCTGAACGACCGGCTGGTGGACGTGCTGACCGGCCGCGCCGGCGACGGCGCGGACGAGATCGTGCTGCGCCGCGGCAGGGCGCTGGTCATGAACCGCATGCCCATCTCGTTGGACGGCACCGCGGTCGGCTCGGTGGTGACACTGCGGGACCGCACGGAAATCGTTACCCTCCAACACGAGCTGGACGCGAACCGCAGCACGACCGACGCGTTGCGGGCGCAGGCACACGAGTTCACCAACCGGCTGCACACGATCACGGGGCTGATCGAGCTCGGCGAGTACGACGAGGTGCGCCGCTATGTCGACCGCGTGAGCCACACCAGGGAGGCATGGCACACCGAGGTGAGCGAGCGGATCGGCGACTCGGCGGTGGCCGCGCTGCTGATCGCGAAGGCCAGCGTGGCGGCGGAGCACAACGTGGGGTTGCGGCTGACCCCGCGCAGCCGGCTCGGCGAGGTGGACGAGTCGCTGTCCGCGGACCTGGTCACGGTGATCGGCAACCTGGTGGACAACGCGATCGACGCGCTGCCCGCGGACGGGTGGATCGAGGTGGACATCAGCCACACGGACGACGAGGTGCTCGTGGTGGTCACGGACTCCGGCCCGGGTGTCGCGCCGGACATCGCCGAGGAGATCTTCCGGCACGGCTTCACCACGAAGGCCGCCGAGGAAGGCGGGCAACGCGGGCTGGGCCTCGCGCTGACCAGGCAGACCTGCCGCCGGCGCGGCGGCTCGGTCGAGGTGGCGGGCGCGGTGTTCACGGCACGGCTGGGGGTGCACGCGTGATCCGGGTGCTGATCGTCGACGACGACTTCATGGTCGCGAAGGTCCACAGTGGATATGTCAACAAAACGCCCGGCTTCGAGGTCGTCGGCGTGGCACACACCGGCATGGACGCGTTGCGCGCGGTCGACGACCTGCGGCCGGACCTGGTCCTGCTGGACATCTACCTGCCGGACCTGGACGGCCTCACGGTGTTGCGCGAGCTACGCACCTCGACCAGCGCGGAGACCGACGTCATCGTGATCAGCGCGGCCAACGACGTCGAGACGGTGCGCGCGGCCATGCGTGGCGGCGTGCTGCACTACCTGATCAAGCCGTTCACCTATGCGGCGCTGTATGACCAGCTGAAGCACTTCGCCGCGCTGCACCAGCGACTGAGCGTGCTCTCCGAGGCCGGACAGTCCGATGTGGACCAGGTGTTCGGCGGCCGGCCGAGCGGCGCGACCCCACTGCCGAAAGGCCTGTCCGGCGAGACGGCGGAGCTGGTGGAGCGCGTGCTGCGAACGTCCACAGAGGACGTTTCGGCGGCCGAGTGCGCGGCACGCACCGACATCTCGCGAGTCAGCGCGCGCCGCTACCTCGAACACTTCGTGGCGACCGGCCAGGCCGCCGTCCGCCTGCGGTACGGCACCGGCCGGCCGGAACGGCGCTACTACTGGGTTTCCTAGCAGGAACTGGGCGCGGGCCGGCCGTTCAGCCTGTCCTGGACGTACGCGAGCGCCCCTGGCACACCGGTGCCCGCGGTGGTGATGTGCTCGCCGAGGATCTTGACGTACCGCACCGTCGCGCCCATGCCGCAGTAGGTCGCGACCAGCTTGTCGACGGGGGGCGTGATCGCCAGCTCGTCGTTCGTGCCCTGGTAGATGTAGGTCGGCGCGGACGGAAGCCGTTGTCCCATCGTGTTCTCCGCGATGACCTGACGCACCGACGGCACGTCGAGCAGTTCCGGCACGGTGACGTAGTCCCGCATGTGCTGGAACGCGAACTGCACAGTGAACTCACCGATGCACTGGCGCCCAAGGGTTTCGAAGGCGGCGCGGCCGCGGTCGTTCAGCAGCGCGTCGATGTCGATCTCCGGGTAGGCGCGGGAAAGTCCCACGGTGGCGCCGAAGTAGACGCCGGACAGCGCGGTGCCGTCGATCGCGCGGGCGATGGCCTCGATGTCCGCGGGCACCCCGCCAGCGGCGACACCGACGATGTTCAGCTCGGGCGCGTAGTCGGCGGCCAACTCGTTGGCCCACTGCGACGCGAGCGCGCCGCCGGAGTAACCCCAGAGCGCGGTCGGCGTGGCAGCCCCGTTCAAGCCGGCCGGCGCGAAGCTCTGCGCGGCACGGACCCCGTCGAGCACGCCGTGCCCGGAGTTGACGCCCGCGGCCCACTGGTACTCGGGCCCTTCGTAGTCCGCGCTGACGACCGTGTAGCCGGCGAGGAGCAGCGGCAACATGGCGGCTTCCTCGTAGAACGGCGGGTTGATGCCGGTGGCGAACGCGTAGGAGGGCGCGCAGTCGGCGTCGAGCCCGTCGTAAGCGGTCTGGTATGAGACGAGCTTGCGCTGCGCCTTCGGCGGCTGGACGAGTGGTTGGATGATCGTCGCGATGTCGGCGGCCGGCGCGCCCTTGGTGTCGGTGGAGAGGTACTTGACCTGCCAGGCCCGCACCGGGACGGGTATCGCGAGCGCCCGGACCGTGGTCGGCCGGGAGGCGAGGACCGTGCCAGGCGCCACGTCCGGCATCGGGTTGGGCTGGGCGTAGAAGGGGTCGCTGTCGGGATGCGGCGGCCAGGCCGCGGGGGCCGCGGTCGCCTGTGCGGGTGCGCTGATCGACAAGGCGGCCAACAGGGCGATTACCACGCGTCGTCGAGCGGCCATCTTCCCTCCGGGGATTCGATACTGGTGGGTACTGAGTACCGGCCAGTATCCTCATTGGTGTGACGAAGTCAACACCCCGGCGCCGCCCCCCACGTGCGGAAACACGGCGCGCACTGCTGGCCGCGGCGGTGGTGGTCTTCGGTCGCCAGGGCATCGCGAACACGACATTGTCCGAGATAGCGGCCGAGGCAGGCCTCACGAAGGGCGCCGTCTACTCCAACTTCGCCAGCAAGGACGAGCTGTTGCTAACGATCATGGAAAACCACCTGATCGAGCGAATGCGAACAGCGACCGAGGTGTTCGACGACGGGCTGTCCACTCCGGACGCGGTACGTGCGGCGGGCGCCCGACTGCTGACGTCGATGGTGACGGACGCGACCTGGCACCAACTGCTGCTGGAGTACTGGACCCTGGCCGTCCACGACGAGACGGTGATGACGAAGCTGGCCGCCAAACGCCGCGAGGTCCGCGCCACAGTCGCGAAGGCCATCACCGAGGCGGCGGCCGCACACGACGTGACACTGCCGATCACCGCGGAAGAGCTGACGGTGACCCTGATGGCCCTGTCGAACGGCTACGCGGTGGAACGCTCAATCGACGCTGATGCCGTGCCGGACCACCTCTTCGAGAAGGTGCTGACACTGCTGGTCCAGCCCTGACGGCGGCCATACCGCCAGCTCAGTCATCGCGGGCCGGAGGCTGGACCGCCAGCTCAGTCATCGCGGGCCGGAGGCTGGACCGCCAGCTCAGTCGTCGGGGCGGATCTGGCGTCTCTGTTTTGTCTGGCCTCGGCGTTTCTTCTCCGCCAGTCGACGTTCCTTCGCGCCTCGGCTCGGCTTGGTCGCGCGGCGTTTCGGTGGTGGGGGCGCCGCGGCCGTTCGCAGCAGTGCCGCCAACCTCTCCCTGGCCTCCGCCCGGTTGGCCAGCTGCGCCCGTTGCGTGCTCACCGCCACGGTCAGCACGCCGCCGGTCAACCGGCTGGCCAGTCGCGCGAGCAGTCGCTCCCGCAGCCACTCCGGCACGGACGGTGACTCGGCGATGTCCCATGACAGCTCGACCCGGCTGTCCGTGGTGTTGACCCCCTGCCCGCCTGGCCCGGACGACCGGGAGAACCTCTCCCGCAGCTCCACGCCCGGCACCACGAACCGAGGGCTGACCTCCAGGTCAGCCGACACGGATGCCCACCTTCACCACCAGTATGGAAAGTTGGTCGGCGCTGAGCACCGGTGGGCCGTCCGACGGAACCCTGCCGACCTTGCGGTCGTAGTTGGAGATGTTCGACGCGATCGCGGCGATCCGGAGGCCGTCGCTCATCACGGTGAAGGCGAAGGTGCGGCGTTCGCCGTCCGCGCCGCGCCATTGCGAGACCGCGACCGGGAGGTCTGGCTGGCCTCTGATCTCGCAGTCGCCGAACGCGACGGGCACCGCGGCGCAGTCGGCGGTCGCTCCTGGTGTCAGATCGATCGTGACTTCCAGGGACCCCGAGCCGCTCGTCCGGAAGACGTCCGCCTGGTACATGAACCTGGTGGCCTCCCGCTGGAACGCCGGCACACCGTTGGGAGCGCCCGGCACCGGCCGCACCTCGTTCTGTGTCACGACGCCCGCGTTGTACAGCAGCTCGGTCAGGTCGCCTGTGCCGACGACCGACGGCGAGATCGGCGTGCCCAGCTCGGCGGATGGCAGCGACGTGCGGACCCCGGGCGTGGTGGTGGTCGTGACCGTCGTCGACGGCTTGGGCAGCGGCAGCGCGGGACCGGGTGGCGCGGACTGTGTGCGGCTCGCGGCCGGCGGCATCCGCTGCGGGTCGGAGTCCGTCAGGTTGGTCAGGGTCACGGCGCCGACGGCGACCACCAGCACCGCGGCCACGACACTGCTC
>Ga0307512_10004424_pt1 | contig 15411 bp, 17 predicted proteins | sample 14_EM_MG_FD_200267 | JGI IMG/M metagenome (GOLD analysis project Ga0307512, IMG submission 200267) | Populus trichocarpa ectomycorrhiza microbial communities from riparian zone in the Pacific Northwest, United States - 14_EM | ecosystem: Host-associated > Plants > Roots > Unclassified | place... | reverse complement strand
CGCGGCGCGCAAGGCGTCATACTCGGTACGGACATTTCATCCTTCCTTTCCACACAACCCCACCTCACGCACTCCGCATTCCCCGCATCATCATCCTCCTCTTCTCGCAACTCGGCCTCATTCGGCGCGGTATGGGGGGTGCGTTGTGATACGATCATAGTGTACGACGTGTCGAGTCGCGAGTCGTTCGAGGCGCTCCCGCGCTGGCTGGAAGAGCTCGAGAACTACGTCCCGCCCGAAGTCGTCAAAATCGTCGTCGGGAACAAGCTAGACAAGGTAAAGCAAACGATCACCCCACCCCTCCACCCCTCCAACCATTAACCATTCATCTGACCCTGACCCTTTCCCTCCTTTCCTCTCGCCGCGCCGCGACACGCTCTCCTTTCCAGGAATACTCCCGCCAGGTGCCGACGTCAGAAGCGGCGGCGTTCGCGGGGCGTGCGGGATGTCTCTTTGTCGAGGCATCCGCCAAGACGGCCGTCGGCGTGACCGAGGCGTTCAACGACGTCGTCACGCGCATCATCGATACGCCCTCGCTGTGGAGAGACGAGAAGCCCACCAAGACCAGTACCGCCCCGGCGCCACGGCCCGCTGCAAATCCCACCGCCGCTCACGCGAGCATGCCAGGGAACATCGACCTGTCACAGGTGCAGGACGACGAGGCGTCGAGCGGTTGTTTGTGTTAGCAGCACACTTTTGTGTTGTTGTTGCTTTGGGCCCCGGATGCACGTTGTTAGGGGACGTTTTTTTGCCTTGCCTTGATCATCATCATCTTCACGATATTGACCATGCTCGTTTTGTCTTGTACCATACCCTCACGTCGTGTCGCTTTTATTAGAGGATATGATAATTTTATTACGTCCTCCCGTGGGATGGGGGAGCTATTGTCATCATTCTTCGTCCTAATCAACATCCTGGTCATCCTGGTCCTGTTTGCGGCGTCCAACTCAGGAACCATCTGACTCTGAAGTCTGAAGGCAAAATAGTCTCATCCTAAGGTGGTCGCCCCAGTTTCAAAAGTGCCTCATCCAAATTTTTGTTGTTGATGGCATCATACTTCCGATCTTCCCTTCGTATTGATCGAGGGTCAGTACGGGTCCAACATACCCGTTCAGGGAGCCGTGGCCAAGCTAGACTCCCAGCTTTGATTATTCCTGCCCGGCGTTGGAGTCGGGACCAGGAGGGGGAGCCACGTGCTGAGCTCGTTGCAGAGGAGAATCCTAAGAAGATGCTTACAGTGATGTAAGGAGAGGAAATAGCCCGAGAAAATCCCAAGGATACACGGTGAGCAGGGTGCCCGGGTTACACGTGAAAGATGCGTTGGCTTTTCCACCTGTCTCCGCAGAAAACATTTTTTTGGGCTGAGGATGGAAACCAAGGAAACGAGGGCACTTGCCCTGTTGTTCCAAGTAGCTTCGCGAATGGGCACCGCCCGTAATCGGGTTGAAAGGCTGTGCAATTGAGCGTTTGCAGCCCTAGGCTATATGCACAAATACGTTGACCATGGGTGCCACTTTCTCGAGAAATATGCAGTACCATCTAGGCGTCGGTAATACCACCGCGGCGATACCAGAGAACATGAGGGGTCTGCCATCCGTGCATTCCAGAACAGTGCGACCAAAAGAAGGCCGCGACTCACGGCTCACGTATCGAGTAGAGTCAGACAGTCAAAAGTCAGACAGTCAAATTTTCGACCAAGGGGGGTTACTCACCAGTCCCCGATTACAATCCGCCCACGCGGATGACCATGACCGTATACGGACACAATGATACTACAGTGTGATACGCGCGTGGTAACGGGACTTCCCTGAGCTGGCGCTTTTTTCGCCCCATTTGCGAACAGTAGTCGATCGATTGAAACACCTCGTGGGCTCGCATGGATTTTGCAGTGGGGCCTCACTAGGCCTCACTAGGTCTCACTGGCAGTTTCCGGCTGAAAGCTTTCCCACACGACAGTCACAAGGGTCATTTCTATTTCTGATCGATCTGATCCCCCCCTCATTTCAGACTTTTTTTTCTTTCTGAAACTCAAAGCGTACCGCGTACTGCACCACTGCTATGTTCAAACGGCATCACCGTTTTGCCGCCGTTGCGACGCCTTTACCAATCAATGTCCTCTTTGTTTCTGTGGTGCTGCTGAGCACTCGATCACATTATTACATTCACTGAGAGCTACTGTGGTCTCCACGATGTACGGGTCAGTGCCAATCCTCGACATTGAGGGTCGGCAACCAGGTACAGGTACAACTCTTTTCCAGCGCGTGCCACCTACGAAAGACAAAGTAGGGAAACTTTGTTGAATTATTGTACTCCCTGGCGTCTAAAATATTCCAATACTGGTTGAAGGTAGCATTGTCCTAGCCCAAACAGACGAATTTCTAAGTCATGAATTTTACCACTACGAGCTTGATTCTTTTCAAACCATCACTGTATCACGATCGACCGACGGTTGCATGAAGGATTCCTGGCCTTCCATAGACACCATTGAGGTATGCCATCCACTCGAAACTCCGATCATTGGCTCGTGGTTGACACCCTCGTCACCCAATTTGGACTGCATGGTTGGGATAGACGAGCGTTTCTACCCCCTGAATATCTCTAGGATCTGGGAGCTTATGTCAGCCCGACGAGGAAAATGGGCTCCATCCGTTTCGCTGGACCCCGTACTACCGATTCGGAAGTGTTGTACGCACGACCTCACGCTATGAGTGCTTACTCTCAAAAATTCCATGGTGCATATTTATCTTGCGCCAGTTTCCCATCCTACAATGCCAGCTTCATCATCGCTTACCCACACGAAAGGCACTTCTCCCTTTACGGTTGCACATACACCTTGATGATGTCACATTCGCCGGAGCTACACGTCAAGATTCTCATGATTGGCAACTCGTCCGTAGGGAAGAGCAGTCTTCTCATGCGCTGGTCAGAGAACCAATGGCTTCCAGAGGACGAAGCCGGTGCAACGATCGGCGTCGAGGTCAAGGTAGGCGCTTTGCTCACACCTATCGAGACTTTCACGATATCTGATCGAACTTTTTAGAGACGGAAACTCGACGTGAGAGGAGAAAACGTGAACCTGGCTGTATGGGTAAGTTCCACCGTTCTCGAACTATGGAGACCTAAGACGCTGAGGTTGGGTCTAACGGGTTAGGATACAGCGGGTGAAGAGCTGTTCCGCACTATGCAGCTAGCCCAATACAAGGGTGCACAGGGAATCCTCCTTGGTATGTTGATCTGGACTTTGAATACCTCCACAAACACTGACTTGATCGTCCCTGAAGTATATGACACGTCATGCCGTCAGTCCTTTGTGGAGCTCACGCGCTGGTTTGCCGAGATATCAACTTATGTCCATGGACCGGTCGTCAAAGTTATTGTGGGCAACAAGGTAGACAAGGTACGGCGCCTCTCACGTCCGACGTTGGTCTCATCGTGCTTAGTATTTGTGTCTTTTTAGGAATACCAATGTCAGGTGCCCACTGCAGAGGCGGCGGCGTTTGCGGAGAAAATGGGTTGTCACTTCGTCGAGACATCAGCGAAGACGGCCGTTGGCGTGCGAAAAGCATTCCGGGACATTGTCGAACGTATCGTAGAAAACCCAGAGCTTCGCGTCGTCTTCAAGCCTAGTCCACCCCAAGCGTCCTTTGCACGACCCCAACCCCCACATTTCCTTAGCTACTGATTATTGCCTGTAACCGACATTTTCTCTGAGTCATTTACATTTTTTAATTATATCTATGTTGGGTGTTTTGTGTCCTATGTACCGTCACTAAGCGAATCGCGACTAGGGTATGAGGTGCAGTCGTACAGAACCCGTTGATTTTGTGGGAATTGTAACGGCTATGAGTATTGAATCATACCGGCGGTATATCCGTCTGGGTTTTGAGATTACGACTCGATCGTGCCTTGAAAACGGCGTGCACGTTTCACCTCATGATCTTGCGTAAATTTTCCTGCCCAGTCTTCAATGCTTCATACCCACTGGCCTAAGCACACACCCATATTACTGTGTCTTGCCTCAACCTTCTCTCATAAAACTGAAGTCGTCGTTACATCGTACGGATGTAACATGGAAGTTTTGGCCGACCTTCGTGTGTTTCATGAATCGAGTCTGTTGTATCATAATTGAAGTGAGCGTGATCTCTCTTGGATGTTTGCATCATGTCATCCCGATATAGACTTATATGAATCCGCCTTCTGTCTTCGAAATTGATGAAGGAATTTCTGTCCAGTTATTTTCATACAAACCATGCCATACACTGAAATCTATACGATCCCCATATGGCACTGCAAAATCAACAAGAGGCGATGCGCTGCGAAGTTTCTCACTAGCACACTGATCAGATACGCACGGATTAAGAAAGTCGGCTCTCAACGACTGAAGGTAGAACAGGTATCCTGTCTTGCGGTACTACTGCCCAAGTCTCTGGCTACCCAAGGCATCGTACATCGTCTTCACAGATTTGAGCTCCTGCAAGCCATCTGTGTAGCCCATTGATTCTCACTCTCCCAGAACATGCCATTCAAATCTGTCAGGACAATGAGCTCTAGAGAAACGTTAGTGGGATTGGAATTCTATGTACCGATGCCGGACCTACAGCGTGCGTGTTACAAAATCAGTAACTTATCATGATGGACGCGTCGTGGATAAGTTTGGAATTATGTAATGTACTACCACGTTTGTTTACGATTTGTCAGTCATGTGACAGAACTGTTCCGCGTTTGCTTCCGCCTCATCTCTCTCCTTCCGGCATATACCCTACGTTTCTTCTCTCTCCTTATGGGCAATGGATGTCAAAGAGCTAGAGACGCTTCTTCGAAAACCAGATCACACTGAAGAGGAATGTTCGAAGATTCTACGTTAGTGCAGTTTCACTCATGTATCAACAGAAGGTCTCTCAATCACGTTTCGAAGGTCAGACCTCATTGACCTCAGAGTCCCACCAGGCTCCGTAGACGCTGAGCCTCCCTTGAGCGCCCTACTATATGCGGCCCAGGGCATACTTAACCCGACACTATCCTTCAATCACATTCCGGACCTGCTCGACATCTTATCGCAAGTCGAACGCGCACGCGAGTTTTCACTGGAGCACGCAAAATGGGCGCTGATCTGGCAGCGATTCTATGAAACGCGTCCCAATCCGAATATACGCGTTTTGCAGAAATCGGATAAGGACACACTCAGGAGGCTTCTCAACCCAGAACGTCTCGACGCGACGCGACGCATTTTCATATGTATTGTTGAGCACACCATTCGCCTGGTACGTTCACTTGTCTCTTCTCGATTCGTATTGAACCATCGTTCTTACTTGATGAGGTAGCATGTGCTTTATTTGTGGACGCACGCCGAAGACGCATATCTCTTGCACCACTACCTTCGAATATATTTCCCTTGGGCCCATGGGAAGCTCGACAAGCAAAGATTATATCATGCGTCGTTGATGACAGAAGAGCAAGCGCGTCTCGCTGATACTGCGATGTCATGCTTTCGTTTTATGAATGACGCGAAGCTATGGGAGGAACGCCGTCTTCGTGAATTCAATGTCTCAATGTATGCTTATAATAGCGTCGTCAGTCGATACTCGCCGCTGACGTGCTTGCCATAACCAGTCTCCCCGATTCGTATTATGACAGCGACGAAGGTTTCCAAGCTTTGAAGTTCGCATTTATGGGGAATATCGAGATTACAGATGTCACGGAGTCCATCACATTGTACCTCAAAAAGGTGCAAGGGATGGAGCAAAAACTTCAGCGCATTCTGACCCGTCACGTGCCTTGATTGCCACAACGGCCTGGGGGTTTCTCGGCGCATCAGACATGTCAGGAAGACACGGGTCTCATGCAACACAAAGTCATGGACGACGTGATTGCTATGGCAGATTGGAAGATCGAAAGTGAAAGTGTCCCTCGCTTTTATCGTCATGTCTATCTCTGTTGCCTTCGGCCTACATTTCGTTGCATCAGGCACGGTTTGGGCGCTCCGCTGTACTCTGCTTTGCTTATTTTGTGGACCTGTTTTCCTTATCGAATCTTGCCAAAAATGATGACGTTATCATCCGTGCCATGACCATTGTCAAACCCAGTCATGACTGGTCCGTTTATTTTTAGAGATGGAATCCACCCTGGTTTCCGCGGCCGCGGCAAGCGGAGTACTTAGCAGGGATGCTGATTTAACCTGGTTACCTTTTCTGTGCCATGTCGCCTCAAATTTACTCCGCATGTCATTCCAGGATTAGGGCCCGAATGTCGCATGAAGAGACCACGTTGTACTGTATGAGGCCTTTCGCTGCAAACTCCGAACCTCCCCTGAAACTCCTTTTCATATCTAGGATTCCTACTCAAGTCTTGAGGCAGCGATCGATGTCCTGTAGTACTCGGGTGATGTCGCCTCGGGAGGGCCAGTTTGTGGCCGAACAAAGTAATGTGTTCTCTGCGCCTTCATCTCACGAGCCACTTGTGATTCCTGTTAGGCTTCCGTCACCAGTGATTGTTGATAATGTGCATTAATAGCCCGACTTGGTGCGCACCAACTGTTCCTTGATGGAAATGATGAGGACCATTGAAATTGTCTCGGCACCCGTGATTCACAGGCTCTACGTATGTCGGGAATTGCTTCACGAATGAAACTTCTGACATCAAACTGCCGATATAACTGTGCCGCTATATCGACTACTTCTTTTCTTCTACCACGCGAGGAGTTTGCCCTACACCATTCAGTTCCGCCGTTTCTCCCCGAAGACTAACCAGAGTTCAGCTTCGGCCTCATCATACTGCATCTCACAAACTTTGAACACAAAGGCCATTTCCCTACAATACCATTGGATCGTCTCATGTGAAAAATGGAAGCCAATTCTTACGAACCTGTGACCCTGAGCTAACCTCATGCGCGTACTTCTCCACGGGCGCTTGAAAGTGCTGTGGTGCTCCCCTGCTCCACTTTCCTTCTTCTCATGTGGGGACGTACCGTATAATGTTCGGTGCTGCAAAAGTCCGAGTCACCCGAATCGTCCCATCAGAGTTCCCCGCCAATATGCTAGCCATGTTAATCCCACATGTGCTGTGCGTCGATATGTTTCACTGCTCCTGAAGCCGCCGATTCGGAGATGCATACTTCTTGGTTGCTCATGTTTTCCGTCGATACATACTGGTATCGCTTTGCTATTTAACCTGCATTGGATCTCCCTTCACCTCAAGGAACCAGAAACCCTTCAATCTACTCTCACTCACACCGCAAGCTCGTGCAAACATGTCAGCGGAATTGCCCTCGAACCAGAATATGCCAATCAATCTCAAGATTTTGATGCTCGGTCTTTCCTCTGTGGGGAAGACGAGCCTGCTCTTGCGCTTCACAGATCATCAGTGGCTTCCAGAACATGCGACTGTAGCAACAGTTGGAGTTGATACTTGGGTAGCTATCGGATAAGTATCAAAGCTACTTTGCAGGGCTGATTTCTTTCTCAGTCGGATAAACTGGATGTGAAGGGAAAAAGGATGAATCTCACGATATGGGTATGTTGCTTTAAGTTGTTATCTGAGACCTAACGGTTGGCAAAATATTTTTGTGGTCAGGACACCGCCGGCGAGGAGCGCTTCCGTGCAATTACTTCCTCGTATTATCGTGGGACACAAGGAATTCTTTTAGGTTGGTCATACAATCACAAAGAAATTTTAGCTTCGGTAGCGCCCAACTCACTATACGCTGTCGTCGCAGTTTACGATGTAACAGATCGCGACTCGTACGAGGCAATCCCGTGGTGGTTCGCGGAGCGGAGCAAATACGTTCCTGAGTCTACGATAAAGATCATGGTGGGAAATAAGGCAGACAAGGTGGGTCTTTGAGCGTTCCGGCGTGGGCACCACTTCGAACCTCTGACTATCCAATCCAACACAGGAGCATGCACGTCAGGTATCGACAGAAGAAGCTGCAGCGTACGCCGCGCGAATGGGGTGTTTGTTTGTTGAGACGTCAGCAAAGACCGCGATGGGCGTATCCCGAGCATTTCGCGATGTCGTGGAACGCGTTGCCGAAACGCCGGAGCTGTGGGTCGTGCATGAGCCGCGCAAGGCGTCTCAAGCCTCACTTCCCGAGTCGCCGGATCCATCGTCTGAACCAGTGGTCCCGGCCCAGGCGCATGTGGGGAACAACCGAAGGGTAATAGGAGGCTTTGTCCTCACCCAGAATACGATTCGGTTTGGGGGACATTATTATGGTTCGTGACAGTCATTAGTTATCGCCCGCCGGTTTCGCTAGGATGTAAGTTCGGAGCTGGCGGTCACCAGCTTCGCGTAATGAGTGGCTCATGAGCGGCCTTGTGCTTTACTGTAATATACCATAATTGTGGAATCTCTATAACATATGATTTCGTCATTTGTGTGAGAGATTCCCTCGTCAGTTATCCCCACACCGTACCATATCAGTCTTCATTCATTCCGGACGCTTGAGGGCTCTTACCTAAGCGAGTCACTTGACGTTGGGCACGGGCGCTTCAGTGAATCAATTATTTTCTCCTGCTGGCATCAACATGTCTACGTGCTGCCCTTCGTTCACCACCAGGAGTTTTAACTGGCTCACAAAGCCTTGAGGAAACCCGGACTTGGACAGACCGTATTGTGCTAATTATAAGACAAAGGCAAGGCGTTCATGTGATTGACGAGTCTCGTGATCACCTTGATGGAACTACTGACCTCTCAGGCAGACTTCCTGGTGCTTTACAATGCGGAAATTCTCCAGAACAAGGTAACCAAGGCGATTAGTACGGAATCATTGGAAGTAAGACTCGACCAAACGATGATTGGTGCTGCCATCCGGTGTTTGATATGGATTATTACCAATTGCAAGTACCAGGATCGCATGTTTCTCCTACATCCTCCAGACCTATGGTATCATTTAATGCCTACAATTGTAATGAAGCATTACAATGACTCCCGACTCGGGGTTCAATCTCAGGCGGGCCACCATAATCAATGTCTCGTGGACAGCTACATTGCCATTCTGTGGCGTCATGATTGTTCCAATCCCGGGGTTCGTATCAAATCATTGCCGACATATTGTTTCTGCGGAAAGGACTTGCCCGGAGACTCGATGATAACCGTGCCCAATGTCCGTCCATGAGGGAGGAACTGGGACCTGGAGACAGATGCCTACCACGTGATCACTTCGCGTTCTTTGTTTGGTTGTTTGGCCGTCATGTGCGGGTGTGTTGTTCACAGCTAGCTCACCGCATACCTTTTCGCACTGATGCCTCTAACACGCTCGAAGAACAAGAACCCTTCCCGATCTTCTGGTATCTCATCTGCTAACTACTTCCAATCGAGTTCCGCCCCCAAGGGTTTTCACCCGCCATCCTATTATGCCGCTGCCGCAGGTTTGACGCACCCACATCCCGATGATGACAAGCCCGCAGAAGCAACAGTCCGTCATCCTACCGCCTCGGGCCAACCCTCCGCAGGATTCGATGATTCATTGGTCCCTGCACATATGCCAACAGCCCAACTCCCAACCTCGTCGTCAGCGTCTTCGACAGAACCTGGCCTCGTCTCGCGGATGTCCTTTCTAAATAGAAGGCTTTCAAAAGCGGGCGGAGTGAGTAGCAAGTCTTTGTCAAAGCGCAAGAGCCAGCTAGCGGACTTGCCTCTTGTCGAAGCACAGTTAGTTCCGTCTCTACGCGACACCATCGACAGGATGACGAACACTCCCAACACTCCCAACAGCCAAGCGCAGACTCCAGTAATATTCCCCTATGCGACTTCTCAACAAAACTCCCACGATCCTTTATCCACTTCCTCTCAGCACCCATCGTATCCATCTACGCCCCCGACCCGTCAACCCCCACAGGCGGGTCCCGCCAAAACTGCCCCCACAACTCCAATGTCTGTCCCGAGGTTTACAAATGTGCTAGAGGGTAGCCGTATTCCAACACCAGTGGCGGCAGCTAAAACGAAGCCAAACCTGAAACCCGCGCTCAAGAATGCCATTGCGCCCACCTCCTCGAGTGCTGGGCAAGGAAACCAATTATCTCCCACTAAGGCATCACCTTCAAGGTCACTCAGATCTGTTAAAGGTATCCTTGGACGGAAAACACCACAGATTCCTTCCGAACGAGCACCCCCAGATATCACCAGTGTCCAAACAGGGAATGTAAGCACATCTCCGATCGTCTTGTACCGTGACTCAGGTGGCACGTAGATGGCTACTTCAGTGATCGGTTCTGGCCGTTTGGCCCGTGAGCGCTCTCACACGGACCCGGGTCATGTTTCCAGGATTCCCTCTCGGTCACCCCATGTCCCGGCTACTCCCCGGGTTCCCCCTCCCGTTTCCACGTTTTCCACTCCGAGACGAGAGTCACGGGTCATCCCTCGCGGCCCTGGCCGTGGATATGCAGCTATCGCAGAGAGCTCTGGATCAGAATTAAGTCTACATGGTGATCGCGGGAGGGCACTGTTCGTCACCAATGCAGTGATCGTGCCCTCAAGTTCGAGCTCTAGTGAAGAAGTCGAGACGTCTCAATTTAGTCCTTATGTCCGGGTGAAATCTCCAGCTCGGTCCTCGCATATGCCTCAACGAAATCAGCCATCCGGCGGGAGATCGGCTCAGACAGGACTCGGTCTGGGCCTCAGTACACCGGGTACAATGGGGAATGGGCAATCCCATGCGACACCTCTTATTGACAACAGTATGCCAGACGATATCGAGAGCGAATACAATTCCGATCCAGAAGATGAAGACGCAGATTCGGGCGCATCGTCTACCCACCTCCGTTCCCTCGTGCTGGACCGCCAAATGTTCCGCCCACCTAATCTAAACAGAAATGGTAGTGCCACTTCGGGAGACGTGCTTCCAAATCCCTGGGAGTCCGCTGATGTCAAGCCAAGCGAAGGCGAGCAGCGGAGGCGAGAATTGATCGAGCTTGTCAATGGAATGGACAACGGTTCCTTGGGTTCTGCGCAGGCTTATGGCCATGATGACAACTTATCAGATGATGAGTACACCGGGGAACAAGGCCTCGCCATCAGCCCTTCCGACGACTTCGACAACAATGTGGATGTGACGTTAAAGCCAAGGGACGAGAATGCGAACTTTGTTAGGCATCGGCCACCTAGCAGCGGGCAGGCGACCCCGAGGCAACCACCCAGCGCACCCACAGTAATGGGTTTTCCGGGGGATCGTCGCGAATATTCTTCACCAAGAAAATTTCCGGGTATCATGGCGACGGATCAGAGGACAGAAGGGCACAGAAACATAGCAAACGAATTTTCGCCATTATCCGAATATTCCGGTGACGAGGACGCACACCACGCTCCACATAGAGACCCATCTCCTCCGTCGCAAAGAGCCCGCCAAAGTCCCTTGATAAAGGATCGTCCTTCGTCTAGAGGTTTTCTTGAAGGCGATCGTCTCTCGTCATCTCGCGACCCATCTGGTAGAGCCCCTGTTATTGGTGTTGCCCTTCCCCCCTCAACACGCCTCCGCGGCTCCGGCTCTAGGGGACCACTAGGAAGTACGCGTCGGACGAGCCGTGAAATGCTTGGAGCTGGCTCTCTCAGGTCAAATTCTGATGGGGCGCATAGTACAGGCGGAACGCGGAGTATTGATCGGGGTCGCGAGCCCAAAGGGAAGAACGCTTCGCCGGCTCCCGTGCGTCATACCCCCCTCCCCCACTCCGATAGTTCGTCTTCAATTGAAAGTTTTCGCTGGCGTCACGAAGACCAAGAAATCAGCGTAGATGCAGAAGCAATTTTCGAACAACTCGACACGGGACGTCTACCTGGTGTAACTGAGACTTCTGCAACTCACCCACAGCGCCAAGGAGAAGGGCGGAATTTCCAAACGAGCTACCCTCCCGAATTCTCCTCGCCCAGGGAAATTCCTAACAAACTTTCCCAACCAACGACTAAATTTCCCAACAGCCACGATGCTCCTGGAGCTTACGAGGGAACAAATACGATGCAACTGCCAAGACGCACCGATCGCGAGCGAAGCTCGCTGGCATCTGACCTTGAGCAGCGTACATGGCTCTCCACTATATCCTCTTCAGCCTACCATTCATTGCTGGACCGCTATGGCGAAGTCGAGATAAAGCGACAGCAAATCATCTGGGATCTCTGTGAGTCTGAGAGATCCTTCGTGAAGCGGCTACAGACTTTCGTGCGCCTCTTCATTCGCCCGTTGCGTATGAAAGATAGCGTGACATGGCTCGCTGGTGTACCGATAGAGGTTGCACGGCTATTCGACTGGCTTGAAGATATCATCAACCTGCACGCGCAGATATCATCAGCTTTGCGCGCTATCGTCTCGGAACAGTACCCGATCGTGATGCGCATCGCCGGGAGAGTAAGAAGCTTCGTGTCGCGCCTGGAGGTTCATCAGCCATACGTTGTCCGGTTGGAATCTACCACGTTATTGATCAAGCGTCTGAGCGGAGAATCTGGTAGCGACTTCGGCGAGTTTATCAGAATCCAACAGGAGCATGACGATTGTCATGGGTGGGGCGTCGAAGCCTTCTTGGTTGAGCCAATCAACAGACTCGTTGACTACCCAATCTATTTCAAGGTACGCTTCACAACCCGCACTTCTCCGGTTATACCAACAATCATATGCCATCGCACAGCGCCTCCTGGATGTTACGCCCCTAGGCCACCCAGATTACCTTGCCACTTTCTCACTCCTCCACTGCACCGAAACTGTCGTTCGTGTGATGCGGGAAGTGAAGCTCCAGGAGGAAGAGTACGAGTTAGTAAAGGACAGACTCGGGCGTATTAAAGGCCTGCCTGCCAATTTGCAGCTGGCCCACCGATCGCGGAGGCTCCTTGCCAGAGGGAGATTAGATCTCGACGATCCTCGTGGCAAAGCTCGCACATCTATGATCGGCGGAGAAGTTCCAAGGCACGGGCGCTCTCAGCAAGTCGCTGGGGTTAGACAGTCGAGGCTCATCACTGCCATTCAATCAAGGGCCACACGCTTAGATTCGATAAGGACGACGTCAGAGTCGAGCACCTCGGTGGAGTCGCACTTTTCCGACGGTTTACCAATCAATCCTTACTCGTCGAACTTTGTTCAACGCTCTACATCTGGCTCGTCATTGGCACATCAAAATTTATGGGAGCGCCAGTCCACCATTCCGAGAAATGCGCATCAGGTCATAGAATCGCGCGAAAAGACACTTTATACCTTGGTTTTTAACGACCTCGTCCTCGTGGCGTCGCCCGCCCCTGACCCGAGCAGCCATCACGATCGGTCAATGCAGATGGATTCATGGGTGCTATTAGAGGGAATCGGTATATCCCGTATTTTACAAGTTAAAGAAGATTCCGGCCGGGTCGTCTTGGATCTGCTCCCAGTGGACATAGAGAGCATGGCAACAGGGAGAATACATGACAACGGACAAGTCGTCATGCTTACCCTCTCCGTTCCTTCAGTGTCATCTTCGGGGATGCAGCTTGATATACCTAGTCTATCTCGTCTCCGCCACAACTGGGTATCTGCGTTCCAGGAGTGCGCAGAGCATACAATCCGCGCCCTGTCTTTCCCCACGCAATCCGGAAAGCTAGCCGTGCCGATACCGGGTCTTTCTTGTGACCGCGACCCACAGTCTTCTGTATCCTCGATTCTCGAGAGCGGTCTTCCTTTGCCGAAGAGCCCTTCCCAGCAAATGGCAGAGACGGAGGCGGATGCCGCGCAGCAGGAGAGAGAGGCCCGCGGATGGTGGGCCTTGCGTTTCCAGCAGGTGCTCCGTGAGATGCAACGCGGTCACGGTTCTACCGCCGCACTAGTCACACTTTCGCCCAACATATCTCCTGATAGTGGGGACACTGCCGGAAAACGATATGCGTCGCAGCCGCGTGTGCTCAAGCTTTCGTCTCTTTCTTCGTGTGAATCAATACCCACCCGCCTGCCCTGACCTGGGCCTAAAGCATGCCGGTGTGTTACCTATTCTTGTGTCGTTGTCTTTGTCCTGTACTTGTTTTTCGCCATTCAACTGTTGTCACCAATCAATTTTTCTTCGATATCGGAAACGATTGATCTTCTGATAGATGCTACACCGCTCCTTCGAGAGCCAGCTCAACGCAGAATGCTCAATACAGCCATACGCTACTTCATACCTCTACAGAGGTTGCTTCTGTGCTATCATGGTACGCTGGAATCGCAAGTGGGAAGCACGAACCTTAAGCAGAGAATGATAGCGAACCGGAAGGACGAAGTAGGACGGGCGTTGGTGTTTCCTTTGCGGTAAGTGGAAGCGCCCGCCATACAAAGGTTTCGGGCATCTGCCAGTGAGTTCAAGTCGTCATTGATGTTGCCCAAAAAGTTGGTACTTTACCAGATACACGGCAGAACGGCCCTTCTTCTGCCACGGCACTCTGCAAAAAAGAGGCGTTGTGCCTGGGGGGTCTCGAGCGGTTCTAGACGACGCACGACTTGCATATGATTGTAGTGCGAGTCCCCCTGAACTTAGGGTAGGATTTACTCTCTGCCGGCACATGGCGGAAAAGAGACATGTCGATTGTGCTGTTGGATTGGTGGATTATGCCGTGCCGGACGTTGCACCTGTAGCACCGATGCATCTGAGGCCTTAGTGCGGAGCAACTTGGAGACTCGGACCTTCCCCGTTTCACACCACCCATTAAGCCACCCCTTGACCCCGCGGGTTTAACCACCTCACCCCTTCTCTCAGAATCTTTCTCCACATGTGCCCTACGGTGATATTAGATGCTGCCAGTAAGCATGACCCCTAGCAGGCACTGGTAAGTGGGCTACCCATTCAATGCTCCCGAATCTGATGACGGACCGAGCACGTCATGGCCATTATGGCAGCGAGCTCGGCATATCGGACGCTGATTAGATGGCCCCACATTGAAAAGGTAAAGTACCGTATAGTAACACTCTAGTAATGGATCTCGTCAATTTTGCGTGCGCCCAGGAACCAAGTCCCCCACGCGCGTGCTTGGCGCTTTGATTTGGCATTGGTAAGCTTTTTGGCTCGTTTCTGTCCCTTATCGAACGTAGGCTAGAAGGGTCTGGAATTCAACATCACTTCCAGGGAGCAGGTTGACATATTGTGCTTACGCCTGAGTTTGTTCTATGAGCCCGGACTGGTAGACGGCGAATAACATGTATCGTACAAGGCCAAGAACCACAAAGTCAATTGATCACTTATCAGGGGCGATGGCGCGCCTTACGGGAATCTCGACCACATCCCCGTGAACTCGTGGGCATCATGATAACGATAAGGCAAAGTAAACGCCGGGCTTTCATGTTCGTTGATCTTCGTCCAACAGTACCGTCGAGGGGAAAAGGGGGCCAATTCTACTGTAGGCTGGAAGCAGCGAGCTCAGGAAAAGTGCAACGACTGGTTAAAGCTAGCGCACCGATCACTTTTTGAGGGTGGGGATTAGGAGTCTAGGACGAGGACA
>Ga0307512_10004422_pt1 | contig 15421 bp, 23 predicted proteins | sample 14_EM_MG_FD_200267 | JGI IMG/M metagenome (GOLD analysis project Ga0307512, IMG submission 200267) | Populus trichocarpa ectomycorrhiza microbial communities from riparian zone in the Pacific Northwest, United States - 14_EM | ecosystem: Host-associated > Plants > Roots > Unclassified | place... | reverse complement strand
TGAACAAGTTCTGTATCAAGCCCCTCAACGTGACCTGTTGCAGCGCAAACTCCAGTCTGCCATAGGTCTCCCATATTTTCCAAATCACCAAGTCTTCTCTGGTCTCCATGGGCACGCACGATGGTCATGTCTTTGCATGTCATGGGAGTTCTCGTATCTGAAGAAACTTTTGGTACGAGTAAATTTCCAAAAAATTTCTATACGCGGTGCCTCAATCAAGGTGAACTTGTTCGTCGGTGATCTGGATTCTGGACACCTTATTGAGGCACCTTGTGAAATATTGGAGTGACTGTCTTGATGATGCGCATATGCTCACTCTCAAACATATTCGGGTACGAGGTCGCAGATTTGCAAATTTCAATGGGGTAGGGAAACAACCTTGGAAACAACTTGGACATTCGACGTCAAACCTCCGAGTCAAGGCCGGTTCAACGATTCAATGTATTCAACCCGACAAAATAACTTAAAGCACATGTTCTAAAAAAACAGAGGCGGGAATGCACGCCATTGATTATTGAGTAGTAGCATGTGCAATGGATTCTCGTTGTCAGTGTCTGACTACAGTACCAGATCTGGCACTCGAAAGGCGTGACCGGAAAAACGGCGCCCAGATATCTCGTCGGTCTTTCCCCGACCTGATCCTTTTTGTTGATCGCTCGTTGCCCCCGAGTTAGGCGCTCTCCATTTGACCTCCGTTCACCGAGATCCCCTCCCACCTGTAAGTGCGGACGAGGGTGTAACTGGCATCTTAGGGCGACCTTCTGACTTCTCCCGCCGGCATCCAAAGTTCCGGAGATATCTTTATACTATCACAGCCATGCCTGAGTTCAGGGTTAACACCATAGAAGAAATCAACAACGTACGCTCCCTTCCGGATTTAACCCGTCTCGTCGTGCATGACTCTGATGCGCTGTCTTCGTCATCACACAGGCGTACAAGATCTTACAAGAGACCTTCCGCGCTGGGACGACGCGCCCCCTCACATGGCGCAAGCACCAGCTGAACCAAGTCGTTCTCATGCTCCGCGAGAACACGGAGGCTTTCGTCCAAGCCTTCTCGGTCGACCTCAGGAAGCCGCGTCTCGAGGTGCTTGGGGGCGAAATCGGGCCCATAGTCCGCCGCGCCACCCAAATCATAGAGCTGCTCGACGAGTGGGCCAGCGACGAGCCCGTCCCGGTGCCGGACTCGCAGAAGAGCTGGTCCCCCACCGTCGTGAAGCGTCCCAAGGGCGTCGTCTTGATCGTCTCGTGCGTGTTTCGACAGTTTTCCTCGTCATCCGTCCTTCAACTTATGTGGCGCATGTGTGAAAAGGCCCTGGAACTACCCCGTTGTTCTCAGCTTGCAACCACTCATCGGTGCCATATCCGCCGGATGCCCAGCCTTTCTCAAACCATCTGAGGTCGGCCCTGCAGTCTCGGCGCTCCTGGCCGATCTCTTCCCCAAATACCTCGATCCGTCTGCCTATCGCGTCATCAACGGAGCCGTCCCCGAAATCACACATATCCTCAAGCTGAAATGGGATCACAGTGCGTGCGCCCTTCCAGTCGAGCGTCGGTTCGCATAACTCACCGTTTGTTTGTGTTTTACAACGCCCAGTCACGTACACCGGAAATGGAACCGTAGCCCGCATCGTGGCAAAGGCCGCCGCCGAGCATCTCACGCCGCTCACCCTCGAACTGGGCGGGAAGTCTCCCGCGGTCGTCGACCCGAACACGACGGACCTCAAGATTGCCGCAAAGCGTATCCTCTGGGGCAAGACTCTGAATGCCGGCCAGGTAAGTGGACGAAGCACCATCGAAAGGGGAAAAGGCGACGCCCGGTCCCTGCCCCCGTGGCACGGTGTAGGCCTTGGCCCGGCTGAATGAATTCGTTAATCCTCGCAGATTTGTGTAGCTCCGGACTACGTCCTTATCCCGCGCTCGGCTCAGGACGCCTTTGTGGAGGCGATCAAGGAGGCAGCCGCGGAGTTCCAGCTCGACGGCGCTCTCGCGTCAGACTCGTACGCGAGCATCGTGTCCGGGAGTCATTTCAAGCGTCTCCGAGACATGATGCAAAGATCTTCCGGGAAGGTCGTCGTCGGTGGAGATACGAAGGAGGAGGGGCGACGCATCACGCCGACGGTCTACAGCGACGTCAAGGAAGGCGATTCCCTCCTCGAAGCGTTCGTCCATCCGTAACCTTTTTGATTCTTTTGCCTCATTCACTGATTGTGGGTCTAAAAATCAGCGAGATTTTCGGGCCCATCCTCCCCATCGTTCCCGTGGATGACGTTCGACAAGCCATCGAGTACATCAATGCCCAGTAAGTCAGCTCCACACCACCACACCCAGACTCTCACCTTATCACCTCCTAGTCCCCATCCCCTCGTGCTATATGCCTTCACGGAAGATAAAGATATTAAGCAAACGCGTACGTGGCCCCAGGTCTCCATCTCCCGCATCTTCTCGCTGACTTTCGTGCTGGGCGGTCAGTCCGTGACGAAACGCGGAGTGGTGGCATTCACTTCAACGACGTGATCCAACAATTGCGCGTTGACAACCTGCCCTTCTCAGGCATCGGCGAATCGGGATGTGCGTAGCCCTCCTAGTCTACAATCCACCGCGCCGCGTGGTGTAACGCTTCGCTGACACCACACAGACGGATACCAGTCGATGAGATACACCTTCGATGAGTTTACCTATAGACGTAGCTCCGTCGACATTCCACTCGCGTGAGTTTCTTCATACTGTAAATCTTCGATGAGAAACGAAGCTGAGCTGTGATCCATCTTTGACAGGTTGGAACCCCAATTCTCGGCGCGATATCCTCCTTACACGCCCGCCGCGACTGAGGGAACGGCTATCCGGTCCGGTGCCGTAGTGGCTCCTACTGTAGCTCCGGGGTCATCAGCCTGACAGATAAAGAGCGAGGCTTAGTGAAGTCTTGTGTGGAAGGACATCATTTCCCCCGTGTATACATATATAGATACGCTTTCCGCTCCCACGAATGCCATTTCCATGTCACCCAAGGGACGGTGGGTCTGGATCTTGAATCGAAAGTGTTGTGTGCACCCAGTACGCACATCCATGCCATCCACAATTACTCCCCGCAGTCAGTCGAGTCTATTCATAAGGTAGTAAAGCGCTGTAGTGTACAGATCTAGGCACGTCCGTGGGTATCAAACGAAGAAATGGACAGCAATCTTTAGTAGCCTGACGGTCGTGTATCTGCTTTCGATGTGTCGTAAGCACGAATAAGCCGCGACTGATCCTGTCGTGCAGGATTCTCCGTCTGGCTAAACGCAAAGCCACGATTTCGTCGCATCCGCTGGACAGCGCGAACTTTTTTGATCGCATTTTGAAACCTACAAAGGTGAGAGTGAGCACTTTGAGAAGAGCCCAATAAGTTTACATATCACGTACTGTGTCTGCCGCGGTCGATAATCGGGGATGTTGTACTTTTGAATCTCCTGCGCGATGTGATATGATGCAGGCATATATGTCCGTCGATAACTGTAGGAGGGCGGGTTAATCGTCAATGGATTGAATAGACGGATACGGATCGAGGCTTACTATTTCCACACGAAATCTCGGCATAGGCAGATCGCAGGGACGAGGAGAATCGTGAACCAGAAAACACTATCAGTGAATAACCGAGGGTCCAATCCCCGGTACTCTAGCGAGAAACCGATGCTGGGAGCAACGACGATGTACAGAGGAAGGAAGAGCATAGTGAAAACGAATGATCCCGGAATCGCTAGTAAAACGTGGTTGATTAGATTCAGGGGTCCACAATCACGAGAGTCGATCATACCTGCAACAGTATACTTGGTCCAAATACTGGAAATTGGGAAACATGAGTAACGATAAAATAGTCGCATGAAACCGCAGACGCACTCAGACACTAGAGCAGCTTTTCCGAGGACTGTCAATAGCACTGCAAGGTAGAGCATAGTACCCCAGAACCAATGGCCGGAATCATAACCCTGCGACTGTTTCAAGTCGCCCCAGAACAAAATGACGGAGAAACCAAATGCAACCTGCCAAAGTCGATAAATATCATCAGTCGGCTTTATCGAAGAGAAAATATGCGTACGATGCTATGGTAAAGCGCATTGCCAACCCATAACCAGAACGCGGTTTTCGTAAAGAACGCGTTAGACTGCCCCAGAAGATACAGCTGCGGATACCGGTCAAGGATGCGCGCCGAGACGAACTGATCAAAGATGCCGATGACGAGAGGGGGAAGGAGCGTAAATAACACATTATAAAATGACAACGTCCATGATTCGTAGGCGATCTGGCCCGAGAAATTATTGAAGAAAGAAAACTAGGGGTTGATGAGAATCGGCACCACGACGATGATTTGCAATAGACTCACCCAGAACTGTGTCATATATAGGACAATGTTCTTGTAGAATGAGTCTGACAAGGCAGGCTGAGTGATATCGAACAGGGAATTTTAGGATCATACTAACAGAGAATGAGTGTCGCCAGTCGGCGGTAGCTCCATGCGCCATGCACAAGCAGGAGCTTCTTCAAATACCGGAACTGAGAGATCGCGATGTCTGAGGACCGCGCAGCTTGCAGACCCTAAAAAAATGTGAGGATAATTCTCAGAAAATATGGGCGCAGTAGAAACCCACTTCAACGCCAGAGATACCGATCCCAACGTGGGCTGCCTGGATCATGCTAACATCATTTGCACCGTCACCGATGGCAAGAAGAATCGACTTCTGGTTTTTCTTGACCAATTTAACGACAAGGGCTTTCTGTAGCGGAGAAACGCGACCTGCGGGGCATCGTCAAGTTAAGTCAAACGATTAAACCGATGCCACCCACAACAGATGACTGCCTTGCACATGATGGCCAGTTCTAAAAATAAACCCGAGACCTCCTTCTCCAGGGCGAATGTCAGACTTTTCCCATCTATGACACGTTCAGTTCTGATCAAATTGCAACCCAGTGATACACGTCACCTATGATGAGAGCGAGGTCCTCCAGCTCGCCGGAACTACGTTGGCTCTTGACTGCTGTTAGTCGACGCTCGATGGTATCCTTCGTATCGTGCAAATTTGCCTCGTTTACGATAACCTGCAAAAATCGATGAGTATTACGCGTGAGTTACCAGGAAAAAAAATGCGGACCAGGTTCATGGACTCTGTGATAAGGCGACACGACATGCCGATATTGATCGCGGTCTCTTGTCGATCACCAGTTAGCACCCAAACCTTGATGCCCGCAAGTTGCAGGGTGTGGATCGCATCTGGCACTCCCTCTTGTAACTTGTCTTCGATTGCCGTTGCGCCAAGTAAAAACATGTCCTTCTCGATGATCTCGGCTGCCTTGTCTAATGCCTCGCCGCGACCATTGATTGTGGCGGCTGCCTGGTCGTAGATCGTAGACCACTGCTTATACTCAGATTCGGATATTTCACGGTAGGCGATGCAGAGCGTGCGTAAGCCCTCAGTGGCGTAATCCTAGATACAAACGGTCAGCGCTGAGGAGCCGGGAAGGAGTAGGCTGAGCGCACCTCAAGGTGAGCAAGGGTCTTCTCCGTGTACAGCTGCGAAGGAGCAAGTCGTTCGAAGATGACGGTGTCCGCCCCCTTGCAATACAGCTTGATTTTTCCGTCGGGGCCTCGGACAAGGGTTGACATGCGCTTCCGGGTTGAATTGAACTCGCATACATTCAAGATCTCAAACTCCTGACTGGTGCCCAAGATGTCGACGAACACCGACTTCGGCTTCCGTGTCTGGATACGGTCAGGTTGGGTGTGAGACGTGTCATGTAGGGTATACGTACGGTAAAGCGGAATCCAAGTAGCTCGGCGCCTGAGACTAACGCTGCCTCGTCCGGGCTGCTCGCTTGATAAACCATCTTCTCGTTTTTGATCTCGGGAATGACCGTATGGCACACCGCAAGCAACGTCAAAAACTCAAGGACAATTTCGCGCTCTTTCGGAGTCCCAACGATTTTGGCGTGGCCAGTGTCAACGAAGGGGTTGTCTGCGCCAAGGAGGGCGCGCATCTCATCAAAAGTGCGCCAAGCGTCGCGCCCCTCACCCTCTTCGCGCCGCGAATCGTCGACTTCAGCTGCATACGCGACGCCTGCAACCGAACAACATCGGAATTCCATCTCGTTGCGCGTGAGAGTTCCCGTCTTGTCCGAAAAGATGTATTCGATCTGCCCGAGCTCTTCGACGAGCGAGGAGGTGCGACAGAGAGCAGGTGTATCGGTCTTCGCGTAGTACATGTCGAGATCAGAGTTGATGAGCTGCGCTTGCTGGAACTTGACGACTTCCATCGTAACAATGAGTGAGATGGGAATCAGGTTGTTATACAGGATAATGAATGTGAGAATGTCTATAGTGAAGTGAGTAGAAGTTGCAGATGGATGTGATATTAGCCTGCGCACCCTCGATGAATTCCTTAGCTGGCGATAAGGGCGTAAGAAAAAGAAATCAATCGGGGATGCAGAAACACACCTCGTCCCCCCAGGGATGTCGATTCCATAAGGTACCATTGTCTTGAAGCAAAGGCCCACTATATGGCACAGGTTAACCTCGACATGTATTGCTGGCAGGAAACCAACACGTACTGAGCGGATGCTGGCGCCGATTGTTGAACCCACAGAGAGTGCCAGTAACAAGATAAACAAGAATACTATTTGAGTGTTTACCCGCTTCTCGACGGCAGTTCTCTTGATCGGTGCAGCGCTAGGTGAAAAGGAACGGACAGTCAGTCCGTGTTACCCACAGAACATTGTGCCGTAAGTTGACCCACGTCGCGTTACGCATTAGTTTTGTTTCGTGACCGGTAAAGACGACAAGTCCATACGCCCAAGGCGTATTGCGTAGTTGTGCACCACGCAGAAGCATCTGATCAGGTCCGAGTGGTACCTGCTTCGGGAAACCGGTGGATGTGATCAAGTCAAGAGTACCCTCGTACGTATAAAGGGAGTTGTTAGGATGTTCGGATCGTAAGGACCCGCGCAGAGCGGTTACAAGATTTGGAGAAGTGAGGTTGGATGTATGTGGCGACGCCTGCTTGATCTTAAGGTTTGTTTCGCTGGGAACATAATAAGCCACACGCCGAAAACACGATAGGTACAGTGTGGTGCACACCCGTCAAGATTAGAGGTTTCAATGTAGCAAAACCCTTCTGGTTCACTTGAACTGAGAATGACGACATCTGCTGGGATGAAGTCGTCGCTCTCGAGCCGGATGACATCGCCGACTTTGATATCCTTCCACTTTATCGAGTTGAAAGAGCCTGACTCGGTGAGCACCTTGGCACGACGAGAATTGAGGTCGGTATCCGATTGATGTCGTTTCTAAGCAGTTAATGTGAGTAGGGACAAGAGAAACGGGAGTGTCGCGTGACTCACCAGATCTTCTTGAACCTCCTTGAATGCAGACGCGAGGAGGACCACAGAGAGCGGTGCTATGGTAGTCCACTTGTTGGTAGGTGAAACTCCAGGAATTTGCTGGATGCAAGCGGTGAAAAGGAAGAATAAATTGGCATATTTGGAGAATTGCTCTGAAAAGGAGTAAACGGGTAGGTTAAATGCATCGGCGGGCAAGGTGCTGAGTGGGAAGGGCTAACCGAATAAGAACTTGGGGACGAAGGAGACCATGTTGTACTTTGTTGTGGAAACATAATTTGACAGAAAAGTCGCATTCGGATCGGGATTGTTGAGCGCGATGACTCGTTCGCCGGTCAAGACTTGCTCTTTCTCCCATGGCCACCTCCATCTTCGACGGGAAGTCTTCTTGGGTTTGCGAGAAGGGGGTTGTGGTGGTTGAGGAGGAGGGTCGTCTTGATCAAAGGTCCAGCCTTGTGGGACGCCGGTGGTCTGAAAAGACGCCTTGGATGCACCAGCCAAAGGCGCAGCCTGGCCGGGCAAGTGTAGATTGCTCTCCTTGACCTGCATAGGGTGAGCGCCGGCAAAGGTAGAATCTGGTGGGTCAGCCTCGTCTTCATCGTCGAAAAAAGGATCCAACAACTCTGGGGAAGCGTGCGGATCGTGCGGGGAGGCGGAAGGAGGGTAACCGTCGTTGGCGCGTTGATATTGAGAATTACGAGAAGACGCAGGATTGGCTTGGAAGACCAAGCGAGCAAAGTCGTCCGCCATTATGTGGTGCAGAGACGGGGAGTGGGTCGCAAGCGATGAAGCGTTGCGGAGTAGATGTACTGAGTGAGTTTGAAGAGACGCGAGTCTCTGGCGTTGCGTAGCGTTGGGCGTTGGAAGGCTGACGCTCACCTTCGGGTCGGTCGGGAAGATATCAGGCACAGCCCGCTGACGTAAGTCGAAACACTCACCTCTCACCAGCACACAGCATTCGTTGGCCGTAAGAGCGCGTCTCCGTTTCAGAACGAGCGCGTCGACGATACTCTTGTACTCGAGCGATGTATCAAGCACCGACCCGTCGGGAGCTCGTCCTCGTCCTTCTCCTCTTCATAGCTCTTTTGGTTTTCTCCTCCAGATTTGTTTCATATAAAAGCCTTTCTCACCTAGATCTCTCCTCCGTATGGCATGATGTTCCTCCACCGCCCAAAACATACACCATTCCCTCCCTCCCTTCAGACACAAGAGTATCCTGGGGAACGTCCAAAGTTCCTCGGACGAAAATAATTGCACACGTCCCAGGTGAGTATTCTTCGTCCGATAGTGACACCTGTGCGCTCATGTCGACTCTTCCAAAGGATGGACTATCATTGACAAGATGTACATTTACAACGGCACCGTATTTCTTGTCAGTGATGAACCAGGAACATTCCCCGATCGGAAATTTATCACCTCAACTGGAATCAGCATCGACAATGGTCCAGAAATGGTCAGAGCTCGCCTGCCTACCGACAATGACATGCGCATCATCAGCACAAGTGCAGCGAAGAAACTTTTCGGTAACGGTGCCAATCGTATACAGGGTGTAACGGTACGCGCATCCACTAGCCTACTCGTGGCGTAAATATCCTAAACATATACACTTAGTGGCTAGTCAATGACCCCAAGCAATTGTCAGTACTCTTCCCAGCATAAATGGACCCTAGTGCTCTTTTACTGAACGGCGAATAGCATCACACATTATTACCATTGGTCTGCCGAGCTCACATTTGGCCTTTGGCGCACATACTCGTCTCTCGACCCCTATATTCCCCCTAGCGGCAAGACGGAATTGCCACCTCCGCGAAGATTAATCTTCACCCACCTCGACGCAGATCACTGGCGTGATTACGCCTCCATGAATCAGTGGGTCCTCCGCACCGCCTTCCCCTCTATCTCCATGGAGTTCTCCGACGACTGGAAGGACCGCGCCGCCATGGACGTCCCCTTCGTCTTCGATCGCGTCGTCTTCGCCGATCGTGCCGCAACCATGAACGGCGCGAACTTCCTCCGCACCCAGCGCACGGCCAGCGAAGCGTTCACCCTTCCCGGCTCGCCAAACTGGTGGAGCACGTTCAGGAACAACGTGATCGAGTCCACGGGCTTGAACGCGAGCACCGGCGCCGGAACCCGCGGCAATCCGGTCATCACGTACATCTCTCGTCAAGATTGGGGACGACGCATGCTCATACAGCGGGACCACGAGAATTTGGTGGAGGAGTTGTACAAGCTACGTGATCAGTATGGGTACGAGGTCAACGTGGTGAGCATGGACAAGTTATCGCCGTTTGAGCAGTTACGGCTTGCAGGTCGAACCACGGTATGTACCCTTTATCTTCCACCCGGTCGGGTCTAACGGTTGACTTGACCATGACAGATCATGATGGGGGTGCACGGCAATGGTCTGACGTCGCTGTTGTGGATGAAGCCCTCGCCACGCTCGACAGTCATGGAATTCTTTTATCCTGGTGGATTTGCACATGACTATGAATACACCACGCGTGCCCTGGGTATGGTGCATTATGGGTTCTGGGGTGACAGGTATGTCTCGATCTGATGTGGCGCTTTCGTCTCGTGCTCATGCCGCGTGCAGCTACTTTACTGGTGCTGAAGTGCCTCGTGTAGCCTATCCCGAGGGCTTTCAGGGGAACGAGATTCCCATTGACGGCGAGTTGGTAGCGAAGCTGGTGCATAGGAGGCTGTCCTTGGCAGAGGAGGCGGACGATTAGACACTCGAATTCTATACTTAAGATATATGGTGCTATGGGGGGTTTAGTGCCCCACATGGCTTGCAATCTGTAACTTTACAGCGCGCTATTAGAGGTGACGGTCATGGTATATATGCAGAGGACTTCTATCCGGAAGACTATATTAATGCATCATGACTATAGACATGGACAGTGAAAGCGCAGAGCAACGGGAAGTGCGGAACGGGGTAAGAGACATCTGAGAGCAGCGTAGAAGATTGATAAAGCCAAGTACTAGTGTTTGTGAAGCGGGAAGGGGCGGGGCGGGGCCAGCGTCTGTAGAAACCTGACGCTAGTGGGTCGTTTTTACAGCGTTGGCATCTGGTGCCAAATCATATGGCGGGGATCAAATGCAAGACGTCGTGGACGGTCTGGACCGACTGCAGGCAGTCCATTACCACTGATATGATCTTGCACCCATCTATTTGAAGCGATCACCTGAATCACCTCGTGTCTGTGTGCGAATATGGAAGATACTGATGGAAGCAGTGTCCTCACCTTCGCTCTTCCCCCCAACCGGCCCAACCCTCTACCCATCACGCCCCGCTGTCTCGCCATTGTTTTGTCCTCCGAGAACCAATCCTCCACCCATACACCCAATTCTTTTCCTACTCGTGATATGACTGACCAGCCAGGATCGGCTCGTTTCCAAGCCCTTCTAGACTCTGCCTTGCAGGAGTATGAGAAAAGGGCCAGCGTCACATTGGCCGACAGGGAAGATTCGCTTGCTATCCGACTACAGCGTTGCCACTCCATCGATGACATTACTACTTTGTTACAAGACAAAGCGAAGGCCTTCAACGATCTTCGACAGCGTGACAGAATCTTCAAATCTATCAATGTTACTGTATCAATTTTGACCCCGATTTCTGCCGTCGCATCTGTCGCCGACGACGTAGGCCTGGTACGCCAAAAGGTCCTGAGGGCCTGCCTTGCACTTCTGACCGTTTTTTACAGCAATTACTCCCACATACGAAAGCGATACATTCTACTCTCGGTATCCTGCTGGACGTATGTACCATTCCTAGGTTCATCCATCGATATCCTTTTGACGTCCAGGTCAATCAGGCGGCCAATGGCGTAATCACGAGTTACGACACACTCGCTGAGATGCTCGAATCGATGGAGCATTTCATCCGTCGTCTTAGAATGTATGCTGAGATGCCTCACTCTATGTCCGCAGTGGACGAGGTGGTGGTCAAGTTGATGGTGGAGCTAATCTCCACGCTCGCTCTGGTGACGCGAAAGCTCAAGAAGCGACGTTTGCGTGAGTCTTTCCTCGCTAATATGTTACTTTAATCAACGCGATGCAGTTAAATGGGTAAAGAATTTTTTCAAGGTCAAGGATATCAACACAGCACGTCAGAGGCTTGACCGGATCCTACAAGAAGAGGATCGAGCTGTCGGAGCTCAGACTCTCAGGGCTACCGGGGGTGAGTGAACACCCTCGACTTGTAGTCCGCCGTGTATTGAATATGTTTCCACTCCAAGACATCAAAGCAGCCATCGAAGCGTCCACTGACGGTGTCCAGAGTACCCTCGGTACGTTTAACATGTTGTTGGCGATAACGAGCGAGTTCCGTGTCTGACTGGGTGCTAGACCAAATAACAAGTGACATGAACAAGTCGAAACGTCAGCTTTTCTCCTGACATCAGCATTGCTGCTTGAAAGGCTGAGATACCCTGCAGGCGACGAGTTAGTGGGTAGTATTCAAAAGTGGCTCTGTCCCCCCGATCCTTGGAAAAACTTCAATGTCGCGCGCGAATCACGGCACAAAGAGACTGGGGTGTGGTTCGTTAAGGGCAAGACAATCTCAGAATGGAAAGATTCAGGACCAAGTTCGCTCCTGTGGATTAACGGGAAACGTCAGTTGTCGCCCAGCGCTTACATTTTCGCAGAGACTGATGCCCTCCCCGTTCGTAGCGGGCGCTGGGAAGAGCGTCCTTTGGTATGTCAAACTTTCCATGCTTTTCTCTTGAGGACTTACAGTTTGGTTAGTTCCGCGATCATCGAGGAGATCAAGACTATGCAGAACTCTGGGCTCGCATCCCTTGCCATATTTTACTACGATTTCAGGGAGGATAGAAAGAAGCACGTCTCTGGGCTACTCTCATCGGTATTATTCCAGCTGTGCGACCAGGCCGACTCCTACTACGATATCCTGTCCGGTTTCTATTCGACATACCGCAATGGTGCACAAAGTCCCGGGGACGACGAACTTGTCCAGTGTTTGATGGACTTATTAAAACGCCCAGGACCACGACCAGTGTATCTGGTCATAGATGCCTTGGATGAATGTCCAAGCACATCTTCTCTGTCGTCTCCCCGCGAAAAGCTCCTCTCATTTTTGGAGGACCTCGTCGAAGCACAACTCCCAAATCTGCGCATTTGCGTCACGAGCCGACCTGAGGTCGACATCACGGCTATCCTCGAGCCTATAGCTTTCCGTTCCGTTTCCTTACACGACGAAAGCGGACAAAAAGGGGACATAATAAAGTATATCGAGTCGATCGTTGACACAAATAACAACATGCAAAATTGGAATGTGGAGCACAAGCAGCTTGTGATCGATGTGTTGACAAAAAAAGCGGATGGGATGTAAGGGATTTGTACCTCATCTCTTTCGGCTATCTCATCCGTACACCTGACAGGTTTAGATGGGTAGACTGTCAACTCGCATACCTCGCCAACTGCTTCCCAGGGAATATCCAGGATATTCTGAACGAACTGCCGGAGACTCTTGATGAAACATATGAGTGCACCCTACAGGAGATTCAAAAACCAAAGTGGGAATCTGCACAACGACTCCTCGTCTGCGTCACCGTGGCCTCCCGCCCGCTCCGAGTGGAGGAACTGGCGGAAATTCTGGCACTTGATTTCAAATCGGGGGCAATTCCGAAATTTCACAAGGATTGGCGCCTGAAAAATCCCGTCCAAGCAGTACTATCCGCTTGCTCATTACTTTCGGTTGTTGACGTGGAAACGTTTGACGAAAGTTCCCGAGTCGTACAATTCGCTCACTTCACTGTGAAAGAATTCTTGACGTCTAGCCGCTTTGCCGAAAAACACGACAATATTTCCCGCCGTTACCATATTTCTATGTCACCTGCTCATACCTTCGTCACCCAAGCATGTCTGGGTGTGCTGCTGCACCTGGACAAAAATATCACGAGCCGGAGCCTGACGCAATATCCTCTTGCTGAATACGCAGCCCAGCACTGGTTCGAACATGCCCGATTTGAGGGTGTGTCGCAAGATGCAGTGGAAGGGATGAAGCAGCTCTTTGACCGGACGAAACCACATCTTTCCATCTGGCTCTGGATACATGACCCAACGGTACCCTTCTGGGAGCGACGCAAACGAGCTGAAGGGCCATCCCCACCCTGTGGTACCCCCTTACATTATGCCGCTTTTTGCGGTCTCCCAGACATTGCGAAGATGTTGACCATTGAGCACCCACAGGGTGTGAATTCTCGGAGCTTCAATGACGCATTAACGCCGCTGCATTTGGCATCCCGTTACGGCCATGTCGATCTCGCACGGATGCTCGTAGAGCACGGCGCCGACGTGTCAGCCCAGGAGGAGGACGGGTGGACTGCGCTGCATTGGGCATCCGACTACGGCCATGTCGATCTCGCACAGATGCTCGTAGAGCACGGCGCCGACGTGTCAGCCTAGAGGAAGGACGGGTCGACTGCGCTGCATTTGACATCGGACAACGGCCATGTCGATCTCGCACAGATGCTCGTAGAGCATGACACCAACACCCCAGCCAACACCACAGATCACAGCCACAACATGTGTTAGAGTTGCATGCTAAGTAGCATTGGTAGAAGGATATTTTCTTACAATATGATATATTTAGCGTTATAGGGAATAGAAAAGGCCATACAATGTACAATATGGAGGGTGCCCTGGAAAGATTTGAACCTGCGACCTCAAGGTCCCTGCATTGGAGGCGTCACCGTTAAGCCATTGGGTCCCCCATGAGTTGGGTTACGGAAAGTTTTACTTATGAAGTATGCTTTCAAATATCAGAAGTTGTCCAACCAACCTGCAGTAAACACAAAACTCAATAAAACATAGCCCGATGGCGTCTTCACTCCAATGTACCTTTCTTATACTTTACTCAGACCTCGCATGGGCTTGGGGTAACCGTGCCTGCCCTTGCCGCCCCGTACATCTCCTGGCAGCTCTCTCTTCTTAGGGAGGAAACATTACCATCGTGTTCCTTGCTCACTGCCAACACCCCGTTGCGTACAGTGCCGTATAACGTACCACGCATGTTACTCTAATATGAATCTCGCACAGAGAATTATTCTAGGGAGTGCCACAAATGATTCCCATGAATTCGAGGTTCTTAACCATTCGTTTTGTTCCTCACATAGTGGAGTTCAGTTCAGCGTTTGCCCAAAAAAAAAAAAAATCTCCACAAACAGAATGAAAGTTCCCCAGAGATAGATCATCGATCATCGCGGCAGGCCTAGCTCATGCCCAAAGCCCTGAAAGCATTCCCTCGCCAACACACACATAAATTGGCGTATTTGGATTTGGAGAATTGCTCTGAAAGGGGTAAAACGGGCTAGTTGGATGCATCGGGCAAGATGCTGAGTGGGAAGGGCCAACCGAATATGAACTTGGGGACGAAGGTAACCGTGCTGTACTTCGTTGTTGAAACATAATTTGACAGAAAATTCGCATTCGCATTCGGATCCGGATTGTTGAGTGCGATGACTCATTCGCCGGTCAAGACCTGCTCTTTCTCCCATCGCCACCTCCATCTTCGACGAGAAGCCTTCTTGGTTGCGAGAAGGGAGCTGTAGTGGCTGAGCGGGAGGCTCGTCTTGATCAAAGGTCCAGCCTTGTGGGACGCCGTTGGTCTGAAGAGACGCCTTGGATGCACCAGCTAAAGGTGGGGCCAGGCTGGGCAAGTGTAGATTGCTCTCCTTGACATGCATAGGGTGAGCGCCGGCAAAGGTAGAATCTGGGGGGTCTCCTTCGTCTTCATCGTCGGAAAAAGGATCCAGAAACTGTGAATCGTCTCGGGAGGTGGAAGGAGCGTCGTAGGCGCGTTGATATTGCCGCAGGCTTGGGCCGCTTGGCTTGCAAGACCAAGCGAGCAAAGTCGTCCGCCATTATGTGGGCAGAGACGGCGAGTGGGCGGCAAGCGATGAAGCGCTGCGGAGTCGATGTACTGACACGACGGGCAAGAATGGATAAGCCGAGTCTGCTTATAGTCTACTTATGGACCAATTAATGTCTAATGAGTTGACCTCTCTTCACGGTCACCTTATTTTAAATCAGAA
>Ga0307512_10004421_pt1 | contig 15422 bp, 17 predicted proteins | sample 14_EM_MG_FD_200267 | JGI IMG/M metagenome (GOLD analysis project Ga0307512, IMG submission 200267) | Populus trichocarpa ectomycorrhiza microbial communities from riparian zone in the Pacific Northwest, United States - 14_EM | ecosystem: Host-associated > Plants > Roots > Unclassified | place... | reverse complement strand
CGACGACAGCGGCCACCACGAGGACCTCCCGCAGCATGAGGAGGCCCACGACGTCGGCGCGGGCGACGACAACTACTTCGACCTGCACCACGACGACGGGCTGCCGGAGCACGACTCCACCGACACCCCCGAGGTTCACCAGACGTGGGCGCAGACCCACGAGCCGGAGCCGGCGTACGAGCACGAGCACTACCTGCCGGAGCCGGACGAACCGCATGAGCTGTCCACCGTCGGCGCCGACCCGGACGCGCTGCCCGAGCCCGACCTGGCCGAGGTGAGCACGGTGTTCCCGCCGGTGCTGGACGTCGGCCCGCTGCCCGAGCCGGTGGACGGCTTCCCGTGGATCGACACGGGCAGCCTCGGGCTGGTCGACCCGGCGACCGTGCACGCCGCGGCCAGCGAGATCACCCCGCAGGACCTGGCCGAGTACGCCGGAACCGACCTGCCCCCGGGCGCCGACCCGTGGGCCGCCCTGGCCGATTCCGACGACCCCGCCACCAGCGCCCTGGCCAAATGGTGGAGTGAGAATTCCTGAGTAGCCGGGCCCAGGCGCGGGCCACGGCCGGGATGACATCATCAGCGCGGCACTGTGACCGAGCCCACCCGAGCCGCTGGAGCGCACCCTCATGTCCGTTACCGACGACATCGTCCCCGCACCGGTCAGCACCCGCCGGGAACGCACCGGCTGGTACTTCTACGACTGGGCCAACTCGGCGTTCTCCACCACGGTCATCACGGTCTTCCTCGGCCCGTTCCTGACCAGCGTCACCAAGCAGGCGGCCGGCTGCCCGCTCGGCGCCGACGAATGCCACGGCACCGTGCACCCGCTCGGGATCACGGTCGCGGCGGGCTCGTACTACCCGTACCTGGTGTCGCTGTCGGTGTTCCTGACCGTGTTCGTGCTGCCCGTGACCGGGGCGATCGCCGACCGTACGCCGCACCGCAAGCGGCTGCTGGCCGCCACCGCGTTCATCGCCTCGGCCGCGACCATCGCGATGGCCTTCGTGACCGGCGAACGGTATCTGCTCGGCGGGCTGCTCTTCCTGATCGCCAACATCGCCGGCGGGGCGTCCATCGTCGTGTACAACTCGTTCCTGCCGCAGCTGGCCGGGCCCGACGACCGCGACCGGGTGTCCAGCCGCGGCTGGGCGCTGGGCTATCTCGGCGGTGGCCTGTTGCTGCTGCTCAACCTGGTGGTCGTGCAGCTGCTCAGCGTCGAGGGCGACTCCCAGCGGACCCTGGATCTGGCCCGCTGGTGCATCGTGTCGGCCGGCGTCTGGTGGGCGGGCTTCACCCTGGTGCCGCTGGCCTGGCTGCGCGAGCACCCCGGCACCGAGGCGACGGAGCGGCGCGGCAACGTGCTGCTGGACGGTTTCAAGCAGCTCGGGCACACCATCAAGGGCATCCGGGCGTACCCGCTGACGCTGTTCTTCCTGCTCGCCTACCTGATCTACAACGACGGCATCCAGACGGTCATCTCGCTGGCCAGCCAGTTCGGCACCGAGGAGCTCAAGCTCGACCAGTCGACGCTGATCATCACGATCCTGCTGGTGCAGTTCCTGGCGTTCGGCGGCGCGCTGCTGCTCGGCGCGCTCGCGACCCGGATCGGCGCCCGCAAGACCGTTGTGCTCAGCCTGGTGCTGTGGCTGTTCGTGGTGGTCGCCGCCTACTGGCTGCCGGCCGGCGAACCGCTGCCGTTCATGCTGCTCGGCGTCGGGATCGGCCTGGTCCTGGGCGGCAGCCAGGCGCTGTCGCGGTCGCTGTTCAGCCAGCTCATCCCCAAGGGCCGCGAGGGCGAGTACTACGGCTTCTACGAGATCAGCGACAAGGGCACCAGCTGGCTCGGCCCGCTGGCGTTCGGCCTGGTCTTCCAGCTGACCAGCAGCTACCGGCTGGGCATCCTGTCGCTGATCGTGTTCTTCGTCGTCGGCGGTGTGCTGCTCGCGCTCGCCCCGGTCCGGCGCGCCATCGTCGCGGCCGGCAACACACCACCCAAGCTGCTCTGATGGACATCCACATCGTGCCGGACCCGGCCGTGCCGCCGTACGAGCAGGTCCGCCAGCGGATCGCGGAGCTGGCCGCGGCCGGCACTCTGGCGGCGGGCACCAAGCTGCCGCCGGTGCGCCGGCTCGCCGCCGATCTGGGCCTGGCGGCGAACACGGTCGCCCGCGCCTACCGCGAGCTGGAGCAGGCCGGCCTGGTCGAGACCCACGGCCGGGCCGGCACGGTGATCACCGCCCGGGCGGCGCGCACCCCGGCGGAGGCGCAACGGGCGGCCCAGCGCTACGCCGAGGCGACCAGGGCGCTCGGCGTGCCGGCGGAAACGGCTCTGGAGCTCGTCCGGGCGGCGCTGCAACTGCCCGGCTGAAGTTGGCGGTGCTCTCATGCAACCGCGGCCCCTCGCGTACCGGTCATGGTGAGCGTGAAACGAAAAAGTGGCTCGGGCAGAACCGAGCGAGACGAACAGTTCCACGATTTCGTGGCGGTCCGGCGCGGGCACTTGTTCCGCACCGCGCGGCTGCTGACCGCCGGCGACGTGTTCCTCGCCGAGGACCTCGTCCAGACGGCGCTGACGAAGCTGTACGTCTCGTGGGCGGCGTTCCGGCGGGCGGACAACAAGGACGGCTACGTCCGGCGGGTGCTCGTCAACGCCCTGGTCGACGAGCGCAGCCGGGTCTGGCGGCGGTTCGAACGCCCGGTCGCCGACCTCCCGGAACGCTCGGGTGCGGGCACGGTGGCGCCCGACGGTGACCCGGAGCTGTCCCGCGCGTTGCGGGAGCTGCCGCCGAAGATGCGGGCGGCGGTGGTCTTCCGGTTCCTCTACGACCTGGACGTCGAGGAGACCGCCGCGGCCCTGGGCTGCTCCACCGGCACGGTCAAAAGCCAGACCGCGCGCGCCCTCGACAAACTGCGGGACGCGTTGGAACGGCCCGCCGCACCGCTCCTCCACCGATTTCAAGAGCAGGGAATGAGCTCATGACGGATCTGCACACCAGGCTCCAGAACTTCGCCGGCCCGATCGAGGCGGCGCCGGCGGAGGTCATCGAGGCGGACCTCGCCCGCGGCCACCGCGCCCTGCGGCGCCGCCGCACGGTCCAGACGATCGCCGGCTCGGCCTTCGGCATCGCCGCGATCGTCGCCGCCTTCGCCTTCACCGGCGCGAGCATGGGAGACGGTTCCGGTACGGAACGCGCCCCGGCCGTGGCCCAGAGCGCGACCGGCGGCCTCAAACTGGTCGACTACAGCGGCACCCAGCCGAAGTACTTCACGGTCGACAAGGTGCCCGAGGGCTACTTCATCCAGAACGACGACGAGGGCGGCCTGACGATCGCCCCCGACGCGGTCCAGCACCCGAGCCCCGGCATCGACCCGTCGAAAGCGCCGATGTACAACCCGCGCGACCTCGGCGGCAAGATCGGCATCTACCTGGAACGCAAGGACACCCGCGGCAACAACGCGGACGGCGAGAAGGTCACCGTCGCCGGCCACCCGGCGATCATGCACCCCATCGGCCCGACCTGGCAGCTGCTCATCTCGGTGTCGCCGGACGTCTACGCCACCATCCAGTTCGACGTCTCGCTGAGCCGGCCGCAGATGCTCGAGCTCGGCGCCGGCCTGCACGTCCACCAGGAAGCGATCGACCGGATGGCCGCCTCGATCGGCAAGTAGATCCCGAACGCCCCCACCGAAGCGGTGGGGGCGTTCGTGTTGCCGCGGTCAGGCGACCAGACAGCGATCATGAGCAGCGAGGCGGGCTCCACAGTGCCCCGTCGACAGCTCGGGCGGCATCTCCGCCGGGGACGCGGGCATCGCGAGGGAGGCGGCCGCACGAGAGCTTGAGTGGTCGGTGCAGAAGGACGGCGAGTTCGGCCTTTAGCCGAGACGGCCGTACTCATCTCTGGTTCTGAGCGTTTGATGTGGGTCCCGCTTGAGCACGAGGTTTCGGGCCCACGCCTCGCTTGCTGATTTCTGTGGGCGGGTCTTTGGGACCCACCCTTCGGTGAGGCGTGGGGGCTATCGCTGAGGCTGAAGGCCTTGCATTAGGTAGAGCGCTGCGAGGGCGGTGGCGAGAGTGCCGAGGAGTAGGCGCAACGCCCGTTCCGGTAGATGGGGCTGGAGCCGGGCACCGAGGTAGCCGCCGATCAGGCCGCCGGCTCCGCAGAGCAGCCCGAGGGTCCAGTGCGGGGCGATGTCACCGCTGGTGGTGAGGGCCAAGACGCCATAGGTCCCGGCTCCGACCAAAGACGTAACGAACGTGGCGGCGAGGGCGGCGGGGGCAATCTGGGTCATCGGCATGCCCCGTCCGGCGAGGATCGGGCCGAGGATGGAACCGCCGCCGATGCCGTAGATGCCGCCGACGGCGCCGGTGACGACGCTGAGGCCGATAGTGGTGCGCCGCGACAGCGGTTGCCGGTCAGGCACTGCTGGGCGCAGGGCTCCGATTACGAGCCAGAGGCCGAGCGGGAGCAGCACTGCGGCCGCCACGAGGCGGAACACCTGCGGGCCGGGAATGGCGAAGACCCGGATGATCGCGCCGAGGATGACGCCGGGGACGGTGCCGGTGATCAGGAGCCGGGCGAGCGGCCCGGTGAGCTGGCCGTTACGGCGGTAGCGGGCCAGAGCGCCGGGGCCGGCTACGACGTTGAACAGCAGGTTCGTAGGCGTGACGGCCGGGCTCGGGACGTGCAGGATGCTGAGCTGGACCGGGAGCAGGAACACGGCGCCGGATACCCCGACGGGTGAGGTGACGACGGAGATCAGCAGCCCGGCGAGAAATCCGGTGAGGCCGGTCTGCCAGGTCATCGGTCACGGGCCGGCGCCGTACTCATCATGATCGCCACGATAACGAGCAAATGTTGCGCGGCACGTGCTCGTGCTCACCCGCCGACGCCTGCGGAGTGGGACCGAACTCACGCCCATTGATCATGACGGAACGGCCCAGAGGAGACGCTCAGCCGGGGCCCCATTCTCCATTCTCACGACCCAAGCCACATCTCGGTGGCCCGGGTGCTCAGCGCCTGCGTTGGGCTCCGGGTGTTTCGCCGAAGGCTCGGCGGTAGACGTCGATGAAGGCGCTGGTCGACGACCAGCCGCAACGGTGTGCGACCGTGGTGACCGGTTCGTCGTCGGCCAGCAGGTGCAAGGCGTGGTACAGGCGTAGTTGGGTGCGCCACTGGGGAAACGTCATGCCCAGGTCATCGCGGAAGCGGCGGCTCAGGGTGCGCTCCCCCGCGCCGACCTTACGGCCGAGTTCGGCGAGGGTGCGGCTTTCGGCGGGGTCTTCACTCAGGAGGTCGCACACCGCGCGCACCCGGGGGTCGGTCGGTGTGGGGAGTTGGACGGGCTGCTGGGGCGAGGCGCGCAGTTGGTCGAGCAGGACCGCGTGCAGCCGCCGCTGTTCGGGACTGTCGCCGGCCGGGTCGCGGGTGCAGGCGAGGATCAGCTCGCGCAGCAGCGGGCTGACGCTCAGCACCGTGGGGGTGTCGAGTCCGAGCGGATTGTCCGAGGTGGGCAGGCCGAGCAGGTGGAGCTCCAGCGCGCCGTGGGCGCGGTGGGCGTGCACGCAGCCGGCCGGCACCCAGATCGCGCGGGTGCCGGGTGCGACCCAGGTCCCCGCATGCGTCGTGACGGCCAGGACCCCTGACCCGGCGTAGACGATCTGGTGGTCGTCGTGGTGGTGGGCGGTGATCCGCTCGCCGGGCGCCATCGGCCGGGCCAGGGTGGGGGCCCGGGGCTCGTGGCGGATTTTCGGCATAGGTTGGCATCTTATCGGAAGCGCGCCGGACTTCGTGGGCGCACGATCACCTGGTGTCCAGACGTTCGTTCGCCATACCGCTCATGTCCGTCAGCCACGCATGCGTCGATGTCTACCAGGGCTCGGTCGCCGCGCTGGTGCCGTTCTTCGTGGCGGAGCGCGCGTACAGCTATGCCGCGGCCGCTGGCATCGTGCTGGCCGCGTCGCTGCTGTCCTCGATCGTGCAACCGTTGTTCGGCGTGCTCACCGACCGGTGGGCGATGCCGTGGCTGCTGCCGGTGAGCACCGTCGCGGGCGGTGCCGGCGTGGCCCTGGCCGGGGTGACCAGCGGTTACGCGCTCACGCTGGTGGTGGTCGCGGTGTCCGGGATCGGCGTCGCCGCCTACCATCCGGAGGCCGCGCGGGTGGCCCGCGCCGCCGCCGGGCGCAGCCATCAGGCGATGAGCTGGTTCTCGCTCGGCGGCAGCCTCGGATTCGCCACCGCGCCTCTGCTGGTCGGTGCGGTGGTCGCCACCGGTGGGCTGGGGGCGTCGCCGTTGCTGGTCGTCCCGGCGCTGGCGGGTGCCGCGTTGTGCGTCGCGGCGCTGCGCTCGGCGAGGATCGCGTCCGCGGCCACCCCGCAGGGCGCCGCGCCTGTCGGCCGTGATGACCGCCGTTCGTTTCTGTTGCTCTCCGGCGCCGTCGTCTGCCGGTCGATCGTCTTCGTCGGGCTGAGTGCCTTCGTCTCGTTGCTCGTGGTCCAGCGGATGGGCGGTGGCGAGGCCACCGGAACGGCCGCGTTGTTCGTGCTCTACCTCGGGGGCGCGGTCGGGACCGTCGCCGGCGGCAGCCTCGCCGTCCGGTTCGGCCGGCTTCCGGTGACGCGATGGTCTTACGCGCTGACCGTTGTCGCTGTCGCTGGGGTTGTCCTGGTGCCGGGGCCGTTGCTGTTCGTCTTTGTCGCGGCCGCCTCGGCCGGGCTGTATGTGCCGTTCTCGCTGCACATCACCCTGGGTCAGGACTACCTGCCACTACACGTCGGCACGGCCAGCGGCGTCACGCTGGGGCTCACGGTGAGTATCGGAGGCCTGGCCAGCCCGGCGATCGGGGCGCTGGCCGACGCTAGCTCGCTCCCGGTGGCTCTGTCCGCGTTGATTCTGCTGCCGGCGGTCGGCTTGCTGTTTCTGCGCCCTCTGCGTGAGCCTGTCGCGGCCGAACTGGTAGCGCAGCGGCGAGTTTGACCTTCAGCGCCCCAAGCCGACGCTGTACGTCTTCACCGGCGGTGTGATCGCGCCGGATGGCAGCGCCCACACGTGGGACACGGTCTCGTTCTATGAGTGGAACGCCACCGAGTCGGTGAGGTCGGGCGGCAGGCAGGTACCGGTGGCCTGGTTCGAGCTCCGCTCCGGCGGCGGCGAACGCCTGGCCAAGGCCATGTGGACGGCCTTCAGCGAGCTGCCGCACCAGCTGAGCCGGCTGGCCAACGAAACGCACACCGCCGAAGCCCGGCAACAGCTGTCCGGCGGCGAGGAGGTCCGGTTCGGGGAGATCACCCTGACCGTGGCCGGCGAGCGAAGTCGCCGCCGTGGATCAGCGGTCGATCAGAGCTGATCCGACAAACCTATGAACAGCGCGGCGGTGATCAGAACCGCGATGGGCGCGGCGAGCACGATCCCGACCGCACAGGAACGGATTTCATGCAGCCCGTGGTTTCTGCCCCGGTCCAGCATGGCGATCTCAGGATCGTCCGGGTCATAACGTACGGTGATGACGTCACCGCTGTCGGCGGTGTGCCAGTCGGCCCGGAACTTGATCGTCGCGGTGACGTCCCGGTCGGCACCGGTGCGGAACGCCACCCTGACCCTTCGTTTCGCCGGATACTCCACGTTGGTGTCGAGCACCGTGGCCGCGAGCACCCGTGCGCGAGCCACCGATCCGTGATGGCGTAGCCGCCATGCGCGACGCAGCGTGCCGGCGCTGACCAAGGTCACCACCGTGGTGAGCAACAGGGCCGGCAGAGCGGCGACGTAGTGACCCGCAAGCGTGCCCAGCCCCATGGAACCCCGCCCACCCTTCGCCGTGTCAGCGTCAGTCCATGATGCACCATCACTGCCCCGACCGTACGCATGGCGTTGATGCCTGTGAATGTCTAGGCTGAGCGGCGTGCGCAGATCCTGGGTCCTGCTCCTCGCCGTCCTGCCCCTGCTCGCCGTCGCGCCCCGGCCTGCCCACGCGCTCGCCGCGTCCTGGACGGCGCCGTTGCACACGGTCGGGCGGTGGATCGTCGACGCGAACGGCGACCGCTTCCGGCTGGTCTCCGGCAACTGGCACGGCGCCAGCGGCACCTGGGACGGCAGCGGCGATCCGGCCGATCCCGCGCACAACCACGCCGGCGAGGTCGCCAACCAGTTGCCGCTCGGCCTCGACCGGGCCCCGATCGCGCAGATCCTGGCCGGCTTCCACGAGCTCGGCATCAACAGTGTGCGGCTGCAGTTCTCCAACGAGATGATCCACGACGCGGCTCCGGTCACCGACGCGGCCGTGGCCGCCAACCCGCAACTGCGGGGCAAAACTCCCCTGCAGGTGTACGACGCCGTCGTGCAGGCGCTGACCGGGGACGGGTTCGCCGTGATCCTCAACAATCACACCACCCTGTCGCGCTGGTGTTGCGGGCTGGACGGCAACGAGCGCTGGAACACCAGTCAGAGCACCGCACAATGGGAGAGCGACTGGCTGGCGATGGTCCGCCGGTACGCCGACAACAAGCGGGTCGTCGCCGCGGACCTGTACAACGAGGTGCGCCGCAACGTGCTCGACGACCCGAACTGGGGCGCCGGCGACGAGCACGACTGGCAGGCCGCCTCCGCCCGGCTCGCCGACCGCATCCTCACCGAGGCCGACCCGGACCTGCTGATCGTCGTCGAGGGCATCAACTGGACCGGTATTCCCGTCGACGGACTGCCGCACGGCCGACCCGATCTGACTCCGGTGGCCGGGCTGTCGCACACGTTGGTCGCCTCCGACAAGCTGGTCTACTCCGCGCACTTCTACGGCTACACCGGCCCGAACCACAGCGGCGCGTACGGCACCGGCGAGACCCACGACCCGCGCTACCAGGACATGAGCGCGGCCGATCTGCTGGCCGCGCTGCGCCGGCAGGCCTTCTTCGTGACCCAGGACCCGGACGCGCACTACACCCATCCGGTGTGGATCAGCGTGTTCGGCGTCGGCGGCCGCGATGTCACCGATCCGGCCGTCAAGGCGTGGTTCGGGCACTTCGTCGACGACCTGATCGCGATGGACGCCGATTTCGCGTACTGGCCGCTGGTCGGCTGGCACGAGAACCGGCAGGGCAACGGCTGGGCGTTGCTGGCCTGGGACGCCGCCGGCAACCGGATGGCCCTGGACGACGGTGACGACTGGCGCGCCGGCGACTGGCACCGGCTGGTCGCCGCCACCGGCCGCACGGGCCCGGTCCCGGCGGCACGGCGGTGGAACATGCTGTCGCTGGATCACGCCGACGCCGTCGCCTCGCTGCGGATGCGGGCCGTGGGTGACTACGACCCGGGTGCCCGCAAGGGTGCTTGCCCGGACGGGGAACGCCTCGCCGGGCTGAGCCACACCGGCAACCGGGGCCTGTGCGTCGACGGCGACGTGACCTGGGGCGCCGGGGCGGCCACGGTGGTCCGGGACGAGAGCTACGTCGACACCGACTGGGCGAGCGGGTACACCAAGCTGCAGTGCCCGCCGGACGCGTACGCGATCGGCTACGCGGTGCGCGGGAGTGCCGTTTCGTCGCTGCTCTGCGCTCCGGCCGGCGCCACGCTGGGGCGCACCGGGCGGACGGTGTGGTTCGACCGTTCCGACAACCGTCCGGCCGGTGGCCCCGGCGGTGACTTCGCCATCGGCAACTACAAGGGACAGTGCGCGCCGGGTGAATATGCCGCCGGGGTGGCGTACACGGGGCGGGTCTCCTCGCCGGGCCGCAACCCGGACGCGCTGCTCTGCCGTGCCCTGTGATCAGGTCGCGGTGTCTTTGACGAACACGATCGCGTCATAACTGGCCAGCTGCGCCGGGTCCAGCGGGGCGTAGCCGAACCACGGGGACACGCGGGTGGTGACGTCGCCGAGGACGGTGGCCAGGTGGTGGGTGTCGACGAGGTAGCGGTCCTCCGGCAGGGCGTAGAGCAGCCCTTCGATGGTGTCCGGTGGTGGGGTGTCCACTCCCTGGTGGCGGATCGTGCCGAGGGCCGTGGCCAGGAAGGCGTAACCGTCGCCCAGGTGGGCGCTGACGATCGCGCCGGCGCTCCACCATTGCTGCGGCAGGTCGCCCATCCGCATGCTGCTCTTGTCGCGCTGCAGGTGGGCGTTGTGCGCGTGTACGAGGGTCGGGGCCCGTTCGGCGAGGGCGAACAGGTTGGCGGCCATCATCGAGTCGCGCAGGGCCAGCAGCCGCGCGATGCGTGCCGGTGACGTGTCTGCCATCCAGAAGTGGTAGCGCAGCAGTCCGGTGGCGGTGCGACCGGACAGCCGGGCCCGGTCCCAGTCGTCCGGTGTGGACGTCGCGATCAGCTGTGGGGCCTGCGCGTCGAGCAGCGCCACCAGGTCGTCGGCGAGCAGCCGCAGTTGCCTGGCCTCGGGTGTCTGCCCGATGGACTGTGCCGGATCCATCATCGCGGCGGGGTTGCTCCACTGCTCGTCGGCGCCGAGCAGTAGCTCGAGCGTTTCGGCGGTGCAGGGCAGCAGGCCGGCGTCGGCCCGCGCGTTGAGGTAGGCGTGCAGTGCGGTGAAGGCCTGCCGGGGGCTGGCGCCGCCGGTGATCTCCAGCGGGCCGTCGAACCCGGCGAAGCGCAACTGCTCGGCGGCGGGCCGGCCGTCGTTGTACGCGCGCATCCAGCGCACCAGCTCGCGGTTGGCCGCGGACGCGCCGAAGAAGTGGCTGAAGCCGCGCCGCATGACCTCGTCGAGGGTGCCGGTGCCGGAGGTGACGTAGTCGTCGACGATCAGGCCCATCAGGCAGTCGCTCTCGATGGCGATGCTCCGGTAGCCGTGCTGCTCGACGAGTTGCCGGAAGAGATCGTTGCGCAGTTCGAGCAGGACGTCCTCGCCGTGGGTGGGCTCGCCCAGGGCGAGCAGCCGTGGCCGGGCCGGAAGCAGTCGCATGACGGTGGCGGCTTCGACGGCATGGGTGGTGTCCTTGATGCCAGTAGTCATGCCCTAAACGGTATCGTTGAACCTTCAGTTGAGACTTTTCAGCGATATGGGCAGGACTGTGGCGCGAGACCTTCAAGACGGCGGTCAGCTGAGGCCGGTTGACCTGGCGCGCGGGCACGGCCTGTCCACCCAGGCCGTGCGGAACTATGAGGCGGAGGGCATCCTTCCGGCCGCGGAGCGCACTGCGTACGGCTACCGCACCTACAGGCCCTCGCACGCGCAGGCGCTGCGCGCGTTCCTGGCTCTGGTGGCGGGGCACGGCCACCAGACGGCCACGGCGATCATGCGGGCGGTCAACCGGGACGCGACCGAGGACGCGCTGCTGCTCATCGACGAGAGTCACGCCCAGCTTCTCGACGACCGCCGTACCCTGCAGGCCGTCGAGGCCGCGCTCCGGGACCTGAGTCCGGTGCCGCAGGAGCGCGGTGACACGTTCGTCGGTCCGCTGGCCGCACGGCTCGGCGTCCACCCGGCCACGCTGCGCAAATGGGAACGCGCCGGCCTGGTCCAGCCGCGCCGGGATCCGCAGACGGGCTATCGGGTCTACAGCGCTGCTGACGTACGCGACGCCCTGCTCGCCCACCAGCTGCGCCGCGGTGGGTATCTGTTGGAGCAGATCGCCCCGGTGATCACCCAGGTCCGTTCCGCCGGGGGTGTCGCGCCGCTGGAGTCGATGCTGCGCGACTGGCGTGCCCGCCTGTCGGCCCGCGGCCGCGCCATGCTCGCCGGCGCGGCCGCGTTGGACGCCTACCTCGGCGGCCGAACCGATGGCGGCTCCGCGAAGTAGTCGCGAAGCACGGCGATCTGCCCGTCGCGGAGCCGGAAGATCTGCAGGAGCGACATCGTCGTACGCCGCCCGTAGTCTTCGTCTTCGTCGAAGGCGACGTCGATTTCGGCGATGAAGACGTCGGGATCCGCGGTCTCGTGCAGGACGTAGGCGGATCGTTCGACGTTCATGGTGCCCTGGGGGGCCGGTTGCTGGTGATACGCGCTGGTCCCGGCCCGGATCGCGGCGCGGCCCACCAATCGGCGCAGCGGATGGTCGTCGGGAACCAGCGGCGCTTCCAGCACGCCGTCCTCGGTGAACATCGCGGCGATCGCGTCCGGATTGCGGGTGATCGCGCCGGCGTACACGTACCGCTCGAAGATTTCCTTATGCGTTAGAGCCACTCTCAAGCCTAGCCGGTGTCTACGGCTTGTTCGGTGATCGCTACGGTGCTCGGCGGCCCGGCTGAGCGGAGAATCTGATGAATGTCGATGTGACCATCGTCGGTGGTGGCCGCTCCCGCGTTCCTGTTCGGCCCGCTGCCGTTGAAACGGTCCGGCCTGGCCGACAACCCGTTGTACGGCCTGCAGATCCGTCAGGCGCAGCTCGAACGGCTGTTGAAGCAGCGGGCTCTGCACCTCGGTGTGGACCTGCGACGCGGACACCGGTGCCACGGCACAGATCACCGACCTGCTGGCCGGCTCGGACGTGCGATACCGGATGCACCCCGGCACACCTCATGCCCTGACCGGCCGATTCGCCCCGGACCTCACCCTGCGCACGGGATCCGGTGCCACCCGCCTCGCCGAACTCATGCATCCGGGCCGGCCGCTGCTGGTGAACCTCACCGGCACCGGCCACCTCGCCGACCTGACCGGCGCTTGGCGCGACCGCGTGGACCTCGTCACCGCCCACGCGCCGACACCACCACCCGCCGATGCCCTTCTCGTGCGCCCGGACGGCTACGTCGCGTGGGCCCTCGGCCCGAACGGCACCGGCGATCTGCTCGGGGCGCTGGAAACCTGGTTCGGCAAGCCCCAACTCCCCGACTCACCCGCGTGACCGGATTACCCGTTCAAGACTGCTTGACGAGGCGCTAGGTGGCGTCCCGCTGGTCCAGCCACTTGAGGATCGCCTGGTTTGTTTCTTCCGGCTTTTCCTGCTGGATCCAATGACCGCAATCCAGGGTGACCACTTCCGCGTTGGGTACGAAATCTGTCAGCTTTTCAGACCTCTGGATCGCGTCCCGGTCGCCATAGATCATGAGTGCGGGCTGTTGGATGATCGGGTTCACGTCCGCCAGCAAGCGCCAGTTGCGGTCAAGGTTCCGGTACCAGTTGATGCCGCCCGTGAACCCTGATGTCTCGAAGGCGGAGACGAAAACAGCCAGTTCGCTGTCGCTCATCAAGGGCTCGCCCCGTGGCGTTTCCGCGTTGGCGAGATTGATCATCACCATTCCCGGCTCCGGCTCGCCAAGCGGCTCGTTTTTTCGGTACAGGTTGCGAAGGAACCGGAACGTGTTCTCGTCCAGTACGGCGTCCGCGACGCCTGGCTGTCGATTGAAGTGGACGAAATAGAAGTCGCCGCCAAGTATTTCCTCCATGAACTCGATCCAGGGCTTTTCTCCGCGCTCCTGGTAAGGCAAGCTCAGGTTGATCACTGCATTCACGCGGTGGGGATGCAACAAGGTCAGTCCCCAGACGACCATTGCACCCCAATCGTGACCGACGAAGGTGGCATCTTCGTATCCGTAGTGATCGAGAAGTGCGACGAGATCACCCGACAAGCGTTCGAGGTCATACTCTGTCACTTCGGCCGGCCGGGACGAGTTGCCGTAACCCCGCTGGTTCGGGACGATGACGTGATAGCCCGCTGCGGCAAGGGCGGGCATTTGATGGCGCCAGGAAAAGGCATGCTCCGGCCAGCCGTGACAGAGCACAATGGGTTTTCCTGCATTTTGCCGGCCGGCTTCGAAGACTTCGAGTTCCACGCCGTTGACGGAAATGAGGGTGGGCTCGGGGAAATCGGCTGGAATACGGTCGTGGGTGGTGGGACTCGTCGGTGAGGTCATGTCGCCATCTTGCCGACCGAAACCGGTCACCCCATGACCGGTTTGCATGAAAATGTTGTCGGCATGCGAACCGACCGGCTGGTGGCCATCCTCCTGCTGCTGCAACAGCGCGAGCAGGTGACAGCAGCGGCGGTCGCCCGGGAGCTGGAGGTCTCCGAGCGCACCGCCCGCCGCGACCTCGATGCCCTGGCCATGGCCGGGGTGCCCGTGTACTCCACGCAGGGCCGAGGCGGCGGCTGGCGCCTCGTGGGCGGCGCCCGCACTGACCTGTCCGGGTTGACCGCGGGTGAGGCCCGCGCCCTGTTCCTGGTCGCCGGCCAGGCCTCGGCTGCCACGCCGGCCGTGAAGGCAGCTCTGCGCAAGCTCGTCCATGCCCTGCCGGAGCCCTTCCGGGTGCAGGCCGCGGCGGCAGCGTCGTCGCTGGTCGTGGATCCGCAACGATGGGGGTCGAGTCGGGTCGAGGCCCGGTCGCCGCGTTTCCTCGACGAACTGCAGGACGCGGTGATCCGCGGCGTCCAGGTGCGGCTCGGTTACGTCGACGGCGAAGGTGCCGAAACTGATAGAACGGTCCACCCGCTGGGCATCGTCGCCAAAGGTCCGTCGTGGTACCTCGTCTCCGACACCGAGGCCGGCCGGCGGACCTTCCGGATCGACCGCGTGTCGTCCGCCGAAGCGACCGGCGATCCCGTGCACCGACCCGAGGACTTCGACCTTGCCGAGAGCTGGCGCGAGATCGCCGACGAGGTCGACCGCAGGCGAACGCCCCTCGAGATCCAGGCGGTGTGCGTGCCCCACGGGATAGGCGTGCTCCGGATGGCGCTCGGCGGTCGGCTCGAGGTGGGAGGTTCCACGACCGACGGCCGCATCGAGGTCGTGATCCGCGGCCACGACGAGTACATGCTCGCCGGTGAGCTTTCCGGGCTGGTCGAATGGCTCGAAGTGACCGGCCCGCCGGGTGTGCGGGACCAGCTGGCCTCGATCGGCAACGCGCTCGTCGAGCGATACGGCTGAGACCAGCCCGAAGTCAGTCAGGCGGTGATCCGGATCGCGCCCGACGGGCACAACCGTACGGCCCGGCCGACCAGTTCCGCCTCGTCGTCCGGTGGGTCCGGTTCGAGCAGTGCGACCAGGCCGTCGTCGTCCTGGTCGAAGACCTTCGGCAGGGTCAGTACGCAGTTGCCGGCCCCGATGCACACGTCGCGGTCCGCTTCGATGTGCATGCTCGGCTACCAGGCGACCGGGAGTTCGGCGAGTCCGTAGACCACGGACATGTCCCGGGTCGGCAGCCGGCCCGGGTCCGCGGTCAGCCGCAGGCTCGGCAACCGTCGCGCCAGCCGCACCAGCGCCACCCGCAGTTCGGCGCGGGCCAGCGGCTGTCCGATGCACTGGTGTACGCCGAAGCCGAAGGCGAGGTGCTGGCGGGCCTCCCGGTAGGGGTCGAAGTCGTCGGGGTCGCCGGTGAACGAGGCGTCGTCGCGGTTGGCCAGGGACAGCAGCGCGGTGACGCCCTCGCCCGCGCGGATCGGCTGGCCGCCGACCTCGGTGTCGCGGATCGCCACCCGGGGCAGGCCGGAGCGCACGATGGTGAGGTAGCGCAGCAGTTCCTCGACCATGGTGTCGGCCAGGTCCGGGTCGCT